>Ga0160420_100105_pt1 | contig 50191 bp, 65 predicted proteins | sample CelAP2metagpilot_FD_108197 | JGI IMG/M metagenome (GOLD analysis project Ga0160420, IMG submission 108197) | Phycosphere-associated microbial communities from algal ponds in Kailua-Kona, Hawaii, USA - Cellana AP2-5-5 metagenome pilot | ecosystem: Engineered > Artificial ecosystem > Aquaculture >...
TAGTTAAGACCTTTTTTATTTTTTTAAGTTACTAAGCTGTCTTGGTTTTAAGTATTGGAGAAACTCCACAGTTCTTACATTACTGGTGAGGGTATTGTTTTGTCAAGTGTTAAAATTTTATTTCCTATTTTTTTGTCAATTCTTTTAAAAACGGTTGACACTTTAGTAATCTTTGATTAAAATATTTCACAGTTAAGAATCTAAATAAATGTCACTTTAAAAACTTGAAAACAATATATAAAACAGAAACCCTTATGGGCAAATATATCCAATTTCGACGACTTTCTCTTAAAAAGTTGTCTAGTAGCTCTAATGTAAATAGTGTAACTATCAAAGAAAAAAAATTGGTAACAATTACAAACAATCTTATATCACTTATACTTACCTTTGATATGGCTGCTGATGAAAGTGTAAATAGTAAAGAACCTGAATCTATATCAGAATCAGAAGATAACGATCTACTTTATACAGTTGCTGGTAAATTAGTAGTGACGGCTTCGGATGTTGCTGAAGTTGTCGCATTGTGGACAGGTCTACCTGCAACTAACCTAACACGTGATCAGGCTGAACGTTTTCTTCATTTAGAACAAGATTTAGGTAATCATATTATTGGTCAAGAACGTGCTTTAGCTGTTGTAGCAAAATCTTTACGACGTTATGCTGCGGGCTTACGAAATCCAAAAAGACCTATAGGAAGCTTTTTGCTTTGTGGCCCCACAGGTGTAGGAAAAACAGAGTTGACCAAGCAATTAGCTGAGAATTTATTTGGTTCTCAAAAAGCGTTAATCCGTTTAGACATGTCTGAGTATATGGAAAAACACACTGTTGCGCGCTTAATAGGATCTCCTCCAGGTTATGTTGGATTCGAAGAAGGGGGCCAATTAACTGACGCTGTTCGAAGTCGACCTTACTGTATTGTACTTTTTGATGAAATTGAAAAAGCTCATCCAGACGTATATAATGTATTATTACAAATCTTAGATGATGGTATTTTATCGGATTCGTCAGGAAGGGTTGTGTCATTTCAAAACACACTTATCATGCTTACGTCAAATTTAGGGTCTCAAACGATCCTAGAATTTTGTGCACAAAAGCCAACTCGTACAATAGATGAAGAATCAATGCTTAAAAAATTAGTGACTCAAACACTTGGTTCAAAATTCCGACCTGAATTTTTAAATCGTTTAGATGATGTTGTAATTTTTCATCCCCTGTCACGTGATCACATTAGCGCGATCGCATTTTTGTTACTTGATGAGGTTGATGAAAGGCTGGCCCGTAAAGGTTTTCATCTTTTGGTTACAAGTCGATTGTTAACTACTATCCGTCAAGAGGGTTTTAATTCTATGTACGGTGCAAGACCTTTACGTCGTGCAATTAGCAAGTGGGTAGAAGATCCTATTGCTGAAAAACTTTTACATGTTGAAGATGAGATAGAATTTGGAAGTAGTCTTCTTGTCGATGTTGAAGGTAATGATCCTGGTCTACCACAAGTTATGGTTTTACCACCAGGCTTACGCGAAAAAATTCAAACTCGAAATAAAGATACAATAGATGTAATAACCTAGACTTTAACAATAGCTAAAGCTAATTAATTACTTTTTCTTGGTTTTCCCTTGGATACTATTTACATTTAGAACAATTGCTATGATCAAACCTCGTTTTGTCCTTTCTATTTTGCTTACTTTTTTACCGGCATTACCTTCGGTTGCAATTGAATTAGACGAAGCAACACGTACTGTTCGCTCCGATGTAAAAGGTACACAAGTAACGTTAACACCGGAACAAGTGAAAAGAGGCAAACGTCTTTTTAACTCTTCTTGTGGTATATGTCATGTTGGGGGATTAACAAAAACAAATCCAAACGTTGGTCTAGACCCGGAAGCTCTTAGTCTTGCAACACCTCCACGTGATAGTATTGAATCACTAGTGAACTATATGAAAAATCCTACTACTTACGATGGATTAGAGTCAATTGCCGAGATTCATCCAAGTATTAAGAGTGCAGATATTTATCCTAAAATGCGATCACTTAGTGAAGAGGACCTTGAAGCTATTGCTGGTCATATCTTAATCCAACCCAAAGTCGTTTCAGAAAAATGGGGCGGTGGTAAAATTTATTATTAATGTTTTCTGTTAATTTTTCAGGAGAGATCATGAAACCATATACTTTACGAATCCTTTCTCTTAGTCTTTGTCTACCTTTCTTAGTATCAACTGTATCGATTGCTGCTGACATTGAAAACGGAGAACGTATTTTTAGTGCGAACTGTTCCGCATGCCATGCTGGCGGTAACAATGTAATTATTCCAGAAAAAACTTTGAAGAAAGACGCTTTAGAAGCTAATGGAATGAACAGTGTAGACAAAATTACTTATCAAGTAACAAACGGTAAAAATGCAATGCCAGCTTTTGGTGGCCGCTTGGATGATAGCGATATTGAAGACGTGGCTAACTATGTATTATCACAATCAGAAAAAGGCTGGGACTAAGATCAATTAGTTTAATAAAAATTTAATACAAACAAGTGAGTACGAAAACTCCTTCCCCTTCTGGGATCGTGAGGGAGCATTTCATTCTCTGTGAAACTCTAATCTTGATTTTCACATTTCTCACCATTTTCTTTTGATTTCATCTACAAACGAACATGAGTACAACTCGAAAGTCCACAATTGTGGATTTCAATCCCGTAGAAACAAGCTTTGAGAAGTGGGCCAAACCTGGTCAATTCTCTCGAACGCTAGCAAAAGGTCCAAAAACAACAACTTGGATTTGGAACCTTCACGCTGACGCTCATGATTTTGATATCCAAACAAATTCACTACAAGAAGTTTCAAGAAAAATCTTTAGTGCTCACTTTGGACAACTAGCTGTAATATTTCTTTGGTTAAGTGGCATGCACTTCCATGGTGCATATTTTTCTAATTATTCAGCATGGTTAACTAATCCCACATCAACAAAACCTAGTGCTCAAATAGTATGGCCTATAGTAGGACAGGAAGTATTGAATGCAGATGTTGGTGGAAACTTCCAAGGTATTCAAATTACTTCTGGTTTTTTCCAATTATGGCGTGCTGAGGGTATCACTAGTGAAGTTGAACTTTATTGGACAGCTGTTGGTGGCTTAGTTGCATCGTTTTTAATGCTATTTGCAGGTTGGTTTCATTATCATAAAGCTGCGCCAAAACTTGAATGGTTTCAAAATGTTGAATCAATGTTAAACCATCATTTAGCTGGTTTATTAGGTTTAGGATCATTGTCTTGGGCAGGACATCAAATTCATATTGCTTTACCTATCAACAAATTACTTGATTTAGGTGTAAGTCCAGAGGAAATTCCTTTACCTTATGAATTTATTTTAAACCGCGATTTAATTGCTCAACTATATCCAAGTTTTAACAAAGGTTTAACACCATTCTTTACCTTAAATTGGGGTGAATATTCTGATTTTCTAACATTTAAAGGTGGACTAAATCCCGTTACAGGCGGATTATGGTTAACTGATACTGCGCACCATCATTTGGCTATTGCTGTGTTGTTTATAGTTGCAGGACACATGTATAAAACTAACTGGTTTTTAGGACATAGTATTAAAACTATTCTTGAAGCGCATAAAGGCCCTTTTACAGGTGAAGGTCACAAAGGTTTATACGAGGTTCTAACAACATCGTGGCATGCACAATTAGCAATTAATTTAGCCTTATTTGGTTCGCTAAGTATTATTGTTGCTCACCACATGTATGCAATGCCACCGTATCCTTATATTGCGATCGATTACCCAACACAATTGTCACTATTTACACACCATGTGTGGATTGGTGGATTTTGTATTGTTGGTGGTGCTGCTCATGGTGCGATCTTCTTTGTCAGAGACTATAACGCGGCAAATAATTACAATAACCTTATCGATCGTGTAATTCGTCATAGAGACGCTATTATTTCACATCTTAATTGGGTATGTATTTTCCTAGGATGTCATTCATTTGGACTTTATGTACACAATGATACAATGCGTGCATTAGGTAGATCACAAGATTTATTTTCGGATAATGCAATCGCATTAAAACCTATTTTTGCTCAATTTATTCAAAATTTACATACTCTAGCACCAGGTAGTACTGCGCCTAATGCTTTAACAACTGTAAGTTATGCTTTTGGTGGAGATGTTATTAGTGTTGGATCAAAAATCGCTATGATGCCTATTAGTTTAGGAACAGCTGATTTCTTAGTTCACCACATCCATGCATTTACTATTCATGTTACTGTTTTAATTTTACTAAAAGGTGTTCTTTATTCAAGAAATTCTCGCTTAATTCCAGATAAAGCGAATCTAGGATTTAGATTCCCTTGTGATGGACCAGGACGTGGTGGTACTTGTCAAGTTTCTGCATGGGATCATGTATTCCTTGGATTATTCTGGATGTATAACTCAATTTCAATTGTTATTTTCCATTTTAGTTGGAAAATGCAATCAGATGTTTGGGGTACGGTATCACCTACAGGGGCGGTATCACATATTACAGGTGGTAATTTTGCGCAAAGTTCTATTACGATTAATGGTTGGCTAAGAGATTTCTTATGGTCACAAGCAGCACAAGTGGTACAATCTTATGGTTCATCACTTTCTGCATATGGTTTAATATTCTTAGGTGCTCACTTTATTTGGGCATTCAGTTTAATGTTCCTTTTTAGCGGACGAGGATACTGGCAAGAGCTTATTGAATCAATTGTTTGGGCTCATAATAAATTAAAAGTTGCACCATCAATTCAACCACGTGCCTTAAGTATTACTCAAGGTCGTGCTGTTGGAGTTGCACATTATTTACTAGGTGGTATTGGTACAACTTGGGCATTCTTCCTAGCAAGAATCATTTCGGTAGGCTAATCTAGAAAAGGAGAAAAAATACATGGTATATAAATTTCCAAAGTTTAGTAAAGCACTAGCTGAAGATCCCTCAACAAGACGTATTTGGTATGGTATTGCTACCGCCCATGACTTTGAAAGTCATGATGCGATGACAGAATCAAAACTATATCAAAAAATATTTGCATCACATTTCGGTCACATTGCCATCATTTTCTTATGGACAGCGGGAAATTTATTCCACGTTGCTTGGCAAGGTAACTTTGAAGCATGGATTCTTAATCCACTTAAAGTTCGACCAATTGCACATGCAATTTGGGATCCTCATTTTGGACAAGCTGCTTACAAAGCTTTCTTAAAAACTTCAAGCCCTGCTAACTTAGCATTATCAGGTGTTTATGAATGGTGGTATACTATTGGTATGAGAACTAACAATGACCTTTATCAAGGATCATTTTTTTTAATCTTATTATCAAGTTTATTACTATTTGCTGGTTGGTTACATCTACAACCTTCTTTTAGACCAAGTCTAGATTGGTTTAAAGCAAATGAATACAGATTAAATCACCACTTATCTGGATTATTTGGTGTTAGTTCATTAGCTTGGACTGGTCACTTAGTCCATGTAGCAATTCCGGAATCAAGAGGTATACATGTTGGCTGGGATAATTTCTTAACAGTTTTACCACACCCAGAAGGTTTAACACCTTTCTTTTCTGGTAACTGGAAAGCATATGCTCAAAATCCAGATACTGCTTCGCATATTTTTGGCTCTGGGGAAGGTTCTGGTACAGCAATTTTAACATTCCTTGGTGGTTTCCATCCTCAAACAAAGTCATTATGGTTAACTGATATGGCTCATCACCATTTAGCAATTGCCGTTCTATTTATTGTTGCAGGACACATGTATAGAACTAACTGGTTAATAGGGCATCAAATGAAATTAATTTTAGAGGCTCACCGTCCCCCGGGAGGTAGACTTGGAATTGGTCACATTGGGCTTTATGAAACTATCACAAACTCTTTACATTTCCAACTAGGTTTAGCACTTGCTGCATTAGGTGTAGCAACATCTTTGACTGCACAACACATGTATGCTTTACCTCCTTATGCATTTTTAGCGTCTAACTTCCCAACTCAAGCTGCTTTATATACACATCATCAATATATTGCAGGTTTTCTTATGGTTGGTGCGTTTGCACATGGAGCTATATTCTTTGTTAGAGATTACGATCCAGCAGTGAACACGAGAAATGGCGAAAAAAATGTACTTGCTAGAATGTTAGAACACAAAGAAGCTATTATTTCTCACTTAAGTTGGGTAAGTTTATTTTTAGGTTTCCACACTTTAGGAATTTATGTACACAATGACGTAGTAGTAGCTTTTGGTCAACCAGAAAAACAAATTCTTGTTGAACCTTTATTTGCAGAATGGATTCAAGCAGCATCAGGAAAAACACTATATAACTTTGACTTATTACTAGCTTCAAGTAATAGTCCAGCTAGTGTAGCTAGTAGTCAACTTTGGCTACCAGGATGGTTGAGTGCAATTAATGACGGTAAAAACTCACTATTCTTACCGATTGGTCCTGGTGATTTCCTAGTTCATCACGCTATTGCTTTAGGTCTTCATACAACAACATTAATTCTTGTAAAAGGTGCATTAGATGCACGTGGATCAAAATTAATGCCAGATAAAAAAGATTTTGGTTACAGTTTCCCTTGTGATGGACCAGGACGTGGCGGTACTTGTGATATTTCTGCTTGGGATGCTTTCTATCTTGCTATGTTTTGGATGTTAAACACAATTGGTTGGGTTACGTTCTACTGGCATTGGAAACATTTAACTTTATGGCAAGGTAATCAGGTTCAATTTAATGAATCTTCAAACTATATTATGGGTTGGTTAAGAGACTATTTATGGCTTAACTCATCTCCACTAATTAATGGTTATAACCCGTTTGGTATGAACTCTCTTTCAGTATGGGCTTGGATGTTCTTGTTTGGCCATTTAGTATGGGCAACAGGTTTCATGTTCCTAATTTCTTGGAGAGGTTACTGGCAGGAATTGATTGAAACTATCGTTTGGGCTCATGAACGTACACCGTTAGCAAACCTTGTACGTTGGAAAGACAAACCGGTAGCATTATCGATTGTTCAAGCGAGACTTGTTGGCTTAGCTCATTTCACAATTGGTTATGTACTAACTTATGCAGCTTTTGTTATTGCTTCAACAATAGGTAAATTAGGTTATTAAATTAAGTTAGGGAACTTTAAAAGTTCCCTAACTTAATTTTTAAATATTTACAATTTAAATTAAGGTTATATTTATATGGCTAAAGCAAGTGTCATTAAAAGACAACTTCGACGTGAAAACTTAGTACGTCGCTACTCTGATCTTAGACGACAATTAAAAAATGAATTAAAAAAAGAGAGCTCTTTTAGAGCAAAGATGGAACTAGACATAAAATTACAGAAATTACCTAAGGATAGTTCTAAAGTACGTCTAAAAAATCGTTGTTGGAAGACTGGTCGAGGTAAATCTGTTTTTCGTGATTTTGGTCTTTGTAGAAATGTAGTTCGTGAAATGGCAAATCAGGGTCTTTTACCTGGTGTAGTTAAATCTAGCTGGTAAAAAATAAAAATACAGCACTCCTACAGGGAAATCATTTAATCCCTGGGAGGCTGATATAATATTGGACTTAAGCTTGGCCTCGCTTATATTGAAAATAAGCAGATACAAAAAGACCTATTAAGGTAACAACAATCAATCCTAAAACAATTCCAAATAATAGAGGTTCAATCATAATATAGCTTTGTGCATATTTTCAAGAATTCTTTACAACCTTAGGTTTAAAGTTATCTAAATCCTACTGCTGCTTGCCATACAAATGCTAATAGTAAAAATAAAACTGGAATTACCGGTAAAATATCAACTATCGGACTAAAAATGGCAAATACATCTGGTAGTTTCGCAAGAATAATTTCGGGCATGGCGAAGAACCTTGTTATTCGACTACAAAGGATTTGGTTTCAACGAGTAAAATTTTTAATATGAATTTTTTAGAGATTTTTCTAAAAATTAAATTTATTAATTAAACCTGAAAATAGGTTTTTATTTTTTTAATCTAATTTTAGGTAAGGTTTATACTCTTTTGATAAATATTCTGCTTTTTTAACCATATCTACTTATATGATTAGCACTACAACATTAGTTATTATACACTACTTTCGAGGACTTAGGAGGAATATCTATGGTTAGTCTTGTCCAATCACTTACTTTATTATTTGTAATTTGTTCTCTTCTTGTTATTATTGTAATCCCAATTCTACTTGCTACAAGCGATGAATCAGGAAATACTAAAGGGGCAATTTCAGGCTTAGCTACATTTTGGGGAAGCTTGCTTATAGCAACAAGTATTGCAAATTCTTTCCTATAATCTCAAGCTAGTGAAGGGAATTGAACCCCCAACCTACTGATTACAAATCAGTTGCTCTACCAATTGAGCTACACCAGCAAGTACCACCTTTTTGTAATGATAATTATATAGAGGTGGTATAATAATACAAGTATTTCAATCTCTGTTTGTTAATCTGCGGATGGAGAGACTCGAACTCTCATGGAATGACCCACTGGATTCTAAGTCCAGCGCGGCTACCAATTTCGCCACATCCGCTTAATACAAATTGGAGTTGAACCTCTGTTTACCACTTTATTTAATAAATTTTAAGTGCTACTAATTCATTATCTTAAAAACCTTTGAATTTAGCTAGCTAAAAATTAATGTTAATAACATTTTTATTATTTTAATAATAAATTAACATATAATTAAATATAACATAACAAAGAGAAAGGCTTTTAAAGATATGTCTCATTCAATCACTCTTTTTAATGAGTTAAACTTAATTAACAAGCTTCTTATTTTAGTAAATTACTCGAGTCAAATTAATACAAAAATCCGTGTTAGAAAGTCTGAAATTTTAACAAAAACCAATGATAACTCTGGATATAAATTAAATAAAGACAATACTCTAACTTTTATGGAAAGCCATCTTGGACTTTCTAAAGGTAAGGAAAAGAGACAATTATTAAACCAATTTCTTCAAGAAATAAAACAAGTTGATATTAAGTCAAAGATAAATATTAAAGAGTTACAAAAATCAAAAACCATTAATCAGTCAAGAATACTAACAACAAAATTAATACAAGTGAGCATATAAATACATTTTTCAGAGTCAAAAAATGAACTTTTGATTCTGAAAAAACAAGTTATTAAAAGAAAAGAACAATAATGAGTTATAAACTTTATTGACAGATATAAGTAGCGTCTTTAGTTCAGTTGGTAGAACGTAGGTCTCCAAAACCTAATGTCGAGGGTTCAAGTCCTTCAAGGCGTGTGTTGTATTTTAGTATTTTAAAGATTTAGTAAGCAATAACGCTATTTACAGTCCAAATCTTATTTGCTATTATCAAACTAAATAAATAGATTTTTAATTTACTAACAAAATTAAAAAACACGAATTTTAGAACGAACTATTAAAACTTGCATAAAAAATGCCAAAAAAAATTGTAGCAGTTATTAAACTTGCATTAAAAGCCGGTAAGGCAACCCCGGCACCTCCTGTAGGGCCTGCTTTAGGACAACATGGTGTTAATATCGCATTATTTTGTAAAGATTATAATGCACGTACTGCAGATAAAGGGGATTTAGTTATTCCTGTAGAAATATCTGTATTTGAAGACAGAAGTTTTTCATTTATTTTAAAAACACCTCCTGCATCTGTCTTATTAAAAGTTAACTTACAAATAAAAAAAGGATCTGCTAAACCTGATAAAGTTAAAGTTGGTTCTATAAGTAGACAAGGTCTAGAAGAAATTGCTCGTATAAAATTACCAGATCTAAATACAGATAGTATTGATGCAGCAATAAGAATAATAGAAGGGACAGCTAAGAACATGGGTATTACAATCCAAGATTCTTAAGGAGAAAAATTATATGCAACGCACATCAAAAAGATTTAAAAAAGTTCAGAGTTTAGTTGAACCTAAGCAATATACATTAGAAGAAGCGATTAATTTATTAAAACAAACATCTACAGCAAAGTTTGTTGAATCAAGTGAGGTACATTTTTGTTTAAATTTAAATCCCAAGTACGCTGATCAACAATTGCGTGCAACTGTTGCTTTACCTCATGGAACAGGTCGTAATATACGAGTTGTTGCTATTACAAGTTCCGATAGCTCCTTAAAAGCAAATGAGATTGGCGCTGAACGAATTGGTTCTGAAGATTTAATTGAATCGATTAATAAAGGATATACTGACTTTGATGTTTTAATTGCTGAGCCTGATATGATGCCTAAAATTGCAAAGTTAGGGCGTGTTTTGGGACCTAAAGGATTAATGCCATCGCCCAAAGCAGGTACAGTAACTAAAGACATTGTTGGTGCAATTCAAGAATTTAAAAGAGGTAAACTAGAATATCGTGTTGATAAAACAGGCATTGTTCATATTAACTTTGGTAAAGTGAATTTTCCCGTTACTCAATTACAAGAAAACTTTTCAACAGTTTTTAAATCTATAATGCAAAATAAACCTACGGGTGTAAAAGGAAAATACTTAAAAAAGCTTTATATTTGTAGTACAATGGGTCCTTCAATTGAATTAGATTATTCAATATTATAAAAAATTAAACCTTTACTGAACGCTTATTTCATTCAAAAGTATAACCAAAGAGATATATGTCTACAAAAACAGAACAAATTTTAGAAGATTTAAAAAGTCTTACCCTTATTGAAGTATCGGATTTAGTTGAAAAGTTAGAAGAAACTTTTGGTATTGATGCTTCACAAGTTTCAGCGGGTGTTGTTATGGCGGGAGCTCCTGCTGTAGCCGCTCCTGCTGAAGAGGCAAAAACAGAATTTGATGTAATTTTAGCTGAAGCGCCACCTGCAGATAAAAAATTAGGCGTATTAAAAATTGTAAGAACACTTACAGGATTGGGATTAAAAGAGGCTAAAGATTTAGTCGAATCTGCACCAAAAACGATCAAAGAAAAAGTATCAAAAGCTGAAGCTGAAACTATGAAAAAAGAATTAGAAGAAGCTGGTGGTATAATTGCATTAAAATAAAAAATAATATTTACGTTGGTAGTAGCGAGTTACTCGCTACTACCAACGTAAATATTATTTTAAAAGAAATTTTTTAAAATAATCCTAAAGTAATCGCTTTATTAATAGGTAAACAAGCACCAATACCTAACCAAATCGCAACAACAGTACCAAGTAAGAATACTGCCATAGCAATAGGTCTACGGAATGGATTTTGGAAGTTATTAATATTTTCAATAAATGGAACTGTAAGTAACCCAGCTGGTACAGACGCCATTGATAATACTCCTAATAATTTATTAGGTAAAACACGTAATAAATTAAATGTAGGGAAGAAATACCATTCAGGAAGGATCTCTAATGGAGTTGCAAACGGATCTGCTTTTTCACCTAAAGCTGAAGGTTCTAATACTGATAAACCAATTACGAGTGCAAACGTACCCAGAATAACTACTGGAAATATATATAAAAGATCGTTTGGCCAAGCAGGTTCACCATAATAATTATGGCCCATACCTTTTGCTAATTTGGCACGTAGAACCGGATTAGTTAAATCAGGTTTTTTTATAACTGACATAAATTTTTCTCCTTTTAGTAAATTTTAAAACTTTTTAAAGTGGACCAGAAATACCTTGTTTACGAATCATTAAGAAATGCATTAACATTAACACGGCTGCTATTAAAGGTAATACAAACGTATGTAAACTATAGAATCTTGTTAGAGTACCTTGACCAACACTTACACCACCTCTTAAAAGTTCTACTAAAGGAGATCCAATAACAGGGATTGCTTCAGGTACACCTGTTACGATTTTGCAAGCCCAGTAACCTACCTGATCCCATGGTAAAGAGTATCCTGTTACACCAAAAGATACAGTTACAACGGATAACAATACACCTGTAGTCCACGTTAATTCCCTTGGTTTTTTGAAACCACCTGTTAAGTATACACGGAAAACATGAAGAACCATCATCATTACCATCATACTTGCAGACCATCTATGAATTGATCGGATTAACCAACCAAAATTCACGTCTGTCATTAAATATTCAACTGATGCAAATGCTTCTGTAACAGTTGGTCTATAATAAAATGTCATAGCAAACCCTGTTGCTACTTGAACAAGGAAACATGTTAATACAATTCCACCAAAACAGTAAAATATATTAACATGTGGCGGAACATATTTGCTAGTAATGTCATCAGCTATGGCTTGAATTTCTAATCTTTCTTCAAACCAGTCGTAAACTTTTCCCATAAATTTAATTTAATAATCTACTACACAATTAAACCGAAATAAAAGAAAACAAAAACTTTTATGCAAAATTTTTCCAAATAAATAATGTAAAGGTTTTAGAATCTCTACTATTTTCATTTGATTTTTTGCTTAGTTCTGGAACGTTAAATATAGCATTATTATCCTTATAACCCTGTTTTGTCATAAGAATTGTTCTTAATCCTTTAAGAAATAAAGTACTTAAGATTAGATCGTAAGGGGTAATATTAATTAAACTCTTGTATGTAAAAATATTTGTTTGACCCATTATACGTGATGCTAATCTAAAACATGCACGATTTACAATATTTTTTATACTTCTTGCATTTGCAAAAAGAGGAAGTTGACGTCTTAAATCTAAGTATTTTATAAAGACTTCTTCCGCATAAAAACTCATTTGATACTGTCTTTCTTCAAAAAGTAATTTTGCAATTGTTAACAGCTCTTCACGTGTATAATCAGGAAAATCAATATGATGTGCTACACGAGAAGATAAACCAGGATTTGAACGATAGAAGAGTTTCATAGGTTCACTATAACCCGCGAAGATCAATACGATATCAGTACGATTGTTTTCCATTACTTGGAGGATCATTTCAATTGCTTCACCACCATAATCTTTTTCATTATTGGGTTTATAAAGATAATAAGCTTCGTCAATTAGTAAAACACCACCCATTGCTTTTTCTAAAACATCTTTTGTTTTGGGAGCTGTTTGGCCTACAAATTGAGCTACAAGATCATCACGACTAACTACCACAAGTTGCCCACGAGACAAATACCCTAGGTTTTGTAGCAGCTCTGCCATTCTGGAAGCAACAGTACTCTTTCCTGTTCCAGGACTACCTGTGAATGACATATGAAGTCCGGGGTAGTATTTGCTTAATCCAAAATCTTGGCGAATTTTATCCATAAAAAGAATAGCTGTAATTTCAGTAATTCTTTTTTTAACAGATTGTAAACCGATAAGATCGTCATCTAATTTTTTTAGACTGTCATTAATCTTATAAGTTTTCCTTAATTCTTGAATATCAATATTTTTAGAATCCATTTTAAAATTCACAAATTATTTGTAATGTTTTTCGAAATTTATGATGTTTAAATAAACTTCTTAATAAATCTTAATTAAACAAAATATAACAGCTTTCTTGCCAAGTAAATTCTAAGCTTATCTAGTTTTTAGTAAACTATATATAAGTAAACGGCTTTGTAGCTCAGTGGTTAGAGCAGGGGACTCATAAGCCCAAGGTCGCAGGTTCAAGTCCCGCCAAAGCCAAATTAAAAATAATAAATGGAGAGATGGCTGAGTGGTCGAAAGCGGCAGATTGCTAATCTGTTGTACAAAATTAATTGTACCGAGGGTTCGAATCCCTTTCTCTCCTAAGACTATTTATATATTGCCTATAAAGTGCTATAAAAGACGTAATTCAACTAAGGGGTTGTAGCTTAATTGGTTAGAGTACCGCCCTGTCACGGCGGAAGTTGCGGGTTCGAGTCCCGTCAATCCCGATCATTCTAGTTATAAATTAGACTCCTTTTAAGATATAAATCAGGTAACTGATTTATATCTTAATCCTTTTTTTTACTTGTTATCAGCAGTTAATAAATTAACAACAGATGTTAATTTATCACTTTTTTCCACTTTACTTGAAGCTTCGTCCATAACATCCTCAAGAATTTTTTCTTCATCTTCTTGTGATCTTATAGATTTTATTTTTTCAATATATTTTTCGGTATTTAATAAGCCTTCCATTTCTTCTCTAATTAGTTCTACAACAGGAGAGTTTTGTTTTAACTTACTCGAAGGTAAAATTAAACGTATTGGTTTTGCTTCAGCTAATAAGCTTCTTATTTCGTAACCCTCTAGAGTTTCTTTTTGGATTATTTTATTAACTAGTTTATCTAATAAAGTACGATTTTCTTGAATAATTGATAATGCTTCGTTATATGCATGTTCAATATGAAGTCTAACCATTGTGTCAATTAATGTTGTTAACTCTTCAGAATAGCCTTGACTGGATCCACGCATCATTGCATCTCGTGGTTGTTGATCTTCTAATGCGACTGGACCCAGAGGTGACATACCGTATTCCGTAACGATTTGTCTTGCTAAAAAAGTTGCACGCTGAATGTCATCTACACCTACGGTTGTCACTTCTGCTTTACCAAATACAACTTCTTCTGCCGCTCTTCCTGCTAAAAGAGAAACTAAACGTGTTAATAGCTGATTTCTAGAGTACATTGTTTCTTCACTTGGTACGTATGTTGTCGAAGATTTCGTACGACCACGTGGTATTAAAGAAACCATTTCAACAGGATCATGATACTCGAGTAAAGAAGCTGTTAATGCATGTCCTACTTCATGATAAGCTAATATACGTTTATAACGATTTTCTTCCATTGGCGGTTTAGGTATACCACCTGTTACTTTGTCAAGAGCTTCGTTTAGTCGCTTTATAGTTATAGATGTCTCATTATATCTAGCAGTCAAAATTGCTGCTTCATTCATTACATTTGCTAAATCAGCACCAGAAAATCCTGGTGTACGCTTAGCTAGAGTATCTAATTGAACATCTGAATCTATCTTTTTGTCCTTAGCATGTACTTTAAGAATTGATAAACGAGCTTTTGAATCAGGGAATCCGACAACAAGTTGTCTATCAAAACGACCCGGTCTTAATAAAGCTGAGTCTAAAATATCTACGCGGTTTGTAGCTGCAATTACAATAACACCATTATTCGTTTCAAATCCGTCCATTTCGGTTAAGAGCTGATTTAATGTTTGTTCGCGTTCGTCATTCCCACCACCAACTCCAGAGCCTCTTTGTCTACCAACTGCGTCAATTTCATCAATGAAGATAATACAAGGTGTTTTTGCTTTAGCTCGCTTAAAAAGATCACGAATTCTTGATGCTCCTATACCAACAAATAACTCTACAAATTCTGATGCGGAGCAACTAAAAAAGGGAACTTTTGCCTCACCTGCAATAGCCTTAGCTAATAAAGTTTTACCCGTTCCTGGAGGGCCTGATAATAAAACACCTTTTGGGATTTTAGCACCAACACGAGTATAACGTTCGGGTTTCTTTAAAAAAGTAACAATTTCTTGAAACTCTTCTTTAACTTCATCAATACCAGCAACATCATCAAAGGTAACACCTGTAACCGGTACACTATCATATCTTGCTTTAGTCTGGAAAAATTGTCTGAAACCAAATGGGTTAAATGGATTATTTCCTCCTCCGCCCGAAGGATTACGACCTGATTTACTTGAGCTATCTGAAGCTCTATTAAATAAAAAGTAGCCACCTATTATAAGACCAAGTAAAATTGAGATTGTAACAAAGTTTATCGAAAAAAACTCAAAGGGTTTTGTAGACTGTTCGATCGCATGAACATCAAAATTTATGCCAGAATCTTTAAGTTTACGTATAAGTTTAATATCTTTATTAGGAACATTAACACCTATACGTTGAGAGCGATAACCTGATTCGGGTGTAGATGCTTCAACAACTGCAAATTTTGAATTGTTATAGAAGTCAACACGCTTTACCCACCCGTTTTCAATATATTCTAAAAATCTTCCATAAGTAATTATAGAAGTTGGAGCAGTAGCCGTTTCATTTACTGTATCTACAGCAACAAGTGTTTCTGCGCCACTTGCAAATAATCCAATCATAAAATCCTCCTACGAAATAATCTATTATTAAGTGTTATTTAAAATAACTTTACTTTCTTCTTTAATATTATATACTTCTTTTTCAACCACGACTAGCTTTGATTGTAATAATTTCAAAAATTTTAAGTATTCTGCCTTTTTTTTAAATTATTATTTAACATAGTAAAGACTTAAAAACCAGGGGAAAAATTTCAAATGATTCAAAAAGGCTCAACAGTTAGAATTTTGCGCAAAGAATCTTATTGGTATAATGAATCAGGAACTGTAGTAGTTGTTGATCAAAGTAAAGTACGTTATCCTGTTTTAGTTAGATTTACAAAAGTAAATTATGCTGGGACAAATACAAACAACTTTGGATTAAATGAAGTTGAAGAAGTTGTTACAAAAAAATCATCTTAAATAATTTTATTTTGGTCATGGAAGATAACTCCATGACCCATAAACTTTGAAAAAGATCCAAAATTTATTTAAAAGTAATCAAATTTTATCGGGATAAATTACCCCAATCTACATCCACATCATTTAGAATGAGTGATGAGTTATAGATTTGAAGAATAATCAATAAAAATACAAGGAATAAAGCCATTACAAAACCCATGATTGGTGTGCTACCCCAACCAGGTCCAACCTTTCCATACTCGGAATTTAAAGGTCGTAAAATTGCTCCTAGCTTGGTTTTAAAAGTCATTAGTTATTTCTCCTTTTAGACTTACAAACAAAAGAATCAAATATTTCAAAATGAATTACTCGATTGAAGACAAGTTATAATATATTTAGGAAAACTTAAGAAACTAAAATTTACTCTATAACAAGGGAGTAAATTTTGGTTTCCTAAGTTGAACTATATTTATAAAGAACAGGTAAGTAAAAATGAATACAAATATCACATTAGATAATGTAGATTCCGCCTTGCTCTTAGTTACATTCTTAGAATGTTTATTGCTTGGTATAGTCGTTTATGCAATTTATGTATCTTTTGGTCCACCAGCTCAGGAGCTTCGTGATCCTTTTGAAGAACACGAAGATTAAACTTTAGAACAACGTATCATAACACGATTGTGTATGATACGTCTATTTAGTAATAATACGAGGTGGTTCACGAAAGAAAACTGCAAAAAAGATAACCATTAAAGTTCCTATAAGTAAAAACGTGTAAACTAATGCTTCCATTTTTTATTTCCTATTTAAATAAAACCTTGTCTTCTTGTACTTTCATCACCTAATTTTTGAAGTACACCAAATTCGATTTGATCAGTAATACTTGCATCAATACCAGTGAATACATCACGATAAAGTGTTCTTGCTCCATGCCAAAGATGGCCTAGGAAGAATATAAGAGCAAAATTAGCATGACCGAATGTATACCATCCTCTTGGACTGCTTCTGAATACACCATCAGATTCTAAACTAGTTCTGTCGAACTCGAATACTTCGCCAAGTTGAGCTTTACGAGCATATTTTTTAACAGTAGGCGCATCTTTAAATGTTTGACCATTAAGTTTACCACCGTAGAAGTTCACGTTTACGCCAACTTGTTCAATACTGTATTTAGATTCAGCACGACGGAATGGGATATCCGCGCGGATAATACCATCTTTATCTAATAAAAGAACTGGGAATGTTTCAAAAAAGGCTGGCATACGGCGTACAGTTAACTCTCTACCTTCACGATCCGTGAAAATAGGATGACCTAACCATGCTTCTGCAATACCATCACCTTTGTTCATTGGACCAGCACGGAATAAACCACCCTTAGCAGGATTATTTCCGATGTAATCGTAAAACGCAAGTTTATCAGGTATACGAGCCCAAGCTTGTGATTTTGATAGGCCTTCAGCAACTGAATTTTCAACACGTCTTTCAATTTCCTGTTGGAAATATCCGCTATCCCATTGATAACGAGTAGGACCAAAAAGCTCAATTGGTGTAGTGGCTGAACCATACCACATTGTTCCAGATGTAACAAATGCAGCAAAGAATACGGCAGCGATACTACTCGATAATACTGTTTCAATATTACCCATTCTTAATCCACGATATAAACGTTGAGGTGGTCTTACAATAATATGAAAGAAACCTGCAAGGATACCAATTGTTCCCGCTGCAATATGATGTGCCGCAACACCACCTGGGTTAAATGGGTTAAAACCGTCGGGACCCCAAGAAGGTGCAACACCTTGTACTTTTCCTGTTAAACCGTAAGCATCTGACAACCAGATCCCCGGGCCAAAAAAACCTGTTACATGGAATGCACCGAATCCTAGGCAAAGAATGCCTGATAAGAATAAGTGAATACCAAACACTTTAGGTAAATCTAATGAGATTTCATCAGATCGTTGGATATTGAAAATATCTAAGTCCCAATATACCCAATGCCAAATTGCGGCAAGGAATAATAAACCAGAAAGTACAATATGTGTTAACGCAACACCTTCATAACTCCAGAGTCCAGGATTTAATCCACTTTCACCAGTAACACTCCAACCACCCCAAGAATCAGTTACACCTAATCTTGTCATAAAAGGCATAACAAACATACCTTGTCTCCACATAGGATTCAAGATAGGATCTGATGGATCAAAAATTGCAAGTTCGTATAAAGCCATTGAACCAGCCCATCCTGATACTAAAGCAGTATGCATAATATGAACTGCTAATAACCTTCCAGGATCATTTAATACTACGGTATGGACACGATACCAAGGTAATGCCATTTTTTTCGCCTCCGTTTACATGGTTTGACTTTCTTGAGAAAGAAACAAATAATTTTAGTATATGTTTCTTCTTTATTGTTTATTAAAAAAAAAAATAGACTTATTTAATTATAATTGTGATCAGTTAAAAACTAACTAATTGTACAAAAGTCTTTACTAAATTCTAAAACTTTGTATAATCAAAAACGAAACCCGATCTAAAGATCAAGAATTTTAGAAAAAATTATAAGAAAAGAGAATCATAAATGGCAACAACATATAAAGTAAAACTTATTTATCCTACTGATGCTGAAGATGCTAACCGTTTTATCGACTGTGATGATGACGAATACATTTTAGACGCTGCTGAAGAAAATGGATTTGAACTACCTTATTCTTGCAGATCAGGTTCTTGTTCAACTTGTGCTGGCCGAGTTGTTGGTGGTACTATTGATCAATCTGAGCAATCCTTTTTAGAAGATGATCAAGTTGCAGAGGGATTCGTATTAACTTGCGTAGCATATCCTGCATCTGATTGTCAAATTTTAACAAATCAAGAGGATGAACTTTATTAAGTTGTCTATTTCAACTTGAGATTTAACAATGAGATAAAGTTAAGTTTTTCTTAACTTTATCTCATCAATTTTTTAACTTATTTGATTGAAGAAGATAGAAATATCCACACCGGGAGGAAATGAAATAGCACTTAAAAGATTAATATAATTCTTTTTAGGTACTTTAATATCAAATATCCATTTGTGTCTTCTGATCTCAAACTGTTCTTGAGAAGCTTTATCAATATGAGGAGATCTTAGTAATGAGTAGTAACGTTTTTTTACAGGTAGACGTACAGGACCTTTAACTAAAGTTTGGCCATTATAAATTCCATCTAATCTTTTTAACTCTTCTTCTAATAGTAAACTACTTATTCTTAATACTCTTGAATTATAAGCTTTTAATCGAATACGAAAACTGATTTCTCCATTTTTCGTCATATTATATTTTAGCCTTTTTATTAAGAATAATTTTGCCTATTCTAAGATTTTTGATACAACACCTGCACCAATCGTACGACCACCTTCACGAATAGCGAAACGCATTCCGGCTTCAATAGCAATAGGCGAAATTAATTCTGCTGTCATTTTAATACGGTCACCCGGAATTACCATTTCTGCGGCAGCTCCATCATCGGCAGTAAATCCTGTAATATTACCTGTTACATCTGTTGTTCTTACATAAAACTGAGGTCGATAACCTGGTAAGAATGGTGTATGACGCCCACCTTCTTCTTTTTTTAGAATGTAAACCTCAGCTTCAAAACGTTTGTGTGGTTTAATAGTGCCAGGTTTAGCTAAAACCATTCCCCTTTGAATATCACCTTTTTGTACACCACGTAATAAAATACCAATATTATCTCCAGCAAATCCTTCGTCAAGTGTCTTTTGGAACATCTCTAAACCAGTAACAGTTGTCGTTTTTGTTTCAACGATACCAATGATTTCAATTGTTTCCCCAACTTTAACTGTACCACGCTCAATTCTTCCTGTTGCGACTGTACCACGGCCTGTAATTGAGAATACATCCTCAACAGCCATTAAAAATGTTTTGTCAACATCACGTACTGGTGTTGGAATATAACTATCTACAGCATCCATTAGGTCAAAAATTTTGTCTACCCATTGATTTTCACCACGTTTTGTTACAGTTGCATTTGTTACCGCTTCCAAAGCTAATAAAGCTGAACCTGAAACAAAAGGTATTTCCTCACCAGGGAAATCATAATTTGATAATAACTCACGAACTTCAAGTTCTACTAATTCCAGAAGTTCATCATCATCTACTTGATCAGCTTTATTTAAGAATACAACAACATGAGGTACACCAACTTGTTTTGCTAAAAGTATGTGTTCACGCGTTTGAGGCATTGGCCCATCAGCAGCTGATACAACTAGAATTGCACCATCCATTTGAGCAGCCCCGGTAATCATGTTTTTAACGTAATCTGCGTGACCAGGACAATCAACGTGTGCATAGTGACGTGACTCAGTTTCATATTCCACATGTGCAGTATTAATTGTAATACCACGTGCTTTTTCTTCTGGAGCTGCATCAATGTCATCGTACTTTCTTGCCTTTGCATTCCCTAAAAGAGAAAGAGTACTTGTAATTGCAGCTGTTAAGGTTGTTTTACCATGGTCAACATGACCAATAGTACCAATATTTACATGAGGTTTTGTACGTTCGAACTTTTCACGAGCCATTTTTTTTTTCCTTTCTTGTTTTAGTTAAATTGTAATTGAATCAATTTAATAATCAAATTTTATTTTCTATTTTTTAGTTTTAAAAAAACTAAATGCTTTATTTGCTTCAGCCATTTTGTGAACTTCTTCGCGTCTACGAATAGAATTTCCTATTCCTTTTGAAGCATCCATTAACTCACGAGCTAGCTTAAATGACATATTCTTTCCAGATCTGTCACGTGAAAACTTTAGGATCCATTTCAAAGCTAAATTTGTAGCTCTAAGTCTTTTTACTTCAATTGGAACCTGATATGTAGCACCACCAATTCTTTTTGGTTTTAATTCTACTATAGGGCTTACATTTTGAACAGCTTTTTCTAAAGTTACAAGGCCTTCAACACTTGTTTTTTGTTTAACATAGTCTAAAGCCCTATAAACAATTCGCTCTGCTAATTGTTTTTTACCACTTTTTAGTACACGTAAACTTAACAAGCTTACAAGATAACTATTATATATTGGATCTGGACCAGGTAGACGTTTTTTAATTCTTTTTCGTCTTGACATTTTAATTATTTCCTAGATTTACTTTTTCTTAGCTTTGCGGGCACCATATTTTGAACGCCCTTGCATCCTTTTAGTAACACCAACTGTATCTAGTGCACCACGAACGACTCTGTATCGAACTCCAGGTAAATCCTTTACACGACCACCTCTAATCAAAACAACTGAATGCTCTTGTAAATTATGGCCTTCACCAGGAATATGAGCTGTAACCTCAAATCCAGATGTCAGTCTAATTCTGGCCACTTTTCGCATTGCTGAGTTTGGTTTTTTTGGTGTAACAATATAAACTCTTGTACACACGCCGCGTCTTTGAGGACACGCTTTTAAAGCGGCTGCTTTACTTTTTTTTTTAAGAGTTGTACGCTCATTTCTAATTAATTGTTGAACCGTTGGCATAATTTATTTATTACTCTCCTCTGATTCCATATTATATTTTTTTAAGAATCGTTCAACACGACCCTCAGTATCGATAATTTTTTGCGAACCTGTAAAGAAAGGGTGATTTCCTGACCATATATCGACATGTAACTCAGGTTTTGTAGATGATATTGTCATAATTTCTTTACCATCGCAGTAAACTTTAGTCTTCTCAAACCAACTTGGGTGAATATTTTTTTTTGGCATATTAATTAACGCTTAGAATATTGCGGTGCTTTACGTGCCTTTTTCAGGCCATATTTTTTACGCTCTTTTATCCTTGTATCACGAGTTAGTAACCCTAAATTTCTAAGTTTGACTCTTTTATCAGAATCAAGACTTGAAATTGCTTTTGCTACTGCTAACCTAATAGCTTCAGTTTGACCTTGTAGCCCACCACCAGAAACATCAATAATAATATTATATGCTTTATCAGATTGGAAAATTTCAAGTGGAGTTCTACAAATTCCTAAACCATTTGCAATAGAATGGAAATACTCAACTCCAGATTTTTGATTAATTGTAATTTCTCCAGTTCCGGAAAAAATTTTGACAAGTGCTGAAGCACTTTTTCGACGGCCTACACCAGTAGCAAGTATATTATTTTTTTCAAATGTTATCATAGTCTGAATTATTATTTACTGAAGATAACTTCTTTTGGTTTCTGTGCTTTATGTGGATGTTCATTTCCAGCATATACACGTAATCTTTTTGCTAAATCAGATTTTTCAAATCCGTTAGGTAGCATTCTTTTTACAGCTAATTCAATTACTCTATAAGGGAATCGTGCAAGTAATTCAGCTAATGACCTTGTTTTCAATTCACCCGGTTTGCCTGTATGTGTGTAATAAAACTTTTGATTAAGTTTATTACCACTAACTTTTATCTTATCAGCATTGATAACGACGACATGTACTTTGCTATCGCTACCAGGTGTATAAGTTACTTGGTTTTTACCTTGAATTAAATTTGCAATTTTTGTTGATAATCTACCAAGTGTTTGATTCTCAGCATCGATTAAATACCAACTTCTTTCTTTGTGTTTTCCTAATGGTATATATGTATGATTCATATTGGATCGGTTTTAAAATTTTATTTTCGATCAAGAGATTTAATCAATAAAATTTTAGAGTGGTAATGAATTTGGAATTAATTCCCATTTCAAATTTTTATCAAGATTTATAGATAGACCGAATGAATTTAAAGATTTTTCTATAGATACTAAATCATTTTCCTTTAAACCAATTCTTTTAAATAATTCTAAAGGTATCGATATTAGATTTTGAAGAGTTACGAAACCTTCTCTTCGAAGAAGTAGTTCAAGGTTAACAGGTAAATTCAAATGTTTTAAATCTAGTTTTTTCAGTAATTCAATAGTATATGAATCTACTAAACTATCTCTAATTTTTTGTGTTAACATAAATTGAGAACTCATTTCTAATGCTAGCAAAAGATTTTTTTCACTAGCATAAACGTGTGGAAGGGGCTCTAAAATAGTCAATGTTTCTTGTAATTCAAGGACAGCAAGTTCAATTGCGGCGGCAGGCTCTATATCTCCTCTACTAACTACAACAAATTTTAAAAACTCTTCAGTGTCAGTAACACCACGCTTAATTAATTCTTCATACTCTGATACAGACGAATTTGTTGTTTGAATAACTTCAAATCCACAAGATTGAATTGACGAGTAGATTGGATCTACAACAATGATATCAAGGGGTAGCTTTTGAGGAGGATTCAATTTAATTTTACTATCTTTTAAGTTAGTTTTAATAATATTGGAGCGCGAATCTTTTAAAGTTTTTAAATTATTTAGATTCGTTAATAGTTTTTTAGATTTTTCAACTGATAAGTTAAATTCACTATTTTGTTTTTTTAAATTTTCAGAAAAACTATTGGTACTAGCTCCAAAGATATTATTTATATCAGCTTCTCTAAGTTTTAGTAGATTTTTATTTGTTGTTTTAACAGGATTAATAGGATCAATATGATCTGAACCTTGATTAACTTCAGGAGAACTTATCATTATATGTAAATCCAATGGATATGAACCATTTAAAGTACAAATGTATTGATAAGGATTAATAACTTCTAATCCTTCGTCTAATTTTAAGTCTTGTGCCGTAATAATCGCTGGACCAACCTTTTGTATACGCGCTGTTCCTATATAAGGGAAAAAGGATGATTTTATATGTATTCTTTGAAGATTTAGTGAGAGTTCAAATAAATCTTCCCGTATACTATTTCCATTATTAAAATTTCCACAAGCACTTGTAATAGCTAAGGTTTTCGAAAGTGACAGTAATGTGCGTCTTAAAGCGGCTCCTATAGTAGTTCCCATTGTTTTTTTAAAGGGACCTATCCGAAATTGGAATGAAATATGCCCTGTTCTTTTATCAACAGTACGTTTTTCAATTTCAATAATTAATCTCTGTTTTTCGGTTTTCATGGTTAAAATATTTTAAATTTTTAAAGTTTGTGATAACTATTATACACGTCTTCTTTTTGGAGCACGACACCCATTATGTGGAACACCAGTTTTGTCTTCAATTGAGATAATTTCTAAGCCTGTTGCATGGATACCTTTTATAGCAATTTCACGACCGTTTCCAGGTCCATTTAAAATTACGCCAACTTTTTTTATGCCAAGTTTTAAAGCTTTAGCACTTGCATTTTTAGCTGCCATTTGTGCCGCATATTGTGTTTTTTTACGACTACCTTTAAAACCGCTGCTTCCTGCCGAAGCCCAAGTAACTACATTGCCTTTAGGATCCGTAATAGAAATAATTGTATTATTAAAAGTAGAATGAATACATGCAAAGCCTAATGATAAATTTATCTTTCGCTTCCCTTTATTCAGCTTTTGGTTCATAGAGTTTTGTCCTAATTTTAGGTTAAAAGTACAAGTAAGTTTAATTTCTCAAAATTTAAAGGTTAAACTTACCTATTTGAAGCGTCTACTTGATTGTTTACCTGCAGTCTTCTTTCTTGTTTGAGAATTCGTTCGAGTACGTTGTCCACGAAGGGGTAAACCTTGTATGTGACGTCGTCCTCGATAGCAATTGATTTCTACTAAACGTTTTATATTTAATGCAACTAAACGTTTTAAATCACTTTCAGTAGTATAACTTTTTTCAATACGCTCACGTAAGCTACTAACTTCAGTATCTGTTAAAGCTTTAGTTTTTGTTTCCGGATTGATATCAATGGAACTAAGAATTTCTTTTGATCTTGTTCGACCAATTCCATAGATATAAGTTAGTGCAATCTCTATTGATTTAGTATCGGGCAAATCAACTCCTGCAATTCTTATCATAATTTTTTTTCTAGTATGGAATAATTTAACCTTGTCGTTGTTTATGTTTTTTGTTTACACAAATCACTCGAATTTTACCTGCTCGTCTTATTAAACGACACTTATCACACATTTTTTTTACTGATGGTCTTACTTTCATTTTTTAACAGTTTTTTTATAAATATTTAAAGAAGATTAAGTTATGCTTTTTTTAGTCCTAAATCAAAAAGCCGATCTTCTAAATCAAGCATTGTCCCAAATAAAATAAGCAAAGAACTCAAATTTGATTTTAAGCCGATTGTTGGATAATAATTATCCAATACATCTGAAATACCTACTAAAAGAGCTAGCATGAGACCTGCTGATAAATATGTCCTTTTTAGTTCATCTTCTAAGTAATTTTGTGTTTCTTGACCCGGAGATTTTCTAAGAATTGTCATATTCATTGTAATAAGTTCTTTAGATACTTTATCACTATCAACTTGTAACTTAGAACAATAATAACTAAATGTTATGATAAATACAAAGCGTAATAGACTTACAAAAATACCTATTAAAGTATTATTAATACTTAGAAATGCTAATTGGCTAAGTCCAGATTGAATTATTCTTAACAAGGATTCTGCGGATACTAAACCCATAACTGCCCCTGGGTTTATTGCGAATGGCAATAAGCTAGGTTTAGATTGTTCAGAATAAGATTGCTTTGAGGAGAGTATTGGAAATTCAACTGTAGATTTTGAAATGAAAGTTGTAAATGCTGCTACTGCTAGAACATATAAACAAAGAATTAGTTTTGGTTTATTATCTAGATTACTAGCCTCTAAGACTAACCTTATAACATCATCAATAACACTCGTAAAAGTTAAAACAACGACAGATCCACTTATTGAAAAGGACTCAGAGACCCATTCGCTAATCCAGATCAATACCAATCCACCCGTTATTAAAGTCGTACCTAAAATAAATTTACTCATTAAAGTGTAACTATACATAACCGGTGAAAGTGTCCTCACTTGGGCAATACTGATAAGTACTGCAATGCAGGCACTAACAATTTTTACCTGTTTTTGAATTTTTTGATACTTGTCAAAATCATCATCTTCAGATTTAGGTTTCACACTATTGAATACTTGGACAAGCAAAGAGGCTTGAACTAAAGGTAAAATACCTAAGGCTAAAAAACAGGGTCTATTTGATACGGGTAATAACGAATAATCAATACACGGAAGAGGTATTTTAGATAAGAAACGAAGACAGGCACCTAGAACAAATAAAGAGAGTACTCTATCCTGTGCGGATTTTCTAAGCTTTTCGGCAGAGAACATATTTGCTAGCATGGTGCTAAGTTTATTCATTACTATTGACCTTTATTTTTATTAATAAATCCTTCACCATCTCTTGGTTTACGACTACTTTTAATTTCGTTTATACTTTTAGATTGAAGTTTTATATCTTTAACTTCTTCGTAGGATTTTCGTCCTGTTAATTTTTCTAAACTTAAACCTCTATTTTTAGCAGTTACAGTTATAAACGTTAAATTACTTAGTGCAACTAAAGTAGCACGTGCGTTATTAATCTTATTTTTAGACCTTAGTTGTTTTGCTAAAATATTTTTTATCCCAGCTGTTTCTAAAACAGTTCGTATAGCTCCACCAGCAATAACACCAGATCCGGGGGCTGCTGGTCTTAACATTACTTGTGCAGCACCAAAACTGGCCTCACTTTTGTGTGGAATTGTTTTTGTTCGAGTCATTGCAATTTGAATACGATTTTGAATAGCTCTAGATTGACCTTTTTTAATCGCATTTAATACTTGACTTGCTTTACCAATTCCTAGACCTACTATACCTTTTTGATTCCCAACAACTATCAAAGCACGAAAATTTAATGTCTTACCACCTTTCCCGACTTTACAGACTCTTCTAATTTCAATTACTTTATGCGTAATACTTTTTTGGTTTTCATTCTTCATGATTTTCATATTTCCTTTTGATTCAGGAAGTTACTAAAATTGTAAGCCTACTTCTCTAGCACCTTCAGCAAAAGCTTGAATCCTTCCGTGGTAAGGTCTAAAACGTCGGTCAAGAACTACATTTATTAGATTATGGCTAATTAATGCTTGTCCAAGTTTTTCACCAACTAAACGGGCCGCTTTACAATTTTGACCCGTTGTAATCAAAGGTTTTATAGATGGATCCAAAGTTGAACATGCAAATAACGTTTTTTGATTCTGATCATCAATTACCTGAGCATATAGATGACGATTTGATCTAAAAACAGCAAGACGTGGACGTTCAGGATTTCCTTTTATCTTTTTCATACTATTTACTAGATTTTCCTACTTTTCTTTGAATAACTTCGCCTTGGTATAGAACTCCTTTACCTTTGTACGGCTCTGGTGGTCGTTTTGACCTAATTTGTTGGGCGATTAAACCAACCTTTTCTTTGTTAACACCACTAATTTTTATAATAGTGTTACTTTCAACACTAATTTGAATACCTTCTGGTGCTTCAATTTTAATTGGATGAGTATAACCTAACGATAAATTTAGGGTTGTTTTATCCATGTTCGCTTTATAACCAACACCTTTCAGTTCTAAAACTTTTGTAAATCCCGCCGAGCTACCAATTACCATATTAGAAAGTAATGATCTGAAAAGACCATGAACTTCACGTGATCTAATGTCCTCAGCTTTTCTAAAAATTTGTAAAGTATTTTGATCCTTACTAAAAACGACATTTAAGCAACTCGGAATATCACGAGCTATTTCACCTTTTGGACCTTTTACCTTTACATTTAATTCCGTCAATTGAATATTAACACCTGCAGGTATTTTAATAATCTGTTTGCCTATTCTTGACATAATGTTATTTCCTTACCATACGTAACATAATAATTCACCCCCAATACCAAGTTCTTTAGCTTGAATATTTGTAATAATACCTTGTGATGTAGATAGAATAGCTATCCCCTGCCCACCTAACACAATTGGTATTTGATTATTACTTACATAAACTCTTAACCCTGGTTTACTAACTCGTTTTAAACCCCTTATTAGTGGACGAGTCGGATTAGCTGAGTATTTTAAATATATAAATATATAACGACGTCCTTCTTTTACGACAGTTTCATATTGGCTAATAAAACCCTCTGTGCGTAGTAAACGCGTTATATGATAAGTCATGCGAGTAGAGTCAATTTTAACTACTTTATGACCAACAAGATTCCCGTTTCTAATTCGGGTTAACATGTCAGATATTGTATCAGTTTTCATATTTCTTATACGTTAGATGATTTTCTAAAAGGGAATCCAAATTCTTGTAATAATAAACGCCCTTCTTCTGGTGTCTTTGCACTTGTAACAATCGATATGTTATATCCTCTAATTTGATCAATCATGTTATAATCAATATCTGGAAAAACTAACTGTTCACGAATTCCTAAATTATAGTTACCATTTTCATCAAAACTATCAGGATTAAGACCTCTAAAATCTTTTATTCTTGGGAAGACTAAGTGAATTAATTTTTCAAGAAAAGCATACATTAAGTCACTTCTTAATGTTACTGTAACTCCTAAATCCATACCTTCACGTGTTTTAAACCCAGCAATAGAATTTTTTGCTTTTGTTATAATCGGCTGTTGCCCGGTTATAAGTCTTATTTCTTCAATCGTTTTTTGAAGAACCATTCTGTTTTGTGCACCTAGACCTAATCCTCGGTTTAACTGGATTTTTACCAATTTTGGTATTTTATGATCATTGGTATATTGAAACTTTTCTTTTAATGTAGACTTAATGCGAGTTTGATAAATTTTTTTATATTCATGCGTCATATTTTTAACCTAGTGTTTATGAACAAATTTTGTATTAGAAATTAAACTACTTCAAAAGCTAGAGAAGCTATTTTTACAAAATTTTTTTCTCTAATTTCACGAGCTACTGGACCAAATACTCTTGTTCCCCTAGGATTATTGTCGGTATTTATAATTACTGCTGCATTATCATCAAAACGAAGAGACATTCCATCAGCCCGTTGTACTGGTTGACGTGTTCTCACTATAACAGCACGAACAATATCTGATCTTTTAATTGGCATATTTGGGACCGCCTCTTTAACTACACCAATAATAATATCTCCAATCCTACCGTATCTACGATTGCTCCCTAACACTCGTATACACATTAATTTCTTTGCTCCAGTGTTGTCAACAACACTTAGATATGTTTGAGGTTGAATCATAATTCTATATTCCCTACATTAGAATTAAGTAAAATACGTTCTAATTTCCAAGATTTATTTTTACTTAAAGGTCGTGTTTGTGTAATAACTATTTTGTCACCAAGTTTAGCAGCATTATCCTCATCATGAACAAGATAACGTTTTGTTTTAACCATGGTTTTTGCATAACGAGGGTGACGGAACTTGTTTTCAACAAGTACAACAATTGTTTTTTGCATTTTAGTACTTACTACAATGCCAAACTTTTCTTTCAGGCCCATATTTATGAGTTTTAATTTTTTGTAATTTTTTAATCTAACTTTTTTCTTAAAAAAGCTTAAATTTTGTAATTATTTTGCACGGATAGAACTTGTTTGTAGCAAACGTTTGCGCGTTAATAATTGAGAGATTTGATGTCTTGTATGAGTCATCAAATGTGGAGAAAAACGTGAGAAATTAGCTTTTTGTATTCGTAGAAATAAAAGTTCTTTTTTAGCTTTTACTAATTGAATTTCAATTTCAGCTAGCTCATAATCTTTTAAATCTTTATATTTTGGTAAACTCATATTTTTATGTAATCTCCTTAGCACTAATTAGTTTTGTTCGAATTGGTAATTTATAAGAGGCCATTCGGAGTGCTTGTTGGGCAACATTATCAGGAACTCCTGATAATTCAAAAAGAACTTTACCTGGTTTAACGACAGCTACCCAATATTGAGGTGCACCTTTACCGGATCCCATACGAGATTCTTCTGCACGGGCTGTTATGGGTTTATCAGGAAAAACCATAATCCATAATTTACCACCTCGTTTTGTATAACGGGTGATTGTTCTTCTTGTTGCTTCAATCTGTCTTGCAGTTAACCATACAGGTTCTTGAGCTTGTAAACCAAATTCACCAAAAACTAAATGTTTTTTTTGTATAGTTCTTCCACGTAAGCGACCTCGTTGTTGTTTACGAAATTTTGTTCGTTTTGGACTTAGCATATTTTCTTTTCTGGTCTGTAATTAAAATATAAAACTTAAAGTTAAAATTTTTAATTGTACTTTATCCTTTACACATCCAAATTTTGATACCTAAGATACCATAGATTGTATGTGCTCTTCCAGTTGCGTAGTCCAATTTTGCTTGCAAGGTATGAAGTGGTACTCTTCCTTCACGTACCCATTCTGTTCTTGCAATTTCTGCTCCATTTAATCGACCAGCAACTTGAACTTTCATACCTTTTTGTCTTGGATCCAACTTAGCTTGCTTAGCCCCTTTCTTGAAGTCACTTAAAATTGTTCTTACAGCTCTTCGAAATGGCATTCTTTTTTCTAATTTTTTAGCTAAAGATTGTGCAATAAAACCAGCATTTATGTTAGGATATTTAACTTTCTTTAAAACAATAACTAAATTTCTTTTATTTAGTTGTTTTCCTAGTGACTCTGACAGTCTTATTTTATATGGTAAATTTTTAAGATCAGAAATTAGAATTTCTGGATTTACAGTATAAATAGTTAGATGAATCTGATCACGTGTTGGTGGATAGGTAATCAATAAATTAGTACGATCAGTTACTTCGTCTAATTGCTTTTTACTTATTTCTTTAAGCAAATTTGACCATATATTTCTTAATTCATCGTCGGCTTTTAACTGTTCACTATAATCTGAAAATTTTGCATACCACTTTGACTTGTGTTCTTCGGTAATTCCTAATCGGAAGCCGATAGGATGAACTTTTTGACCCAAAATATCTCTCCTTATTATTGACTAGTCGTGTTAAATCTTTTTATATAATTTTTTGTTTTATTAGTTGCTAACCTATGGAAACAGGTAAAAAATTACCTTTTACATCATTTTCATATCGTGAGAAAGTTGAGCGAACAACAATTGATATATGCGATGTACGTTTTCTGATTGGGAACATTCTACCTTTTGCACGTGGTCGTATACGTTTCATTGTAGGACCTTTATCTACGAAAGCTTTCTCTATTTGTAGATAAGAACGTGGAATAGAGTAATTACTTAAAGCATTTGCGGCTGCAGATTTTAAAACTTTTGCAACTGGGTGGCATGCACGATATGGAAGAAAACGTAATAAAATTAAAGCCTCTTCATATGAACAACCCTGAATTTGTCTTAACACTCTTCTAACTTTTAGTGGGGACATTCTAATAATTTTTGCTTTAGCAGTTGCTTCTAAAGAAAATTGTTGTTCTTTTCGTTTTTGTATAGCACGCTTTGTTAAAGTTTTTAAACTTGGCTTAGACCCAAGATTCATGGCTATCTCCTAATGTTTTAAAAATTCAAGCTTTTTATTACTTGATTGTTTACGTTTGAATTATTTTTTATAGTTTGGAAAATTTTTAAACCGTTATAAAATAAAGTTTTATTTACGTTTTGCTTTTCTATCACTTGTTTTCACTTTATGTGAACGAAACGTTTTTGTAGGGACAAATTCACCTAATCGATGTCCAATTAATTGGTCATTTATAAATAAAGGAACGTGTTGTTTTCCATTATATACAGCAATTGTGAATCCAACCATACTTGGTAAAATTACAGAAGCTCTTGACCAAGTTTTAATTGTATCTGTTTTTGCAGTGTCTTTTAAATTATTAATTTTTTTAAACAGATGATATGCAACAAAAGGTACTTTGCGTGTTGATCTTATCATAACTCCAATCTAATTTTTTTTACTTAAGGACGTTTTCGGATAATAAAAATCGAAGTTGATTTTTTTTTGCTCCTTGTTTTGACACCTAAAGCCGGTTTACCCCAAGGAGTACAAGGATGTTTTCGACCAATTGGCGATCTACCTTCTCCACCACCATGTGGATGATCACAGGCGTTCATAACAACACCTCGAACAGTAGGTCTTGTACCTAACCATCGTTTACGACCAGCTTTACCTAAGGTTAAGTTCATATGAGAAGCATTGCCAACCTTTCCGATAGTTGCGTAACAGTTTTTAGGTACTAAACGCACCTCCTTTGAAGGAAGTTTTAAAGTTACATAATCGCCTTCTTTTGCTAGAATTCTAGCTGAGCTGCCAGCTGAACGTGCAATTTGTCCACCTTTATTAGGAAATAATTCGATATTATGAACATCATAACCTAATGGAATATTCTCTAGGGGTAATGAATTTCCTATATTTAAGCTTGAATTTGGTCCTGACTCAATTTGATTTCCAGTTATAACTGACTCAGGCTGTAAAATATATCTTTTATCCCCATCTTCATATTGAACTAATGCAATTCTTGCGTTACGATTTGGATCGTATTCAATACTTATGATTCTACCAAGTAAATTTCTTTTGTTACGTTTAAAATCAATTAATCTATAGCGGCGTTTGTGACCACCACCTCGATGCCTAATCGTAATCTTACCTTGGTTATTTCTTCCTTTTGAAGAATGAGAACTTGTGATTAAAGATTTTGTAGGTTTTGTACCTGTTAATTCTTTAAAATCAGGTCGAACAGCATGTCGTGTTCCGGGTGTATACGCTTTAAAAAATAAAATTCCCATAATTTTTTAAATTCCTAAACTTGTTTTTTCCATTCCAAAGAAATCGAGGCTATATTCAGGTGCCAGCTTTAGAATTGCTTTTTTATATGTAGGTAAATACCCCTCAAATTGTCTACGTCGCTTTGATTTTTTAGGCATCATTAAAGTATTTACACTTAAAACTTTTACACTAAATACATATTCAAAAGCTGCTTTAATTGTTTGTTTATCAGCTTTTGGATCAACAACAAACGTGTAAGAATTTTTCAAAAATGGATTACTCGCTTTTTCAGTAGCTAAAGGATAACGAAGGAGGTCAATCCATTCAGCTTCTTGGGTTTTTTGAAACTTAATTGTTTCATTTGCACTTAATTTTCGATCCGACATAAAATGATCTATCTGTAATGTTTTTACCTTTTGATTTTTTTCCAAGATAAATCTTTAAGAGTTAAGTTGTAAGATGAATAAGCTGTCATTAAGATCCAGCTAGATCGAATTACATCATTTATACTTAATTGATTATCTACAATTAAACTTACATTTTTAAGATTTTTAATACTTTGTAAAAATAAAGTTCCTTCAAGAATTTTATATTCTTGAGTACTAACTACAATACTAATCAATTGCTTATTTAGTAAATTTTTTAAATTAATATTATTTTTTTCAAAGATTTCACTAAAGATTTGTTTTGCGTATTTTGTTTTTCCAGGATAAATTGATTTAGATATATCTAATTTCGAATTTGTTAATCCTTCAAATAAACTAATGGCTAGTATACGCTTTTGTTTTTCATGTAAAAGTACTCTGAATGCACGATCATATTCACGATTGTTCAGTTTTGGGTTATAAGCAATGGGTTTAGGTCCAAAGGTTACACCACCACCTCTCCATAATGGTGATCTAATAGATCCTGCACGTGCTTTTCCTCTTCCTTTTTGAGGCCAGGGTTTTCTACCACCACCACGAACTTCTGATTTAGTTTTCGTTGATGCATTTCGAATCCTATTAGTTTTTCTATAAAGACAAAAGGCTTTATGAATTAAGTAATCAGGATTTGTTTGAGAAAATCCAAGTTTGAAATGACCATCTAAACGACGTAAAACAAAATCTTTCTCAATAGAAGTGCCGGGGATAATCCAATAGTTTGGAATTGTTGCAATTTTATTTGTATTCATATCTTGTTAAATCATTTGATTATGAGACACTTGGCGTTAAGCTAAGTAAGTTTCCTGGTTTTCCAGGAACAGAACCTTTTACAACTAAAAGATTTTCGTCTGCATCAATTTTTAAAATTGCTAAACGTTTTAGTGTTGCTGGTTTTCCACCAAGTCTTCCTGCCATACGTTTACCAGGATATACACGACCTGGTGTACTACCAGCTCCAATTGACCCGGGTTCACGATGATTTTTTGAACCGTGGGACATAGGCCCTCTACTAAAGTTATGTCGTTTCACAGTTCCCGAGAAACCTTTACCAATACTTTTCCCACGAACATCAATAAATTGATTAGGTGAAAAGTTTGTTATATCAAAAGTTTGTCCAAGTTCAAACTCTTCAGGCCTATTAACATGATATTCTTTTAAGTAGCGACTATTTAACGCTCCAGACTTCTTCAGATGTCCCTTTAAAGCTTTGTTTAATGAATGCTTTTTTTGACTATCTTCTACTTTCTTTTTTGATAAATCAAAACCTAGTTGAACCGCATCGTATCCATCAGTTGGTACTGTTTTTATTTGCGTTACCGTACAAGGTCCAATTTTTATCAGAGTGACTGGTATGGATGCATTTTTCTCGTCAAAGATTTGCGTCATTCCAACCTTAATTCCAAGACTTCCTATCAACACAACAAATCTTCCTTCTGATAAACTAACTATAATTTTTTGTTTGATCAATTAATACTTAAATTTAAAATGCTAAATATTCATAATAAAATAGTAGATTATTAATTATAAAATGTCTATAAACATATTCGTGTACCATACGTGTATAATAAAAATGTGTTATAACATTAAATTTCACTATAGATGTATGGAAATAAATTTGACTAAATTTATTTTTTAAAGCAATTAAGATACTTCGAAAATTTTGAGTACAAATTAGTTAATATCATGGCAAAAGTAGTAGGAATTGATCTTGGAACTACGAACTCCGTTGTTTCTGTAGTACAAGCAGGTACACCAGTAGTAATACCTAATGCTGAGGGTTTTAGAACAACACCTTCAATTGTAGGTTACGCACAAAAAACAAAAGAGTTAATTGTTGGTGCTATGGCAAAACGTCAATCAGTAATTAACCCTGAAAATACATTTTATTCTGTTAAACGATTTATCGGATCTAAATCAAATGAGATAGGAGAAGAATCAAAACAGGTATCTTATAAAGTTACTGAGGATGAACGTGGAAATGTAAAGATTTATTGTCCCATACTAGATAAATCTTTTAGTCCGGAGGAAATATCATCACAAGTTTTAAGAAAGTTAACTGATGATGCGAGTAAATTTTTAAATGAAACGGTAACAAAAGCAGTTATTACAGTGCCTGCATATTTTAACGATTCTCAGCGACAAGCGACGAAAGACGCTGGTAAGATTGCGGGTTTAGAAGTTTTACGTATTATTAATGAACCAACAGCAGCAGCACTTGCTTATGGTTTAGACAAAAAAGCAAATGAAACGATATTAATCTTTGATTTAGGGGGTGGTACATTTGATGTTTCAATTTTAGAAGTTGGAGATGGTGTATTTGAAGTATTAGCAACTGCTGGTGATAGTCATTTAGGTGGAGATGATTTTGACTCTGCAATAATGAAATATATCTTAGCTGATTTTGAAGCAAAAGAGGGGATAACACTTAAATCCTCAAATCCAAACGATAAGCAAGCCTTACAAAGAATTTTAGAAGCAGCAGAAAAAGCAAAAGTAGAATTATCTCAACTTTCAGAAACAACAGTTAATTTACCTTATCTGGTAGTAACGGAAACTGGCCCTAAACATATTGATCTTACACTGACACGTGCTAAGTTTAATGAGCTATGCGCATCATTGATTCAACGATGTCAATATCCTATTGAAACAGCTTTACAAGATTCAAATCTAAGCCCTAGTAATTTGAATGAAGTGATTTTAGTTGGAGGTTCTTCTCGTATTCCTGCTATCCAAGAGCTAGTTCAAAAATTAACATTTAAAAAACCTAATTTAACAGTTAATCCCGATGAAGTTGTTGCAGTTGGAGCTGCTATTAATGGCGCGGTTCTAGCTGGCGAGATCAAAGATGTTTTATTACTAGATGTAACACCTTTATCTTTAGGAGTTGAAACAATCGGAGGTCTAATGACTAGAATGATTGAAAGAAACACAACAATTCCAGCTACAAAAACAGAAACATTTTCAACTGCTGAAGATAATCAACCAAAAGTAGATATCCATGTACTACAAGGTGAACGTTTACTTGCCTCAGATAATAAAAGTTTAGGCCATTTCGAACTTGGAAATATTTCGGCGGCTCCTAGAGGTGTACCACAAATCGAGGTAACATTTGATATTGACGCAGATGGTATTCTTTCCGTACGAGCTCGTGATAAAGTTACAGGTCAAACTCAATCAATCACGATTCAAAATGCATCGACGTTAGATAGAAGTGAAATTGATAAATTAGTTGAGGAAGCAAATAAAAATGCAGAACTAGACCAACAAAGGAAGAAAAAAATTGATATTAAAAATCGTGCGGAAATGATATCATATCAAGCTGAAAAGCAACTTAATGAACCAAATACAAACCTTACTGACGATGAGAAGGCTTCAGTTACAGTTCTTATTGAAGAAATAAAAACATTAAAAGACAGTGATGATATTGCACAATTAGAACAAAAAATTAAAAATTTAGAAGACAAGCTTAAAAATAGTGTAGCTTCTAACTAACAAAAATATAAATTAGTTGTAACAAGAATACAAAATGTTACAACTAATTTAGTAGAGTTAGTTTTACTTATTGTTTAAACATTGACTCTTTTCATAAAGCCGTGCATATATAATTATGTATTCAACTTTAGACCATTAAATGCCCAAATAGCTCAGTTGGTAGAGCAATGGACTGAAGATCCGTGTGTCGCCAGTTCGAGTCTGGCTTTGGGCATGGGCACTAGTTTGCAAAGGCGGCATCGCCAAGTGGTAAGGCAGTGGATTGCAAATCCTCTATCCCCAGTTCAAATCTGGGTGCCGCCTTTAATAACTCCTTATATTTTGGATAGCACAAGGGGGCGTGGTGGAATGGTAGACACAACGGACTTAAATTTTGAGCATTAATTTGTAAGTTCTCAAATTCAGAAAAAGTCTTTTCTAAAAATTAGAGAGAACAATCCTGAGCCAACTCATGAAAATGAAAAGGTGCAGAGACTCAATGGGAACTACCTGTGAGGTAAAGATAGAGTCCATACTTTTATACAAAACGAGAGTACTTTGTAGACAAAGCAGAAAATCCGTTGACTATTACAGTCGTGGGGGTTCAAGTCCCCCCGCCCCCAATTAAACTTAATTTACTATACTTATGTGCATATGTATAAATTGTACTTTTTATAACCAATGTTGGATAAAAAATGGATTAAAAAAACTTCCAAAAGTTCATACTGACTCATTAATTAAACTTAATTTTAAAAATGATTCTATAAATGATAATTTTTTCTATCATGATATTTTCTTCAAAATAGTGCTAAATATATTTAGTAAAAAGCAAGAATATGAATTTGATGTAACTGAATGTGAAGGATTTTGTGAAAATCCTGGTAAATGGATTGATTAGATAGATTTTTTTATTCTTTCTGTAAATTATTCAATATTTTTGTTAAATATTTTGTAAAGTAATTATAAAAAGTATTGAGTAATTACATACTTTTCATAATTATTTTTAAAATTCTATTTAAGTTTTAGTTGCAATACTAATAAATTAAGAAGCGTGGAAAAGAAAAGTGAAAATTTTAATTCACTTTACCCTTGGCTCTTTTTTAGATTTTACTTCGTATGACGATTGCAATAGGGCAAACGCAACAGACAGCTGTTGACGAAAGAGGTTTATTTGACTTAGTCGATGACTGGTTAAAACGAGATCGTTTCGTGTTTATTGGTTGGTCAGGCCTTTTATTATTCCCAACCGCATTTCTTGCAGTTGGTGGATGGTTAACAGGTACGACTTTTGTTACATCTTGGTATACTCATGGATTAGCATCCTCTTATTTAGAAGGATGTAACTTCTTAACTGTAGCAGTATCAACACCAGCAAACAGTATGGGTCATTCACTAATTTTATTATGGGGACCTGAAGCGCAAGGAGATTTCACTCGTTGGCTTCAAATTGGTGGATTATGGGCTTTTATCGCACTACACGGTGCATTTGGTTTAATTGGATTCTGTTTACGTCAATTCGAGATCGCTCGTCTTGTAGGTATTCGTCCATACAACGCAATTGCATTTTCTGGACCTATTGCGGTATTTGTTTCTGTATTCTTAATTTATCCTCTAGGACAAGCAAGTTGGTTCTTCGCTCCAAGTTTTGGGGTTGCAGCTATTTTCCGATTTTTACTATTCTTACAAGGTTTCCATAACTGGACACTTAATCCATTCCATATGATGGGTGTAGCAGGGATTTTAGGAGGTGCATTATTATCTGCAATTCATGGAGCCACAGTAGAAAATACACTATTTGAAGATGGTGATGCTGCAAACACATTCCGTGCGTTTACACCAACACAATCAGAAGAAACTTATTCGATGGTAACAGCGAATAGATTCTGGTCTCAAATTTTTGGTGTAGCTTTCTCGAACAAACGTTGGCTTCATTTCTTCATGTTATTTGTTCCTGTAACAGGTTTATGGACAAGTTCTTTTGGTATTGTTGGTTTAGCATTAAATTTAAGAGCATACGATTTCGTATCTCAAGAGCTTCGTGCGGCTGAAGATCCAGAATTTGAAACTTTCTACACTAAAAATATCCTATTAAATGAAGGTATTAGATCGTGGATGGCTGCACAAGACCAACCACATGAAAATTTTGTATTCCCAGAGGAGGTTTTACCACGTGGAAACGCCCTTTAATAGAGTAATCGGACGTGACATTGAGTCTACAGGTTTTGCCTGGTGGTCAGGAAATGCGCGATTAATTAATGTATCTGGTAAACTTCTTGGTGCACATGTTGCTCATGCGGGTTTAATGGTTTTTTGGACAGGTGCGATGACACTTTTTGAAGTTTCGCACTTCATTCCAGAAAAACCTCTTTATGAACAAGGTTTTATTCTTATTCCGCACTTAGCTACTTTAGGTTGGGGTGTAGGACCTGGTGGTGAAATTATTGATACTACTCCTTATTTCATAGTAGGTGTACTTCACTTAATTTCTTCAGCTGTATTAGGATTTGGAGGCATTTATCACTCTTTATTAGGGCCAGATACTTTAGAAGAATCTTTCCCATTCTTTGGTTACGACTGGCGTGATAAGAATAAAATGACAACTATTTTAGGTATTCATTTAATTCTTTTAGGGGTAGGTGCATTCTTACTTGTATTAAAAGCTTTATATATCGGAGTGTATGATACTTGGGCTCCAGGTGGTGGTGATGTACGAAGAATTTTAAGTCCTACAGTTAACGCTGCTGTTATTTTTGGATATGTTTTAAAATCACCATTTGGTGGTGATGGATGGATAGTATCTATCAATAACATGGAAGATCTAATTGGTGGACACATTTGGGTTGGTACAATGTGTATCCTTGGTGGAATTTGGCATATTGTAACAAAACCTTTTGCATGGGTGCGTAGAACATTCATTTGGTCTGGAGAAGCTTATCTTTCATACAGTTTAGCTGCTCTTGCTACAATGGGATTAACTGCTGCTGTTTTCGTTTGGTATAACAATACAGCATACCCAAGTGAATTCTATGGACCAACTGGTCCAGAAGCTTCACAAGCACAAGCATTTACTTTCCTAGTACGTGACCAACGTTTAGGTGCTAATGTAGCATCTGCGCAGGGACCAACTGGACTAGGTAAATATTTAATGAGATCGCCTAGTGGTGAAATCATCTTTGGTGGTGAAACAATGCGTTTTTGGGATTTACGTGCTCCATGGGTAGAACCACTTCGTGGACCTAATGGTTTAGACGTAAACAAAATTAGAAATGATATTCAACCTTGGCAAGAACGTCGAGCTGCTGAATACATGACACATGCTCCTTTAGGGTCATTAAACTCTGTAGGTGGTGTTGCAACAGAGATCAACTCTGTTAACTATGTATCTCCTAGATCTTGGTTAACGTGTTCTCATTTCTTCTTAGGATGGTTCATTCTAGTTGGACACTGGTGGCATGCAGGCCGTGCTCGTGCAGCTGCGGCTGGTTTCGAGAAAGGTATTGACCGTAAAACTGAAGCGGTATTATCTTTACGTCCTATTGACTAATTTTCTTTACAAAAAAATTATTAGCTTGGTTTTTTACCAAGCTAATAATTTAAACTTATTAAAAATCAATATGCTTAGTTTTATTCAAGTTGGTTCTTTACTTATCCTTAGTGCCGTATCTGGTCTTTTAGCTTATCGTTTAGCAATTTCACTTTATGTTTAAAAGATTTTTTTGGACATTTCAAATAATATCTAAGTCCTTTTTTAGTTGAAATATTATTAAAATTTCATTATACAAACACTAAATTAATTTACAATTTAAAAATTCGTTAGGAAGAAGTGACTTATGACACAAGAACGCCGTAGATGGGGACAATCTAGACTAGTAATCCCTCCAAACCAGTTAGGAAAGTTAAAACAGATAAATGACACTGGTTTAACTAATAAAGAGTTTCAAAAAAGTAGTAATAATATCTCTAATCAATCAAAAATAAAGAAAGCAAGGGCTTCCTTTCCATTTTTAGCAATACAAGGTCAAAACGACTTGAAGTTAGGTATGATACTTAATGTCATTGAGCCAGATATTAAAGGAATTTTAATTATTGGTGATCGTGGTACTGGTAAATCGACAACCATTCGAGCATTTGCAAATTTATTACCTGATATTGTCGTTGTTAAAGGTGACCCTTATAATCGAGCACCAATTTCGATAAGAAAAACTGTTCCTTTTCAGGCAACTAAAGAACATCAAGAAAATTTGGTACATCGTGTACATAGTTCATATCTTCGAATACAGTCTGATCGTATAGAGGTAAAAACTATGCCACTTGTAGATTTACCTCTAGGTGCAACAGAAGATAGAATTTGTGGTTCTATTAACTTAGAGCGTGCTGTAACAGAAGGTGAAAAAGCCTTTGAACCAGGATTACTAGCTAAAGCGAATCGAGGTTTACTTTACGTTGATGAAGTAAATTTATTAGATGATCACTTAGTAGATATCTTATTGGATGCTTCTGCATCAGGATATACTGTTGTTGAAAGAGAAGGTGTATCAGTACGTCACCCGTCAAAATTTATTCTTATTGGTTCTGGTAACCCAGAAGAGGGTGAAGTAAGACCGCAATTATTAGATAGATTTGGTCTTTATACGGAGATTAAAACAGTAGAGCAACCTCTTATGCGTGTTCACATTATTGATTCTCGTGTAGATTATGATGATAGTGACAATGTATGGAGAAATAATTATTGGGCGCAGGAAGAATATTTAAAAGAAAAAATTGAAAGAGCACAATTTCTTTACAAATGTGTAAAGCTTCCAGAAAATCTAAAGCAAGCAGCATCACGCATGTGTAGTGCTTTAAATGTAGATGGATTACGTGCGGACTTAGTTATTTGTCGTGCAGCTAAAGCCTTAGCTGCCTTTAATGAAGAAGATACTGTAACGATCGAGCATTTTAAACGTGTAAGTCAATTATGTTTACGTCATCGTTTAAGAAAAGATCCTCTTGAATTAATCGATTCTGGACGTCGCGTTGATGATTTATTTACGATTTCTTTTGAAGAAAATGAATTAGTAAATTAAAAAATTGCTACACTAAATGTATTTATAAGTTTCGTTGTTCGAAACTTATAAATATTAATATTACAAAATTAGAGACTATTGTACTGTGGTCCATGTATTATCAGTTGGAATTGACTTAAGGAAATACAAACTCAGTAGCTTACTTACAATTTTAAATGTGTAATAGAATTTTTTTATGCTATTAGAAATGTTATTCTCTTTGCTTAAATCTTGTAATAAAAGATTTGTTTCTGCGCATTCATCAAGGTATTTAAAAAATATAGGATTTTCTACGTCTAAGATGATAGGGAATAATTTTTGAGAACTCTGATTAGTTTTTCTAATTACATATTGATCAAATTTACGCGCATCTAATCCAATTGCTTTATAAAACGCCGAACGTTGGCAATCATTTAAATACATGGTAGCGAAAACTGAGAGTAAAAAGAATTTACACCATAATTTACTCTGTAAACCTGTTAATAATTGTGGCTGAGATTTAAGAACAGCTGCAAAAAAATCACCATGGCGATTTTCATCTTGGCACCAGCTCTCAAAAAATCTAAAAATTGGATAAATACGATCTTTTTGGGCTCGTTCTAAATGACGATAAATTGTAATGTAACGCCAATAACCGATTTTTTCGGAAAGATATGTTGCGTAAAGAATAAATTTTGGTGCAAAGAATGTATATTTACGACTTTTTGTTAAAAATCCTAGATCTAAAATAAGGTTAAAGTCACTCATTGCTTTATTTAAAAATCCAGCGTGGCGTGCTTCATCTCTTGACATTAAAGCGAATCCCTCTGCTAAAAGTGGGTTTTGATTTTTTAGGTTTCGAGATAATTCTTTGTACAAAAGAAATCCTGAAAACTCAGCGGTACAAGATCTTTCTAAAAATTCTATAAAAAGTGATCTTGTCTCGTCAGGAATTTTTGAAAATGATTCTGAGAATTCTTTATCTCTAATAAAATGACGTTGATTGTAATCTCTTCTAAATTCTTCTAAAATTGCTTCGATTTCTTCAACATTGGAAGAAACATCTAAGTTTGCCATTTCTTCAAAATCAGTTGTATAAAATCGTGGAGTTAATAAACTCTCTTTTGCAGGCGTCTTTGACGATACTATAGAATCAGTCATTTTTTCTCCTTTTTAATTGTCGTATCATCTAAAATAGTAAAATTCTATATTATTACCTTCTTTAAAGTAGATAATAATACATTTAAGTTTATTATATAAGATTTTTAGAGTAAAAGATAAGCAACATTTTCCGTGTTTTATTTATACTCTAATTTTACTTTTTTATCAAAAGTAGTTAAAAATTTCAAATATAATAATTTTATTATATTTGAAATTTTCAAGATATTTGATGTACATACCTTTTTAACTGTGAAAACTCCCCAGGCTGGACTTGAACCAGCGACCAATCGGTTAACAGCCGATTGCTCTACCACTGAGCTACTGAGGATTTATTTATAATATATTATAAAAAGTTTAAATTACTAAAGCTATAGATTATTAGGCTATAGCTTTAGTAATTTAAACTTTATCAATCGGTTAGAGCCTCTTTAATCCATTTTCGTAAAGATTTATTGCGTATTAAAGACGCAAAAACTTGAAATGTATTTATAACATAGATATTATTATTTGTTTTAATAGATTTTGTTATTGAAAATAAAAGACGTCTAGTAGAACGACTAAAAGTTAATATATTTTCTTTTTCAACTAAAGAATTTTTTTTATTTAAAACTTTAAACTCAAATTCACATTTAATTAAAATTTTATTTGCTTTATTATTAAAAGGAGAATTATGCTTATATAGATTATTTATACTTTTATGTGCCAAGGTATTATCAATTTTTAAGATAGCATATAAAAGAAATTTTGAGTTAACACTGCTGCTGCCATATTTTTTGGCTTCTTTAAAAGCTAAAAGAATTGCTTGTTTTAATTGTGAAGAAAGTAATCTCTTAGTATAAACCCTTTTTTCCTTCATAACTCGACATTAATATTTCTTAAGATAATTACTCTTGTAGATTTATACCTACGAAAGTAATTTATATAACTAAATTATTACATATCACCAGCTTCTTTACAAGCATACATGACATCTAGCGTAATTGTACTTAAATTATTTGTCTTTGCAAATTTTTCTACGTTTCGTTTAATTTTTCCTCTAACAAACCCGGGTATTCGTTTTAACTCATTTTCAGCTTCAACGTCCCAAATATTTTCATTTGACAGTGTTGAACTCGAAATATCTTTTGTATCATGACCACCAAAGATTTCTAAAAGATGATCTTCCATACCTAAAGTAAATGAGTTATAAATTAGATCAGCAATCTGATTACTTCCTTCATATCCTATAAATGGTCTATAACTTAAAGGGAAGTTTTGAATATGGACTGGAGCAGAAATTACGCCACACGGAATATTTAAACGTTTACCAATGTGTCTTTCCATTTGTGTACCAAAGATAGCTGAAGGTTCTAATTTTGCAATCATATCACCAACAAGATTGTGATCATCAGTAATTAATATATCTTCACAATACTTTGAAACTTCATTTCTAAACCATACCTCTTCGGGCTTGCAATAAGTCCCTGCAACTAAGACTCGTACACCCATTTCTTGTGATAAAATTTTAGTAATTGCTACAGTGTGTGTTGCATCTCCAAAAACTACAGCTGTTTTACCTGCTAAATTTTGGCAGTCAATTGATCTTGAAAACCACGCAGATTGAGAAACGAAACGTGTCTGTAGATCTATATACTTTTCAAAATCCGCAACAAATCCTAACGGTTTTAAAAGTATTTGAATTTGACGAATAAAATTTGCTGTTTCGACAATACCTATAGGAGTAGTTGAAACAAAAGGTATATTATATTTTTTTTCTAAAAGTTGTGCGCTTAATAACCCTACTTCACGATAGGGTACAATATTAAACCATGCCTGTGGAAGTTTTTTCAATTCTTCAACTGAAGCGCCTTCAGGAATAATCGTATTAACTGTAATTGAAAGATCTTTAAAAAGTCTTTTTAATTCAGCTATATCATGATGTACATGAAATCCTAAATTACAAGGACCTAATATATTTACTGATGGATTTTTAGTTTTTTCATTTATAATTGACCCATCTTTTTCAGCTTTTTCTAAATAAAATTTTATAATTTGTTCCAATGTACGATCTGCTGCTTGCAACTCATTTACTCTATAGTGATTTACATCAGCTAATAATACATCAGCTTTAGCATCTTGAGAGGCACGATTTACAAAATTCTGTAAATCTTCTTGTAATATACTTGAAGTACAAGTTGGTGTTAGTAAAACTAAATCTGGTTGCTCTTCTTTGTCTTTTCTTTTAATGTTTTGGATTACTTTTTCTTGAGAACCTCGAGCAAGTACATGACGATCAACAACACTAGCTGTTACTGGTGTAAAATCACGTTTTCGTTCAAGCATTGATCGCATAACATTAAAATAATCATCTCCTAATGGAGCATGCATAATTGCATGAACTTTTCGAAATGAGGTTGCGATTCTTAAGGTTCCAATATGAGCAGGTCCAGCATACATCCAATAAGCTAATTTCATAAATGTTTTAGTAGGTAGAAAATTTAATAGTTGACAAGCATTAGAATTTAAAGTGTTTAGGTTAATTATTTTCACTTTCTTGGGTAAGCTTCTGAAATGCATGAGCGATAGCACGGAGCCTAATATTTTCCCAGCATGTTGGTACTAATATAGAATTAATTAAAACTTGACTAAACAATAAAATAGGATCTAATCTCCAACCATGAATAACTAAGATCGAACTATAAAGAAGTCCGATCGTTGCAAAAAAGATGTCTTGATCACGAGCAATTTGGGGTTTTACAATTCTTAAGAAATATAAAAATGCCATGACTACTCCAATCATCATTGCTAAAAGAATATTTGGCTCAAAAATTATATTAATCATAGTTTTGTTCGACAAATTGTTATTTGTAAAAACTAGGCACGTGTAATACGGTCTGCTCGGCTAACAAAAACAAGTGCGAGACTAATTGGAACAACTACTAAAACTGTCCCTAAAATTAAACTGTTTAAGAAATTGAATAAAGATGGTGTCATAAATGTAAGTTTCCTTTAATTTATAGAAAAATAATATGGATATAGATTCTTATTTAGGTGAAGTTGTAATTGTTTCATCAGAAGCAATTAAGTCACCACTTAAAAATTCTTGCCATGCAGCAAAAGGCCATAAAAAACCAGATGTCATTATAGATATTGCTAAAGGAACATCAATAATAATCTCTTTTTCCGTAGGGTTTGAAGTTTGACCTACAGTTCTAATATACTTACGTCCAACCCATCCGATCCAACCACTTATGTAAAGAAACAAAATACTTGGTAGTAAAAACTCTGATCCATGACTCCAACGTCCATCAGTAATTAGATGTGGTAAACCGTCGTTTCCACATAATAGATTTGAGTCAGCATATCTTGTAAAACGTTGTTTTGTTTGAGTAATTTGTTGCTGAATTGCAATTTGAGGAGGAGTACCTTCTTCGTATTTTTTTAATCTATTTTCAAGTTTTTTTACTGTTTTTGCTAATCTTTTTTGGAAAACTTCTGAATCCTTACAGGGGTTAAGACCACCAATATCTGCATTTGATATCATAGGTAGACCTAAGAAAGTTAATAAAGGAAGAAACGCAAATTTGACAATTTTTGTCATAAATTAATATGTATAAAAGGTTGGTAAGAAGTATAAATGTAAGTGTATATAAAAAGTGCATCCGGCTGGGTTCGAACCAGCGACGTTCTTGAGAGAAAACGGATTATGAGTCCGGTGCCTTCAACCACTCGGCCACAGATGCATATGATATAATGTATTTATGTTATGGAGCTGGTAGGACTTGAACCTACATCCGACTGAATTTTATAACTGAAAATCTTTTCATTAGTATACACTTAAAGTATGGTAATATTATAAGAGTTAAAAATATATTGATATACTAACTTATGAATATATTTTTGAATTAACTATAGCCCTCATGAGGATATTAATGTTTCAGAAACTTAAGCAAAGCAAGTTTGCTTTATTTTTCGTTTAGGATTCAAACACTGTTTGTACTTTTAGATAAAATTCAATCGTCGAAGACCTAATTTACAGCCCCATAAAGGTAAGGAGGGAATTGAACCCTCAGTCTCTGGTTTCGGAAACCATTACTTTATCCTTTAAGCTACATACCCTTTGAAATATTATGTGTTAATGAGTCTATAAGTAAGCTGAGCCTAGTAGCCATTTAAATACTTAGTAGATTGGTAAAATTTTATATTTTTAAAAATACAATTTTATAGTGCCTAGATACTAACGTCTAGACACTATTTACCTTTATATGTAATTAATAACTAATACCACGGGATGTAGCGCAGTTTGGTAGCGCGTCTGCTTTGGGAGCAGAATGTCACAGGTTCAAATCCTGTCATCCCGATTAAAGTTCTAATCTGATTTATTTGGAGTATCTAAAACAAAGCTATTGGAACTACCTTTAGCTATAGAGCATCCTAAGGACCATGCTTTTTTACTCATTAAGTCCGCTTTTCTAAGCCACACTGCTTTTCTTTGTTTTGTTTTCGTTCTTGATGTACGTTTTTTTGGAACTGCCATAATGATAAATTTTCTAAGGTTTTAACTTTTGCTTAATTTTTTGACATTAGAGTAATTTTATGTCAAATTAAACTCTTTTTTTACTAACTATAATTAGATTCTATTATAGCATATAACTTCGCATAATTAAATAGTTTTTATTAAGTTTTGACTTTTACTTAATTTTTTGATTTCCTTTAACATAAAAAAAGAAGATGAAATGCTCAAATATAATATTGAATTATTAATGAACATTTCATCTCTTAATAAAAAGTTTTGAGTTAAATTATTCTAATTTAGTCCCAACCTTTTTCTGATTGTGACAATACATAGTTAGCAACATCTTCAATATCGCTATCATCTAAACGACCACCAAAGGCAGGCATTGCATTTTTACCATTAGTTACTTGGTAAGTAATTTTATCTACACTATTCATCCCATTAGTTTCCAAAGCGTCTTTCTTCAAAGTTTTTTCTGGAATAATTACATTATTACCGCCAGCATGACATGCAGAACAGTTTGCGCTAAAAATACGTTCTCCGTTTTCAATGTCTGCAGCAACCGCCATAGTGGATACAAAGAAAGGTAGACAAAGGCCAAGAGAAAGAATTCGTAAAGTATAGGGTTTCATGATTTTTCCTAAAAAGTTAATAGAAAACATTAATAATAAATTTTACCACCACCCCATTTTTCTGAAACGAGTTTGGGTTGGATTAAAATGTGACCAGCAATAGCTTCAAGGTCCTTTTTACGAAGTGATAGCATTTTTGGGTAAATATCTGCACTTTTGATACTTGAGTGAATCTCTACAATTGACTCTAAACAATCGTAAGTAGTGATATTTTTCATAAAACTCACTAGTGCTTCAACACTATCACGTGGAAGTATTGCAAGACTAAGAGCTTCTGGATCCAAACCAACGTTTGGATTTGTTTTTGTTAACCCACAAACGTGACATATACAACAAGAAGAATTAAAAAGACGTTTGCCTCTTTACTTATTCTGGTGTTAACGTTACTTGTTTATCTTTTACATTCAAGCGAAACAGTACATGTTGCTTCATCTAATTCAATTGCAACAGAAAGAAGCGTCGGAAAAAGAGTAAGTATAATAGAAAAGACAAAACAAGGTTTGAACATAACAATCATTCTAAGGGTAAATAATAGCCTAGAAAAAATTAAGAAAAAGTAACTAGTTAACTCTAGCTGCTGCTAAAGTTTGTGCTGGTGTTAGTATCGTCTCTTTATTTTAAGTTTGAATTTTTTCACGTAAGCCTGGGGGGTAAAATCATAACATGCGGTATACTAGGATCTTTACCTTCAACATCTACAAGAAGACTGCTTCCAAATTCAATTTCATCTTCTACATGTAAAAGCTTTTCAGCAATAGCCACTTACTGATTGCGCGACGTAAAGGTCTTGCACCGTACATAGAATTAAAACCCTCTTGACGGATAGTAATTATTAACCGACTTGTAACCAAAAGATGAAAACCTTGACGAGCTAGCCTTTATCGACCTCATCAAGTAACAAAAACCCAATTGCGCTAATGTGATCCCGTGACAGGGGATGAAAAATAACAACATCATCTAAATGGTTTAGAAATTCAGGTCGAAATTTTGAACCAAGTGTTTGAGTCACTAATTTTTTAAGCATCGATTCTTCATCTATTGTACGAGTTGGCTTTTGTGCACAAAATTCTAGGATCGTTTGAGATCCTAAATTTGACGTAAGCATTATAAGTGTGTTTTGAAATGACACAACCCTTCCTGATGAATCCGATAAAATAGAATCATCTAAAATTTGTAGCAATACATTGTAGACATCTGGATGGACTTTTTCAATTTCATCAAAAAGTACAATACAGTAAGGTCGACTTCGAACAGCGTCAGTTAGCTGTCCTCCTTCTTCGAATCCAACATAACCTGGAGAAGATCCTATTAAGCGCATAACGGTGTGCTTTTACATATACTCAGACATATCTAAACGGATTAACGCTTTTTGAGAACCAAACAAATTCTCAGCTAATTGTTTGGTCAACTCTATACCTGTTGGACCACAAAGTAAAAAACTTCCTATAGGTCTTTTCGGATTCCATAAGCCAGCAGTATAACGTCGTAAAGATTTTGCAACTAAAGCTAAAGCACGCTGTTGACCAATAATATGTTTACCTAAATCCTGTTCTAGATGAAGAAAACGTTTGGCTTGATCACGTGTTAAATTAGTTGCGGGTAGACCTGTCTATAATGCAACAACTTCTGCAACATCTAAAACTGTCACTAGTAATTTGCCAGCGGCCGTGTAAAGTAAATCGTCATCGTCTATTACCGATTCACTTTCTTGGCTATTTGTACCGTCATTAACAGACATATCAAAGGTAAATACAAGTGATATAAAATTCTTTGTGGATGTTAAAAATTTTTTCTCTTTCATACTTATACACCTTTCAGTGTAACTATTAGACAATTTCTTAAGAGAGAATCGTCGAAATTAGATATATCTACCCATAAGGGATTTCCTTTTTAGTATTGGTTTTAAGTTTTTAAGGTGACACTTATTTAGATCCTCAACTGCGAAGTATTCTAATCAAAAATTAACAAAGTGTCAACTATTGCCGAAAGGATTGATTAAAAAATAGCAAATAAAATTTTAACACTTGACAAAACAATACCCTCACCAGTAATGTAAGAACTGTGGAGTTTCTCCAATACTTAAAACCAAGACAGCTTAGTAACTTAAAAAAATAAAAAAGGTCTTAACTA
>Ga0160420_100106_pt1 | contig 49670 bp, 57 predicted proteins | sample CelAP2metagpilot_FD_108197 | JGI IMG/M metagenome (GOLD analysis project Ga0160420, IMG submission 108197) | Phycosphere-associated microbial communities from algal ponds in Kailua-Kona, Hawaii, USA - Cellana AP2-5-5 metagenome pilot | ecosystem: Engineered > Artificial ecosystem > Aquaculture >...
CGGTGCCCATTGCCTGGGCATGAGGCATGAGGGTTAGAGGTAGGGAGTCAAGAGAGTCAGTGAGTGTGGATGGGAGTGAGCACGTTGCCCATTGCCTGGGCATGAGGGTTAGAGGTAGGGAGTTAAGAGAGTCAGTGAGTGTGGATGGGAGTGAGCACGGTGCCCATTGCCTGGGCATGAGGGTTAGAGGTAGGGAGTTAAGAGAGTCCTTGCCTGGAAGTATAGATAGGATGAGGTCGTGAGGGACAGGGGCAGAGAAAGTCAATGAGTGGGTGCTGGTCATTCCGTCCCTTCCTCCGTCCCTCCCTCCGTCCCTCCTTCTCTCTCTGCTTACCTTCAGCGAGTCGACGGAAGCCTGGAGGCGCATGTGGGGCGGGTAGATGTACTCTACGAGGGGGGAGGTAATGAAGGTCTTCGCGGAGGGAGGGAGGGAGGGAGGGAGGGAGAGGAGGAGGGATGAGACCCAGGCGGCCGGTTGTTTCGCCGGTTTAGGCAAAACGAGATGAGGAAAGAAGAAGAGAGACAGTCAAGGGGAACAGGGAAGGGAGGAAGGGAGGGAGGAAATGAAAGGAAGGGGAGGGAGGGAGGGAGGAAAGGGCTACCGTGATGAGGGCCATCATGACCATAATGGTGAAGATCTCCACGTCCAGCATCTTCGCCTGTAGGCCCAGATTGAGCACAATCAGCTCCACGAGGCCGCTGAGGAGGGAGGGAGGAGGGGGGGGGAAGGGGTGAGACATGTGGGTGTTCAGGCTTGCAGGCCCAGTTGAGTATGACCACCAAAAGAGTGCCGCTGGGAGGAAGGGAGGGAGGGAAGGAAGTAGGCTCACAAGGAGGTAGGCTCACAAGGAGGTATGCTCACAAGGAAGTAGGCTCACAAGCACCCGAATGAGAAGGGGACAAGAGTGAGTTCTCTTACACCCCCTCTCAGATACCTTCCCTCCCTTCCTCCCTCCTTCCTCCCCTCCCCACTCCCTACCGCGTGTTCATAAGGATGCCGATCACGCAAGACTCCCGCCAGGGGATACCGTTCAGACGGGCCGCGCCTGGAGGGTGGGAGGGTGGGAGGGAGGGAGGGGGAGCAAGTCGATACGTGTTGGATATATTGGCAGAGGTTGAATCTCACCAGAAAGCCTGCTCTCCCTGTCATCCGCGTTCCTTCCCTCCCTCCCTCCCTTCCTCCCTCTTTACCGGCACAGCCAATAAATTTCCCCGCAGTAGCCATCAGAACCACCAGCACCAGCAGCGCCACACCGATGGCATGCCCGATGGATGCAATGTCGGTCTTAAGGCCTGGAGGGAGGGAGGGAGTGAGGGAGGGAGGGAGGGAGGGACGGAGAGAGGGTAGGAAGGTGAGAAGACGATCCTTCCAGCTTGACTCCAGACAGAGCGTTGCTTCGCCCTCCGCCCTCCCTCCTTCCGTCCGGACCTGAGAGGGCAAAATAAAGGGGGAGAAAGATGTTGCTGACGAGATCATCGATCTTCTCGCACATGTGCAGGGTGAACTTCCCGTCGCGCGGCATGATCATCCCCACCAAAAAGGAGCCGAAGATGGCGTGTACCTGGGAGGGAGGGAGGGAGGGAGGGAGGGAGGGAGGGAGGGGCTGGCTAAGAGGCTGAAAGTGGGGTGGTATCCGGCGGTAGCTGACGCGAGTGCTCTTGGAAAAAAAGAGGAGACTTCTTCCCTGCGCATCATCTTTGCTCTTCCCTCCGTCCCTCCCTCCGTCCCTCCCTACCCCCAAGAAGGCCGTAATCCAGGCTGAGATGAAGATACAGCAGATGAGGAGGGCGAAGAGGAGGGAGCGAAGGGAGGAGGAGCCTGAGGGAGGGAGGGAGGAACAGAAGACAGAAGGAGGATGGGGAGAGAGGGAAGGAGGAGAGAAGGGAGGGATGGAAAGACAGAGTGGGCATGGGAGGGAGTGAGTGAGTGAGTGAGTGAGTGAGTGAGTGAGTGAGGGAGTGAGGGAGGGAGAGAGAGGGAGGGAGGGAGGGGACGTACCTGTCATCTCGACCCATCTGACGACGGCCTGGAGGGCCGGGCGGACAGCGACGAAGAGGACTATTGTTTGCGGTGGATATATACATGGATCGATAGATGTAGGGATGTAGGTGTTTAGATGGATGGGTGTTTGGATCTATATGTAAACATGTATGACTCGCTAAATATAAGATGTATATTTAGCTCTGTATATGAGGGAGGGAAGCACTATGATGACAAGTGGCATCCATCCTCCCTCTCTTCCTTCCTCCCTCTCTCCGTCCTTACAGATGGCGTAGGCGGCAATGGCGAGAAAGACGAAGAGGGCCGTGAGCTTGTTTCGGCCCGAGTGGACGATCGAGAGGGCCAGGACGAGGAGGCACCAGGCGATGGCGTCGTTCAGAGCCGCGGCGCCCATGGTCATCACGCCTAGGAGGGGGAGGGGGGAGAGGGAGGAAGTGAGTGAGGGAAGGAGGGAGGGGTGCGTACAGAGAAGGCATGAGGGAAGGGGAGAAGGGGGAAGGAGGGAAGGAGGGAGGGAGGGAGGGAGGGAGGGAGGGTACGAGGAAGGGAGTGAGGGAGGGAGGGAGGGTACGAAGAAGGGAGGGAGGGAGGGAGGGAAGGAGAGAAGGAGTGAAGAAAAAATGGCGGGAGGGAGGGCTCACCAGCCGTAGACAAGATGAGCTTGCTCTCCGTGAGAATGCGGGCAAGTACGGGGAAGGCTGTAATGGACATAGCCACGCCCACGAACACCAGGAAGGAAGAGTAGGCGGCGTTCTCGTATCTGAGGGAGGGAGGGAGGGCGGGGGGCAGGGAGGAGGAAAGGAGAGGAAGGGGGTTAGTCTTGCACAATCCGTGGAGAGAGGGCCGGACAAAGGACGGAAGGACAACGGCATCCCATTCCTAGGGAATATCGCCCCTCCTTCCCTCCCTCCCTCCCTCCCTCCCTCCCGCCCTCCCTACCCGGGGTCCTTGAGCAGCAGCTTGTTGAAGAGCAGGGGGGAGATGAGGCAGCCCAAGCCGAAGGGCAGCGCGATGCCGACCACGGCGATGGAAACGGCCTTCTGCCCATTACGACGGAGGACCTGAGGGGAGGGAGGGAGGGATGGATGGATGAGTGAGCGGGTGAAGTCCGAGGAGGAGAGTGATGGGTCCCACCCACGGCGACGGACCGACGGACGGACACGCCATTCTCCCTTTTCAACACCAAATGTGGAAGAGAGGAGGAGAGAGGAAGATAAAGAGGAAGGAGGAGGAAGGGGGAAAGGGGGGTTGAAGAGCGAAAGAGAGAGGTGCCCTAAATCTATTCCTGGATGAAATCCCTCCCTCCCTCCCTCCCTCCCTCTCTCCCTCCCTTCCTCCCACCCTCCTACCTCTGGATCAAGCTCGACGCCCACGAGGAAAAGGTAGAGGACGAGGCCCAAGTTGGCCACGAGGGCCAGATACCCTAGCGACTCTGCGGGGAATACCGTGTCGAGGTAGCCAGGAATATGCCCAAGGGCGGAGGGGCCTGAGGGAGGGAGGGAATTGGGTGGGAGAGAGAGAGGGAGGGGATGCTTTTATAAGCATGACGGTGACGTACATCATGGAGGCACTTCGACATGTGCTCAATTCATTCCGTCCCTCTTCTTCTTTCCCTCCCTTCCCTCCCTCCCTACCTAGCAAGATGCCGCCCACCACCTCCATGATCACGCGAGGCTGTTTCAGAAACTTGGTCCCCAGGGAGAGGAATCGCGTCACGCAGATAATGATGACCGCCTGAAATATGAGAGGGAATAAAGCAAGGGTGCGGATAAATGGCGTATCATGACCGAGACCGATCCTCCCGCCCCAAATCGTTCTTTTCCCTTCCTGATTCTTTCCCTCCCTCCTTCCATCCCTCCTTCCATCCCTCCCCCCCGTCCTCGATCACCTCTTCCTACCTGGACCATGAACAACGACAGCGTATCTTCTAACACGCCATTCCCTGACATAATCCCTCCCTCCGGCTGGTGATATATGGAGCTACTCGATGTCGCGCTTGCCTCCGCTGTCTGCAACAATCGATGGACCGACTGGACAAGGTCCCCGGCATGGTGCCCTGCCCCTGCTCTTGCAGTAGCTGCTGCTGCTGCTGCCGCAGCGGCCTCCATGCTCCTTCCTCCGCGTGGAGTGACTCTTATGAGCTAGAGAACTCGCAACAGCAGTTGTTGGGCGCGCAAGGTTTTGGGGGGGTGGGGATGGAAGGAAAAAGGGAGGGATGAATATGAGGATAAAGCTTAAAGTAGGAACGCCACAGGTGGCCAGCCTTGGCTCCTTTGTGACTGTCACATCAAGAGGCAGGACGGAAAGGGGTTGTCTGGAACGGGGCGGCTGCTTGCAGTGTGCTGAAGGGGCAACATTTGGATGTGAATCGCCTCCAGCTGCAGCGATTCAATCATGCAGTGTGCCAAGGAGAATCGGAGGGGGAGGTGGACTTCCCGCACAGCGCCCATGAGCCAACAATGCCCGTGCAAGGGGCAGGTATAATTAGATTGGAAGCTGATGATCCTCAGGATTGGTCGCACGAGTGCCTGTGGTGGATGCAAACGCACTGTTTCAGTAAGAGTTTTTGAGGTGTTGTGGTGTTATCGCTCTCCCTCTCCCCTTCGTTCTTCTTGAGACCCGAGCCGCTCGATCCGACTCGGGTATCGGCCCATTGGTCACATTTTTTAACGTGAGTGTGTGTGTGACACAGTGTGACGATTTTGGGTGCAATTTCATCCTTCATGAGACTTTCCCCCTCATTCTTTCGGTCTGTGTCGCTAATGACAGGAGCTAAAACATTGCCGTATTGTCACGAAAAACAGGCTCCGTTTAGACCTCCCTGTACTCTTCTTCTTGTCATCTATACAAATTGAATGAAAGTAGATGGAGCATAATAAAACAAGTGCTGTGCTTTTGTGATCATTGGATCATCCTTTTTTCACTTTCTGTATTTCTTACTCTCTTGCCATGCACAATTTTCCCTCCTTCCCTCCCTCTTTTCCTCCTTCCTTTCCTTGCTATTTGTCCCCACACAAATGAGCACATTTCCCTCAACACATCTCCTTCCTTCTCTCCTTCCCTTGTCTTCCCTCTTCACTTCTCTACTTCAAGTGCTGGGGCGCGACAGCCGCGAACCCCTTCTTGGCCTCGGGTGAGATGGCCTTGTCACCCATGTAAAGGCCGAAGATACCACTGGCCAGCGCCATGCTAGGGAACGTCTTAACATGCTTGTTGCGGACAGAGAGGGCCAGCTTATCATCGGCCTAGGGGGAGGAAGGAAGGAAGGGAGGGAGGGAGGATAAAGGAAGGGGATTGAGAATGAGAACCTTATCGTCCATGTGCGACCTGAAAGTACTCCGTGCCGTTCCGGGCTGGGGAATGCCTGCTAGACAGCTGAGAGGGGGATAGGAAGGTAAAGGAGGAAACATAGATTGACAGGGAGAAGCTCCTCTCTTCCGAAGTCGTCCCAACGGTCTTCACTGGTCTTTCCCCTTCCCTCCCTCTCCCTCGCACTGACCGTCCACGCCAGGGTGATGGTCTCCCCTTTTCCGGCCGATGTCCCTATAGCCGCCAACAGCTTTTCCTTGAAGTCCGTCAGAATCTTCTCCTCCACTCCTTCCAGTGCAGACAGCGCTTCAACCACCTTCCCCGCGGGTACTGCTCGCGCAAACACCAGCTCCAAGGCTCGATTCATCCCGCTTTTCTCCTTTGTTAGCAGGGCATAGTAACCCTTCTCCTTACTCAAGCTGTCCGCATCCTTCCCTTTAAAGCCTTTGAGCTTCCCTAGGTGGGCACTCTCCACATACAGGCCGACCGCGTAAACATTAACTTCCACCACAAACAAATTCTTCCTTCGTGGCCCCGCCCCCATGAGGGAAAAATCCTTGCTTTTGCCGGCATAGGGAAAGGAGCGATGGATGGGGAAGGAAATACCCGTTACTTTGTCCACTACCTCATTTTCCTTCACCTCGCAAATGTCTAATGAAGCCTTGCCGTGAGCTAGAATGGGAAGGAGAGAGGTGAGGGAGAGGGTGAGGGGGCGAGGGAGGGAGGGACGGGACGGGAAATGGAACGATAGAACCTGAACCAGTCCCAACAAATCCTGACGATTGTTCTATCCCCACCCCGTATACTAGAGGGAGTGAAACCAAGGAGACAAAGTGATAAGAGGGTAACCAACACCAGCGGCCTGGAGGGGCAGGCACTCACCCAAGACGCAGAGGACGGCCGCGAGGAGCAGGCCACGAAGGAGGATCGAATAGCGGGCCATATTGGGCAGGTACCAACAAAGACTGGTACTACTTACTACTTATGAGAAATGCTGTGTGTCGGAAGGGAGTGAAGGAGAGGATGAGAGACGGAGGAGCCTTTGCTGTGTATCTGAAGTGGAAGGTCTGCAAGGTGCGATCCAAGTCTGGCTGTCCCCTGTTGGCACTTGCCTTTCGCCCGGACAATCACCTGACCAAGGAAAAAGCTGTGACAAAGTAATTGCGTGCGCATGACAAGCGTTTGGTGCATGAAAAAAGCAAGCAGACAAAAAGCAAAGGGTCAAGGCCACCCGAAGCAAGCGAGCTCATGTCATCAGAAGCAAATGGGCCAGTGGGTCGATTCTCGGGCACCACTGTCACACCCACACTCGGGTCTTAATTCTTTCATGAAGATTGGAAATACTTTAAAATTGTGCCTTTGGTCTGTAAGCACGTGATGCAGCATCTCTGTCAGTCTGTTCACACAGCCGACTCCCCCAACTCACTCCTCACTCACACGTGTCTCCCTCTTTTTTGCTTTGTACCGATCACACACATTCATTTATGTACAATGTCTTCTTTTTCGTTCTCAATAAAACCGGCGTTGTTGTCCGCTTTGTTCTCCCCCTCTTTCTACTACTCCTTCTCCCCCTCCAACTCCTACTACTCCTGTTTGCGGATAGTACGCGTGGTAACCGCCTCCTCCCTCAACTCCTCCTCCACCTAACCCTGCAGGCTGCTGAAGCTGCTGCTGCCCCTGTGCATAATACGGTGCTTCCTCCGCCCCCACTCCTACTTGGTGCACATATAGAGGATGCTGCTGTTGGTGTTGGTGTTGTTGGTGCGGGGAGTGCTGCAATGGCGAGGTCACCATGTGCCCTTCCTGCTGCTGCTGCTGCTGCTGCTGCTGCTGCTGCTGCTGCGCAGCGTATAGGGAGGCGGTGGAGGGGGCCCATCGAAAGGTCAAGCCATAGCTTTCTGGGAAGCCTAAACAGAGAGGGGCATTGAGGGAAAGTGGGGGAAGTAAGAAAGGAAAGGACAGGGTTAAATTCTAAGTCGAATCTCTACTCCGGGAGTTTAAACCAGTTCTACTCAATCCTCCCGCGGTTACGGTTACCGGTTACCCTCCGATCCCACCCTCTACTTCCACCCTCCCTACCTTGCAGCTTAGTGTCAAGATTTCTGAGGACCATGGTGGGGTCCATCTCTGATTGTACGTCCGTCTCGGCCGTTTCCACGACTAGAAGGGAGGGAGGGAGGGAGGGAGGGAGGGAGGGAAGGAAGGGCAGGGAAGGAGGATGGCAGAGGAGGGTGAAAATTAGTGACGATCGAAACAGACTCCGAGTGACTTGATCATGAGATATATACAGAAGATATCTGTAACGAGACTCTGCCCTATTCAGTCCTACCTACCATCCCTCCCTTGTTGATCCCCCTCGTCCCCATTCCCTCCTCCCCCTCCCTCTTCAACACGTACAGGCCGTGCGCAATCTCGGTTTGTTGGTGCACGTGTGACCCTTCTTTGGCTGCCCGCACCGGCCGCATTTGTAGCCGCCCCGACGGTCTCCGCCTTTGCCTGGGGTGGAAGGAGGGCAGGAGAAAATGAGTGGATGGAAAGCGACAAGGTGCCAGATAAGTAACACAGATCAGATGCCACAGACCCTTCTTCCCCCTCCTTCCCTCAAACTCCCTTCCTCCACTCACTTTTGCTACCACTGTTGCTGTTGCTCACGCTGTGTCTGTCCTCCTCCCCGTCGCTGTCATTGTCGGGCTTGGCTTCGGCGGAGTGCCAGACGCGGGGAATGAGAACGCGCTCTTGGAAAGGACCAGCAGTGGCAATGGCTGAGAAAGGAGGGGAAGGAAAGAGGGAGGAGGGACGAGACAGGTGATGATCTCATGGACAATATGAACGAAAGGTTGCAATTAATGCGAGCAGTCGTGCAGCATAGGTGATGGTGGTGCGAGATGGCCGTACTCCGATACGTGTACATAGAGTGGCAGACAGAGGGGCGATACACAACCCCACAATACAGCGCCAGTCCACTACTTCCCCGCTTCTCTCGCACTCTCCATCAAAAAGGCTCTCTCAATCCTCTCTACTTTTTCGATCACGCCTTCCCCGTCTTTGACGTCTTATCGTCCCTCCATCTTACCCCAATCGTTGCTGTCTCCTTCTGAGTGCCCTCTTCCCTGGCCTCCCCCGCTGCTTCTGCTTCTGGTCCATACAGTCGGTTCGTCCATACCTGCTTCTCGTGGCGCGCTTAATTGAAAGCTTCTTGTCTATGGGAAAAAGGAGATGGAGGGGGGGGCAAAGGGTACATGGTGTGAGGTTGCCAAGGTGCGCATCAGCTTTGAGTCAAGCAGAACAGGAAGGAGTCAAACCCGACCAGAGACGGCGTGACCATAAAATATTACCACGGTCACTACTGCGCATGAGACGACGACAGATCCCTCCAGCTGTATCTTATGTCTTTTGAGGAGCGAATGGCCGTCTAGGGAGGCCTGATCAGCATGCATGCCACGACCTATTTCGCCACGCCGAGGCAAAGCTCCTCCGGGTCGGTCGGGTGCTTCATGACGTATGAAAAAAAATAATATGCGAACGCATTACTGTTTCCGAAAGATAGGATGTAAATTTTGTGGAATCATTCTATTTCTATTTGATAGTTCACAAACTAGTCTGGGGGCCAAGGACGCCGAAGCAATGGTTGATGGAAGAGAGTGAGACAGAAAATTTCCTTGTTTTTTTAAAAAAACCTAATTTTTATTTTTTTGTTTTGTAGCTAAAGGACCAAGGAGAAGAACTAAAGAGCTGTTTAACAATGATATGAAGAAAAAAAGGAATGATGAGAAGCGGAATTCCAAATGATGGATGCAATAATGGGGAGATTTAGTAGAAGTTTGAAAGAGAATAGGAAGATGGTAAATTCAACAGCAGTTATGTTCTCACCGGAAAAGTAAAATCACAACCGTAAAAGCCAGCAATATCGCCTACACTACGACCGAGACACACCGAAAGGTGGTGTGGAAATAAATTCAGGGGCGTAAAGCGTCGGGGCAATTTAAGATGGCGTTGTATTCCTTCAATTGCGCTTTTACGTACCTGGGAACTTCACACGGCTTGGTGTTTTTATAGCGGATGGAATAGGCTTCGAATCGTCAACCATAAACATGGAAATAAGAGAAAACGAATAACTCCAATCGAGATACGACTGCCTCAAGGCTGTTTTTTCCCTTTTGGTTCTTCATCTTTGCAATTTTCTATCAATCGATTTGAATCGCCCATGTCTGGGGCTTTGCTACCGTCGTCGTCATTTGTTCCTAACTTCTTCACACACTTTCTTTCCTAATCTATTTCTATATGTCTTCCGTCAAGATGTCATCGAATCAATTGCCATTTCCCAACAGCCTTGTTCATTGGACCTCTCCCTTTTTCCATTTAACCCCTCCCCGCATCATTGCACAGGCTTCCATGTCGCTCAATTTCTCCCACCTCAAACGCACACACAAACAATACAAGCCATTACTCCCACGAGTCCTCAGTATTCTCCCACCTCCCCCTCTAACTTCTCCTCCTGGTGCCGTTCGGGGACTTTGCCTGGTCACAAAAAACCTATCAAAGTCGCCAGTAAAACTCGGACAAAAATAAGGGGTGAATATGCAACAATTTATTGTTGGAAGGCTCCCCCTCGTATGCAAGTCCTAGAGAACGTCAGATTGCATGCGATAGTTCTATAGGAGTGTAGGAACGGCAGAAAAAAAGAACTATACTCCCTCGGATACGCCACACACGCCACACGCCACCACACCACGCCACACGCCTCACGCCAGCCCAAGACGCTGCTTACTCTCCATCTTCCCCTGTCTACAGCCTAACGGCTGCAGTGGATGACGCATCTTTCAACCTCGCAAAATTTGAAATTTGCTTACTATTCATTTATTTCTAGATATCTACATTTGTGTTTCATTGACATTCACAAAAAAGTGCCATGTGGAGGAGGCACGTAAAGGCGCGATGGTATGCAACACTGCACGGTGACGGGTAATCTACCTTCGGCTTTTAGCCATGGCAGAATTAAAGTGTGTCCAAGCAGAATATTATGGACAGGGAGCTATTCAAATTCTTTGAAATCAACAAACATTCAAAGAGCGCACAAACAGGAGCCGAGTACGACCTTTTGGCCGCCGGCGAACACCATGGTAACGGCTCGCCCATATACCAGTTTTGCTGCGATTATTTGAATTTATTGCCACAACAGCACAATGACCCCAGAACGCACCTATACTATGCACCACAAACTGCACAACCAATATAACAGTCCTTCATATGAGCCTGCCAGCCAAGGGGCTGCTGTTAGGTGTAGGCTGCGTCCCAAGCTCCACTTAGCAAGCATGCGCAGACTGGAGACTGGTTGCTCGCCTTGCTTAGGAGTGATGGTATGGTGTTGTGGATGTGGGCGAGTATTCACTCCTACACCTAAGCGATCGACTGTATCACCTATAAGTCGCGCCTGGGTATTTGATCAAATGATTAGATTGCTCGCCCTGAATGGGGCAATCTGATGTGGGCATCCACACGCCCACACCTCTGCGCCCGGCCTTGCTGTCACACAAAATAGTCACGCAGGGGATTCACGGTCTATCTAAATCTTGCCCCCACTCACAGGTATATGGATCTTTGTTCCCCCTCTCGGGCGCCTCTGCGGCAGCGGAAGCTCTCGCCAATGGCGGCTGGGGTCGACACGGAAGAGACACGGTTATTGCGGTAAGGAAAGAGGAAGTATAGGTGGGCGGCGTAGAATGATCAAATTAGAAGAGATGTACGACAAGTAGGGCATAGAAAAGACGGGATAGCTCGGTGAAATGGAGAGCAGGAAAACAAATGAGCGGAACTGTCCGTGTTGGTAGCATTACATTCCCCCCCCTTACTTGGCTGTCATCAGCGCCTCTCATTTTTCTTTCTCTCTTTTTGCCTGTCAACAGGGTAATAGGCTTGTGTACGGCCAGTATTTTGCTACTGGACATTTGGGCCTGGATCTCACCTGGAATGCTCGCGCGCTCGGGGACTGTAAGTGCAGGGAAGAGTGGCAAGAGGAGGGGGTAGTGAGGCGGCGCAGCAAGGAAGTAAAAGGAGATACGCAGACTGAACCACCTTTGCGTCAGATTTTGAAAATCGAGGCTTGAATATTGTACTGACCTGATTCTAAAGCCTCTTTTCGTCTTCCATGCACCTCACCTTTCTCTGCCTCCTTTCTTCCTCCTCCATGTTCTCATCCTTCCCTTCCCATTCATTTAAAGGAGCACACCGTCAGCGACTTTGACCCCTCCTCGTTTTTCTACCTCTTTCCCTTTACGCTGCATGCCTTGGCAGGGCTCTGGTTCTTCACTCGGTAAGGACAAGAGGGGAGGGAAGAGAGATGGCGAGGGAGTAGAGAGGGGAGGAGGGAGGAGGAGGGGATGGAGGGATCTCAAAGAGGGAGCAGGCATGCATCAGGCCCTTCGAGATTGCCGTTTATTGAAATAAGACGAAGGGGAAGAGGGGGGGTCTCGACCCATTTACTAATCTCCCCTTAAATCTGTTCTCGATCCCTCTCTTCTTCGTTATCAGCAAGCAATGTCAACCCCTTCCCTTCTGGCGGCGCGTGGTACGCCTGCGTCTCTTCGCCCTCCTCTGCCTCGCGTTGGCTGTGCCAGCCTTGGTCTCGCGCGTCGTCACCCTGCGAACATACTGCCACTTAAATGGAAAAATCGAGGAGGAGGTGGAGGAGGGGAGTGCGTTCAAGGTAGGAAAGGGTGAGGGAGGGGAGGGAGGGGAAGGGTGGCTAGACCGAATGACGCCGTATTCTTTCACTCACGATCTTGCTCTTTCCTTCTGCATTTCCTACATTTCCCTCCCTACACCCATACCCTCCCTTTTTATGCCTTCCCTCCTAGGCCTGCACAAGTGCTCGCATGACCAACACAAGTGTCATGGCCGTCGTGTACGCCGTCCTGGGGGTGTCCATGGTCCAGGTCAGTGAGGGGGGGGGGGGAGGGAGCGGGGAGGAGGAAAGGCGCGCGGGCCGGTGGATTGAGGGAACGTTAAAAGGGATGATAGCTAGCTTGCACCATGGCTGATGATGTAGGCAAAGGAAGGGCAGGCTAAGGGTCTGTATGTCCAACACAGGCCACTTCCTCATCCTTGTCACACCCTCTTTGCTTTCCTTCATCCCCTCCCTCCCTCCTTTCCTTCTTTAGGCGCTCATCGAGCTCGAGGCCCTGACCAAGTGGCGCTACCAGTACCAGTGCAATCCTTGCTCCTATAACCGGCCCTTCCTTCCATCCACTCTTCCTCCATACGTCTCCGCATCATCCTCCATCTCCACCTCTGCGTGCTCCCTGTCTTCCTCGGCAAACAAAGAGGGCGGGGATGAGGAAGGGGACGAAGGTCTGCATTCAGCGCGCACCGTTTACGATGATAATCGTGCCTTATTTGGAGATGTCACATTTTATGAAGATGGTACCTCTCCTTCTCCTGATGGCTCTCTCCCTCCCCCCCTCACTCCTTCCCCGCCAGTGGGAAAAGGCGTAATGGGAAGCAGTGAGCGGAGCGCATTTTCATCCTACGTGGCTGGGAGCTGTGTGTGAGTTTACGGGAAGACAGGAAAAAGCGGGGAAATCAGCGGAAGTGTGTATTATTTCAATGCAACAAGCAATTGACAAGCAAAAAAGAAGAATGAGATTGTCTTCGCGGCCTGTGTGTCTGCGAGTGTCGTTATCTTGAAGAAGCCTTTATTCAACCAATCTAACATGGTTGTAATTGGGACCCTAGAGTCGTAGGAGGCAGTATTTTACATTGCTCAAATGTGCCTGAGGCGCAGGAGTCGGCTCTGTGCTAATCCTGCCCGATGGCCCATCCCCTCTTTCACCACGACGCCTCCCTTTTCCATTTCTTTCTGACCAAAAATTTCAGCGCATAATTTTACCACCTCCTATCATATTGATTTATCTCGTGCACAGCTGGTTCGTAGGATAAACGGGGCTGCATAATAATTTCAAATGGCGGCAAGGAAAGAGAAAGGCGTGTGGGGGAGGTCAGTACGCTGTCGTTCCTCGAGCCTCGCCCTGAGTCGCGAACAAATGCCTTGGACCTGAATGTGCCTTTTGCACCAGATTGCGGACTTGGTAGCCTAGATAACGCGACGTGACCTGCACTCTTGGCCATGCGCATGCGAAAAGAGGATGTCGCCTTCTGATGCAGGAGAGTTTGCGATCACCTGGCTTGGTCGATCGCAATAGAACGACCGAGTTGAATACCTGAGCAAATGAGGCATCGTTCTCCTGACTTCAGGGTTTCACGTAAATACAAATACCACGCACACAACCCACGAGATAGAGTGAATGCATACAACAGTACAAGGTGACTGTGGTTGTCGGGAAGCGCGGTATAATCACGCTGGCTTTCTTGGCCCCTTACTTGGTCGACCCTGCAACAGTCCGCTCCTAGGTCATAAAGGAATGATCTGCACATACAAGCTTATCACGAGCCGAAACAAGCGAGCAAACGCACAAGTTGAGCACTTAGAGTCATGAAATGTGCCGCGGGGCGCTGCGCTGATTCTCATCGCCTCATGTGCTGCGCTCTCTTCAAATTTAAGCCGCCCACTCACACCATCAATCCCTTGCCCCCTTACACACTCTCTACATAAAGTACCACCGACGAAACCATGCAGCCACCTCAGCCACCGGAAGTACCAGCACCTCTACCTGCCCTGCCAACTATAGCAGCATCTCCCGTTTCCTACTTTGCACCGGCTCCTCCTGACCCCCATGCTCTGGTCCCGTCTCCCCCAAACTACATGCTGCCGCGTCTCCTGGGCTCGACCGGCTGCTGGGTACGTACATATCTTGAAAGGGGAATGAAAGAAGGAGGAAAACAAAGATGAGGAAGACGAGGTTGTGCAAACGAGCGAACCTGCATCCGTATCGAGCTATTTCCTTTTGCCCGCTTTCTTCTTCCCTTCCCATACTTCCTCCCTACCTAACAAAAATGAGTCCGTGGCGTCTAGTTGCTTTCCTGCTTCAGGCCTGGAATCACCAAGCTTTCGACACTTACTTTCATCATCTTACTCCATCTCGCTGACCTTTCCTTCCCCCCCCCTCCATCCCTTTCTCGCCGCTTCACATGTGCGGGCATTACAGGAGGTCATCCACCGTGTGTGGCTGCACCCGTGCTTCCATGCCCTGGTGGGCGGCCCGTTGCCTCGGCAGGTGCGGCAAGAGGAGAAAACCGGCATCATGCGGGCCTACACGTACGTGGCAGGAGGGACGGAGAGAGGGAAGACTAGGGTGTGACCGGAGGGCATGTGGGAGAAAGAGGTCATGCCATGGTTTGTCAGTTAGTTCCCCAGATAATGCCACCGGGACGCCTCACCCCTTTATGCCCACCCTTTCTTCCCTCCCTCCCTCCCTCTATCGCCTTTTCTCAGACTCTGCTATGAAATGTGCACGCAGCGCGGCCCCAACAACCACTCCGCCTTCCTCTACTCCAAGTTCGGCGAGACCGTGTCCTCTTTCCTCTCCCTCCACGTCGCTCCCTCCTTCCACCCCTCCCTCCCTCCCTCCCTCCTCCTTCAGGAGCTGGTTGCCCGGCAAGCCCAGCATGCCTACCTTCTCTCAGAACTCGTCCGTCCCTTCAACTACCTTGTGGGTTCCTCCCTCCCTCCCTCCCTCCCTCCCTCCCTCCCTCCCTCCCTTTGTTTCCCCCTCCATTTCTACCTTTCGGATACCGCAACAACTTCTCGTCCTCACCCCTTCCCTCTCCTCCAGGAGCGATACTTTATCCCTGCCTGTCGCCTCCCCAGATTGCCTTGTGTGGGCCGCACCTGTTTTTGGGAGAAGGTGGTGCGGCCGGTAAAGGCGGAGATTATGGAGGTACGGATGGGGGGTGAGGAGGGAGGAAAGGGGGGAAGGAGGGGAAAAGAGAGAGGGGGGGTGATTTAGATGGGAAAGGAGGAACTAACATTTATCGTCATCATTACACCACATGATATGATCCTCCGTCCATCTAACTGACAGGCTCTTCTCGTTCTCATCGCCCAAGCCTTGGCCGCCTCCTCGAAAGGAGCAGAGGAAGCAAAACAAGCAGGAGGAAATGAAGAAGAAGAAGAAGGACACGAGGACATTAAGTCCTCTTCCCGTCCTCCCTCGTCCTCCCCCTCGTCCTCCTCCTCTTCCTCCTCCTCCTCCTCCTCCTCCTCCTCCTCCTCGACCTCCTCCCTTCATCAACTGATCAGCGATGCCCTGCGCGCCCTCCACTCTCTCTCACCCTCCTTCGTCCACGATGAGCTCGCCCCTCGTGTCCGGTGCGTCCCTCCTCTCTTTCCCCCCTTCCTCCCTCCCTCCCTCTCTCCTGCTTCCTTGCAATATTCCTCTCATCCTCCCTCCTTTCCTCCTTTCCCCCTTTCTTCCCTCCTTGCCTTCGCTTCTACCAGTGAAATCCTACATGCAGAGGTCTCTCTTTTCTTTTCCACCCGAGACCGAACCACCGTCAGCAGCAGCACCAGCAGCTGCAGCAGCAGCACCAACAGCAGCAGCAGCACCACCACCACCAGCAGCAGCAGCAGCAGCAACATTAACAACAACAGCAACAACAGCAGCAGCAACAGCTGCAGCAGCAACAACAATAGCAGCAGCAGCTGCAGCAGCTCTAATAGTCCTGGTCCTTCCTCTGCTCCGCCCAGCACTACCAGCACTAACAGCACCATCTCCAGCGCCAGCAAGAGCAACAGCAGCAGCAGCAGCTATCACACAGCCCCTCTTATCGTTAGCAGTAACAGCAGCAATACTGATGGTGGGGAGAGCGGCCGCGAGGACGTTGATGGTGATGCATGTAGTGGCTGCAGGAGCAGTAGCATCTGCAGCAGCAGCAGCAGCAGCAGCAGCAGCAGCAGCAGCAGCAGCATTAAGGTCAAACACCCACGGAAACGAAGTTGTCCAACCCTGAGTGCCGTCTGCTCCCCTTCCCCCTCTTCCTCTCCTTCCTCTTCTTCCTCCTCTTCATCCTCTTTCTTTCCGTCTTCCTCGCCCTCTATTCCCCGCTGCCGCCACGGCAACCTGCTCAGCCCTCCGCAGTCCCCGCAGCCGGATGAGAAGGAGAGGGAGAGGGAGGAGAGTGGCGGGCGCGATGACAGGAAGAAGGGAGGAAGGGAGGAGGCGAGCTCCCTTCTTCGCGTATACCAATACCTCGGCCTGGCCAATGGGGATGAGGTACGAGATTCGTTTGAGCAGTCCATTCCTCCCTTCCTCCCTCCCTCTTTTTCTTCCTCCCTCTTTTCCTCCCTCACTCTTTCCCTTCCTTCCTCTTTCCTGGGTGGTTCAAAAAGGACGGAATGCATCAGGCTCTTGGCACCTCTCCTTATCTACTCTCCTCTCTCCCTCCTCCCTCCCTTTCTCCCTCCCCTTTTTCCCTCTATTCCCTCTACAGCTCGACACTCGGCTCTTCGGCGGCATCCTCCTCCCCCTCGCGCCCTCCCAAACCACCTACCTCCTTCGAATTCTCCTCCAGAAGCTTCGTCTTCTCCACGAACACACTTCTTCCTCTCTCCTATCTTCATCTCGCCCTTCCTCGTCGTGTGCTCCGAGTAGTGAGGGAGGAGGTGGAGGAGGAGGAGGTGGTGGTGGTGGAGGAGGAGGGAGAGTGGGAGGACGGTCCTCCTCTCCTTATGGCTTCTCCTCCTCCTCCCCTTCATGCTCTGCAACGCTATTTCCTTCTTCTTCTTCTTCTTCTTCTTCTTCTTCTTCTTCTTCTTCTTCTTCTTCTTCTTCTTCTTCTTCTTCTTCATCCTCTCCCCTTTCCTCTCCTCTCACCCCCCACACTCCTTCTTGCATCTTTGTGCCGCCCTCAGCAGCTGCAGGGAAGGAGGGAGAGAAGGAGGGAGGGAAAAAAGGAGAGGGGCGAGGGATGAAAAGAGCACGTTTGGAGTTGGTGCAGGAGGAAAAGAAGGAACGAGCGAAGGAGGCAGCAGGCAGTGGAGGGGCAGCAGCGGGAGCAGCAGAGAGGTTGGAATTTGTGCGCGTTTCATTTGGGAAGAGCTGGGCAAAGAAAGTGCAGGGGGCTGGGGAGAAAAGGGAGAAAGAGAAGGGAAAAGCGGTGGGAGGGAAGGTGTTGAAGATGGCGGTGACGCACCTAAATCGCGATTTGTTTCGGGATCTGATGGAGCATGTGTATATGTAGGTACGGCGTGTGACGATGGTGCAACAAAATGATTAAGCGAGGATTACGACGATGATAGATGAAGAACACGGAGAAAGCGTACAGGAGGAGAGCGCTAGAGGGAGAAGAAGTTGAAAGGAGGAAAAGATGGAAGGAGACGAGAAATGATGGTGAAGGGCTAGAAAGTACTGGGGACATGCTTGAAGAATGCATCTTTTATGGCCCTGGACCTCCTGTGTAAATAATGCAACTTAGCATATGTGTGAATGAAAGGAAAGAAGGAGGGAAGGGAAGAGAAGAGGCCGGTCGTGTCTTGTCTGGGGGAAGTCGCTATTTATGCTCTGTTGTGAACTTGTGCATACTGACCACGGGATAATTGTTAAAGTCAAAGGAGGGGATGATGATGAACGAACGAACAATGACGATGATGAACGAAGCAGCGATGTTAAGTAAAAGAACCGTTTATGGTGGACTATGTCGATGGCAGGAGGTCTGAGTGTGACGACGATAGTTGCCTTTATGAAAGGCGACTACAATTGTGGCCAAACATTGTTTTATTTCATTTTTATGCATCGAGGGGATGTGTGAGGACACTGACATGCCATGTTGTGAAAAAGAGGTGTGAGGAGCTGTGAGTCGTGTCTTGACCGACCCATCACTGACAAGTTAACGGTTTCGAGGAACACAGTGGAAACGCATTACAACGACACTCAGAACACCAAACCACAGTAAAGATGTGAAAACAATTACCACCGAGTTACCAGAAAGGTTTTTTGGACACGATTCTATGCATCCATTGCCCAGAGGAAAGAGGCATGAAGTGCAGGGAACTAAGCTATAAACCTCGAATGGTTGATTTCTGGTAAGGGTCTCGCTCTCGTGGCTGCGTGAAGCATGGGCCCTGCACTCCTCACATTTGCGTGCCAAAAATATGTACCTCAAGTGATGTGAGCTCGGTCAAGAAATGAAATCCCTTTGCTCTTTAAACTGCCTTTAACTTGCCATGAGAGTGCCGAAGCCGGCTATTTTGGCGTGACCGAGCATCTTTTGCCTCCTCACTTTCACCCACCTGCGCACGACGTGCTACGACTTCCACGCCATGTGCGTCTGGCGAAGGCTGAAAGAAGTCTACCAGGTTGTTTACGCCGCACATTATTTGTACATCGACGCTATTTATCGGCATCGACACCCACTTTGCCCGTCTACCATCATATACAGGCCTTGGGGTAGGATGGCCGGACGCCGGAACCCTCCTGAGCCACGGGACTGGGACGAAGGCTTTGCCGGTATGTGGAATGGGAGGGATAAGAGAGGAAGTGAAGGTAGAGATACTGCTATAATATGATATGCGATTCGCCGTCATGATCTGCCAGCACCCAAACCCGATATGCTGTCTAAGTTGCGTGGGCTACGGCTGCCTTTCTCTGTGTGTCATCACTTACTTGCGTCCCATCCTTCTACAAGCCCTATCATCGCCAGCCAACCCACCCTTCCCACCCTTCTTCCATCCTTCATATATTCTTTCAAGCCCTTACAACCTTGTGGACAGAGCCCTGTTTCGCTGCCTACAGCTCACAGCAGCCGATGGAACGTCGGACCAACTACACATGTCGGGATTTTACCGAGGTAGGGAGGTAGGGACGGAAGGAGGGAGGAAACGCAAGTGACCAAGAAAAACGGTAGCAAGGGTGACGCCGCATCTCTTTCGTCCTCTTCTGGCTGTGAGAGAGTCGTCATTCCAGTCCGTCCCCCTCTCCCTCTTTCCCTCCCTCCCTTCCTCCAGGCGTACACCCTCTGCTGGGACATGAGCACGCAACGTGCCCCCTTTAATTGGGCGGATGAGCTCTATCGCGGCTACCTGCATTCTCTGGCTTCTTATGCGCAGCAGCATGTATGTCGTGGGATGGAGCGGTCGGCCTCAGGTAGGAGGTTGAAAAAGCTTGGATGGAAGGAAATGAGGGAGGACGCAGAATAAGAAAAGGGGCATGGGAACAAATGCATGCTGGTGAGTATGCATCTGGATAGACTCAAACTACCTGTCTCAAGCACCTTTTTACCCTCTCCCTCTCCCTCCCTCCCACCCCCCCTTTCTCTCTCCCGCCCTCCCCCAGACGACCAGACCCTCCTCCTGGAGCTCTCCGCTAGGTGGGCGCAGTACAAATGCATGGTCAACGACTATCACCGCGTCTTCATCATCCTTGACCGGTACTACCTGCGCCACAACGGCCTGGTCGCCTTGGGACCTGCGGGTACGTTCACTCTCCCTCTTTCTCTCCTTTCGTCGCTTCTCCTCTCCCTCCAACGGGCGCATGTTTGTCATCTTCGAAGCCTACTACCTCCACTGCTATGGCCCAGCCCGCGGCCTTGGACTCTCCACGTATGTGTTTTCCATTGCCCACATCTACTTTCTCCCTCCATCCCTCCCTACCTACCTCCCGCCTCCTCAGGGCGGGCCACCTTCTGGCGAGAGGGGTGCAGCCCCTCGGTCCAGCACCGAGTCAAGAAAGCCATCCTTCGAGGCGCAGGTGCAGAGAGGGAGGACAGAAGGGAGGAAAAGAGGGAGGAGGAGGGGAGGGAGGAGTGTGGGAAGAGGTTGAAATTCGGTGCTCTGTCATGTTCGTGCAGCTTTTCCTCCTCTCCTCCCTCCTCTCCCCCCTCCTCCATGTCCTGCCGGCCATGCAGGCAGTGGCGGGAGCAGCAGCAGGAGCAGAGAAAAGAGACAGAGAGGGGGTTAGGAGGTGAGGATAGAGGAGCGGCACCGATCGAGGAACACCTGAGGAGGCCCCTCACTGGTATGGCCCTCGCCGCTCTTGTGGAGGTAAGGGCGGGTATCTCACATTTAAAACCTCCCTTTCCTCTCTCCTTCCTTCATCCTTCGACGCCCTGGCCGTACCGCCTTGTCTACTGATTCTCCCTATCTCTCCCTCCTACCTTCTTTTTTTCTGTCCTTCCTTTCAGATATCACCGGAGGCTGCAACGGAGGTCGGTGTGGAGCTGAAGAAGGAGCACGGCCTCGATAGCGCCGACGTGCAAGGATGGGAGAAGGTAGGGGAGAAAGGAGGGGGAAAGGGAGCAAAGGGGGTAGGGAAGGAAAGGAAGCAAGGTTAGAACGGATCGAAAGTACAGCGTCCTGTGACAGTTAATCCTCTTTCCTCTCATTCTCCGCATTTCTCGTCCTTCTTTTCTCGAATATCCCGTTCCTCGGTTTCCGTATCCCCTGTCCACCCTCCCCCCTTCCCTCCCGCTCCCCAGCCCTCGCTCCAGTCTTCCCTCTTCCCCCGTCTCTCCTCAGGCGTCCTACCACTGGGCCCCTCCCAGGTCTCCATGGTCTATCGCTACTACCTCCTCAAGCTGCGGGTGCTGAGCGAGAAAGGGGCGAGAGGTGAGGTAGGTGCGGAGGAGACAGGAGGGTACCCATATTCAGTTGAGCCCTGTCGAGTGCAGGTGGACGAAGGAAAAATGAAAGGGAGGGAGGAGGAAGATGAGGTCGTGCGCTCAGGGTTGTCAACCTCGCCCGGTGCGGGCAGAGGCGGAAAAGGAGGGGGAGGGGGAGGATGCGGAGGAGGAGCAAGCAAGCGAGGGGTGGGGGAGCAGGTCGAGAAAGAGGAGGATACGACAGCCGGTTCGAGATATGCTTTTCAGGGGGAAGGAAAGAGCAGGAAGGAGGGCCGGAAAAAAAGAGAGTTATGCCAGAGGGTGTTGAAGGCAGCGGTGTACGGGATGGGCGACGACGTTTTTCAGGAGCTGTGTGACTTTGTCCATTTACAGGACACGTAGAAACAGGAGCGGTACCCGCTTTAAATGTTTTCGTTTAAACTATATGGATGTGCGTCTGTCTAGTCAAAAGGAGGAGCACATATGCATGTATGTGAATGTAGCCCAAACGTATCATATTGTATGGGGGTTGGTGGGTATGATGAAAATGGATGCTGTCTAGAAAATTAACGAACCTCAGCCTGCATATGGGAACAAAATGAGACAAACGTTTTTTTCAGCTATTTATGAAATTGCTATGGCGCCTGCGTTAAATGAAAGATCTTTGTCGTCTTTCGCTTGACTTGACTTCTTGTCTTGATCTTTTAAAGTATACCCTCCGGAGAGGGTTGGCGCGTGCCGAAGCAGGCCAACACCGTACCGTGCAGAGCGTCATATCGCTAGGGATGGGATGGTCATATCTTATGCATTTGAAAAGTCTTTTGAGATTCTTTTGCGACTCTGAAACATGGATAGAGCAAGCCAAAATGTTACCCTCCTCCCCAAGCTTAGCCCAGGTCTTGGATTGTGAAAAGCGGCGCCTTCGGTATGCAATTGAATGAAAGGTATAAGTAAACGTGAACCAGAACTGATAGCGTTGGTTTTGGAACCATGACAGCTTGTTAAGTATTCCTAATTTGTTTGTGCGTGAAAGGGTGCATGAAGTGTTCATCGCACCAATTTTCGTGTGCGGCGACGCCATACTTACGCGGTCACACGCTTTGCTTGCCCTCGGCATTATTTTACAAAATTTCAAGCAAGAGGGATGTGGGCAAAAATTTCCTACCTGTCCTTGACACCCCCACCTTCGACCTTTCAAATGTTTTGAGGACCTCAATTGCATAACGGAGAGAAAGATGTGTCACTTGTACTTGTGGCCTTACCTTTTTTACCAGCAGCCATAGGAGCTTGTACGAATATATTGACCACGCTTTCCACAAAGAATGCAAAAAACCGTCGCGTCGTTTTCTTGTCATGTCTTGCATACTTCCATGGGCAGTAGCGCCCCCACCCCTTCATCCCATTGCCCTCTTGTCCTGCCCCTCTTATTACTCATCGTATATTATAAGCAGATTCTTAACCTTGCTCCCCACTCACAAAACACCTATGTCAAACAAGACACCAGCGCCACGACGATGACTCCGAGCGCTGCCGCCACCTCGTCCTCGCCCGGTACGGGGAGGTGGGGCCTGCAAGATGCCTTTCACGACATACAGAACGCGATTTCGGAAGGATTGGCCTGCACTCATTGTCAAGCCTGCCACTACAACTTGGCAGCCTGCTCGTGCTGCTTATCAACATTTTACTGCGGTGCGTAAGAAGAAAATGTGATGCCGGAAAATCGATAGAGAGTCCTTCGTCCTTTCCCCCCTGACTCCCGAATGGTTAACCCTCATTTTCCTCATCGCTCTCATCTTAACAATAGGCAAAGATTGTCAACAAGCACACTGGTTGGTCGCACACCAGCGAGAATGCTCCGCAATGGCACACCACGGCTTCCAAAACTTCATGCGGGCCATGGAGGAGCAGCAAGAGCAGCAGCGGGAGCACCACCAGATGAAGGCCTGTCCACCCTCGGCTGCCGGCAATACTACGAGAGGGTGGCAACAACCATGCAGTTCGAGGGTTAATACCAAGGCTGTAGATGCTTGGCTGCAGGAAATGGGTAGTGCGGCCTTTGCAATTGCCTCCCAGTCCTCCCCCTGGTCCTTCCGCCAATTCTCTACCTGCTTGCCCGCAGAAGCCGCCGCCACTGAAAGTTATCCACCTTTGCCAGAGCCCGGCTTGCAAGGCTTAAAAACCCTTTGCATTCTAGCCAAGGGTAGCATTCTATTTTTGCAGGGGCAGGAGCAACAACGGCAACTGTCCCTTGCCTCCTCTCCCTCCGCCTCCCCTCAGTCCTCCTTCTCCTCCTCTTCCACCTCGACAGACTCAGTCGCTACCCGCATATACCTAAAAACGCTAGCCGTCCACGGACAGCTCTCTCTCCGACCAGGTAACGTCCGGTCCAAGCAGGAGACAGCCGTTAAGAAGATCATCGACGCCCTACGCAAGCATCAGGAAGCAGCCCGCCTCGTCCCCGACTGGACTGTTCGCCTCCTCCTCGTGGCGGGCCGGTTACTCTGCTCCCTAGGTCGACGCTCGGATGCCGTGGTGCTGCTTCAAATGCACCTCCCTCTTCTGGAGGCCTTGTCCATGGCTGCGCCTCTAGCTGTGGCCTACCTGTGGCTGCAATACACGCAGTGGGCATACTACGATCTGGGTGCCTGGATGGACAAGCCCCTCGAGGAGCAGCGGGAGGCAGCCGCCAAGGTCGAAGCGGCCTGTCGCAAGGCTTTGATGCTCTTACACGGAGCCGATGTCATGACTAGATCCCTCTCCTCCTCGTCGTCCTCCTCGTCGTCCTCCTCGTCCTGCTCCTCGTCCGCTTTGCACTCTTCTCCCCGCAGATCTCTTTACGCAGAGGCCTTGTTAGCAACGGCAAGTTTCCGGCTCGCCGATCTACTCCTTGAGCGAGGAGCAGTATCAGACGCCCTCGAACTATGTCGCATCTCCCTTCATAACGCCGCGCCCGTCCACTTTCCCACCCTGGCAGTGTACCTGGCAGCCGCATTGCAAGCACTGGGGAAGGGCGGAAAGACAGAAGCAGCAATCGAGATTAGAATGGAGAAGAAACTCCGGCAGGTTATGGCTGAGAAAATGAAGCGGCGTGACCCGTCCTGCTCCACTCCTTTGCTTCCTTTCCCTCGCTCGGCATCGCTCTTGAACATGCATGGGTTGGAGGACATGTGGATTTTGCCTACCGAGCCGCAGCTGCTCATTGGCAATCACGATCATCACCACTACCTACCTCAAGTGCACCGTCGCTTTGAACAGCACCATCGGCAGCAGCAGCAACAGCGAATCAGATTGAATATTCCGAGAACAGAAAGACATAAAGAAACGCAAGCCAAAACGGAGGCTGTTGCCATGGCCGTGTGTGGTGAGAAAGAATTGGAGAGGGAAGGAAGGAAAGAAACCCACGTGGCCATTCCTCCTTCTATCTGTACAGCCCGTCCCAGGCCTGCGTCAGCGTCTCCGTCTCCTGAGTCTGATGGTTCAAACGAAAATAATTTTTCAGCGGACGTCCCTCCCCAGAAGCGTCGCCGCAGCCAGCGCCCTCACATTCTCGACCAACTTGCCTGCTGTGTGGCGCTGCCCTGGTGGGCGGTTACTGCCCATGGCTAATAGTGACGACCGACCCCAAGATTTACACATAAGAAAACCAGATACTAAAGGGCCTCTTGGGCTGGAAAAGGTGCATTATACAGCAGAAATGTACAAAAGAGAACCACAACCTGAGCCTGAATCTAAGAATAATGAGAGGAAGGAATGCGTGTGCATGCACTGTGCCCAGTGAAGAAAGTATATAGTCCCCACCACCTACAAATCAAGAGAAAACAAGCAATTTCAACGGAGAAAAGTGATCCATACATCTCAGATATTGTGGTCGATTTCCATATCCCACTCCATCTCCTTTCCTCCGCATACATTTTTACAATCCTCCCTGAATCTCCCTCAATCCCTCGTTCACTTCACGCCACATCGATGCTGGTGGTACTGCTCTTTATCTCAAAATGCTCGGGTGCCTGCATTGGCAGCTGACTAGGGACCAAGTCAGGGTAATATTCTTCAATGGCCCGCAGCACAGCTTCGCAAACCAACAAGTTGCCTTGCGGCGACAGGTGCAGCCCGTCCCCCAAGTTGGGCGCTACCTCAGTCAGGTCTGCTCCTCCCAGCAGCTTCCACACGTCCACCACTGGCACGTCCATCGTCTTTCCAACCCCCAAGCATGCCTGGGCGTATAGCCGTGTCACTTCATTCTTTCTATCCAGCTCCCGCCCTCGTGCCAGGCAATGCGCCTCCCACCTGTCCTCATCCACGGGCGGCGGGGTCAGGAGCAAGATCTGCGTCCGCTTGCCGTCCAACCGTCGTCGGTTTCGCAAGTAGGCCACGATACACCGCAAATACTGTTGATATTCGTGGACTGTCACATGCTGCTCACGGGTGGGCAAGGCTGCGTCGTTGGCACCCAAAAACACCACCGCCAGCAGAGGTACTTCCCACGCGGGGTCATCGGCCGGAAAAAGGGTGGGCAACATGAGGGCACACCACTTGGACGTGTACCCCGAAAATCCCCGATTCACGACGTCTGCACGGCGACCATAGGTGTGGGCCAGACCAGCTGCCCACCCTTGTCCAGGACCCTCGAAGCCACGTTGGGTTAAGCTGTCCCCAAAAAGGAGGAGCTTGGGCCGCTTCCCCGTGGAGGTGGAGGAACCACGAGAGTAACTAGACGAAAAGGCAAAGGATATTAAGGAACGCAGAGAAGAGGATCGAGGTTGCCGGGGAAGGGCCGCGGCAGCAGTGTCCTCGTCGGCGGTAGGGGCGCGACTGGCCGTGAGAAGGAACATAATTTGAAATATGGTGGCCAGACCGATCCCAATTGTCATGCCACCAAGGAACGTCAATTCTTGTCGCCGGCCGGAAATTGCTCCTCGGCCCCAGCTAGAAGTTTTTGAAGGCGTCAAGCGATCGTAGATTGATGAGAACGAGAAGAGGAGGTGGTGGGGATGGGAACTTGGCATTTTTGAATTGGCACAGAAGCACCAGCGATGCAGCGGCAAACCTGGGGAGCAAGAGGGAGCATGCAGAGTCCAGAGAGTATACGACGCGCCTTCACCCCACTTTTGTCTGTTGGCGTGTACAGAGAGTGGTGTAGGAGGTGGTGTGAATGACTAAAAGATGGAAGGAAAAAGTTCTTCCTCTGGTGCGGCAAGCAGGCAAACCGTTATTTACCTTTTCTTGCACACCTATATTTATAAGGCAGCGATTCACGCGCACACATGACCATATTGATGGCTCTCGCATTTGCGCGATACCCAGCCTTGGTAACTTTCTTAAACTTCCGCCGCATGCTCCTACTCTTTTCCCGAACCACCTCCTTCTCCTCTCGCAATGCTTCTCTCTCCAACGCCGCAATTCCCCCCCGGATGCCATCGATCTTCTTCTTCATGGCAAGCGCGCGCTTTCCAAATATATCAGGAGCGATCTCTCCACATTCCTTCTCCGAATATTATGTCATGAAAATGCGCAATCCGGGGTACAGCGCCCCTAATCGTCCCTCCCCCACCTTTCCCCCCCACCTTTTCCCCCCCTACCTGCTCTTCCTTAACCACCTTGCAAAACATCAAAAAGTACCATTTCCCAAAACAACACTGGAAACGACAGTCTGCGTCAACTCCATGCTTGGGTTTCTCGCACATTCTTATACCTTTCTCAATCCCAAAATGTGCCGGGTGGATAAAAGGAAGAGCTCCGTCTACTTTTCGCCCTGACTCTTCCTCGAAGCCAAATCAATCACTGGTCATGCGCTTGGAAAAGTGCTTGATATGGAATGCCGGGAACGGCCTCCGTTTCCCTTTCCATCCCCCTCCTCCCCCTTCGCCTTCCCTTCATCATCGCCATCGCTTTTTATTTCTTTTGGTTCCTCATGATGCTGTTCTGGTTCTTTTTGTAGAGGAGTGGGGTCATGCGCGCTTTTCCTTGTACACCTTATTGATTGCGTCGCCTGTCGCAGTGCCCGGGCCTACTGTACTCTTGGATACAGTCCATGGGTCGTGCACGGCGCGCGAGGGAATAGCCGACGGAGTCTCCTTCATTCTCAACTCATTGGGTCCGTCCCCATCTCGGGCAGTCACGACCAATTTTTTTTAATCTTGAGATCCGGCTTGACCTTTTTATCCTTGATAAGACGAAGAATTGAGTACAAGGTGTCCCGGGCCGCCTTCATCAACTAACGCATCTTCTTAGCCTATATTCAATCGTCGGATATACGCGAATGTTCTCGACACACCTAAGATCTTGGCTGCTCTCTGTCTTTGTGTGTGGGGTTGGGGGGGGGGGGAAAGAGGAGATGAAAAAACTATTCATCCTAAATCTGCTCGGAGGGATGCTCCCTTCCTATACGAGCACTATTATCCCTCGCCAATCCTTCTTCAATTTTAATTAAAATATATTTACATCCAGATCTACTCCTTGATTTGCCTTTGGAGGCCTTGGTCTCTTGTATTGAACTATTTATGCACAGAGGCCAGGTGACACTCTCCTCGCCCACTTCCCGCTTCAGGTGTGAGTCAACCCTTGCCCATGAGACCATTGATTATCCTCCTTTTTTTCTCACTTTCGACCTCCTTCGGCGACCATAGCTTCCCCAACATTCCCTTGCACGACTCGCCACCATCCGTAGGCTTTGTTCCTATTTGTGGGGTTCGGGCTCGACCTGGGCAACGTTTTCGCCCTCTTTTGGTATTGAACCGACGCGGCAGTAGACATTTCTAAATCCTGTGCATATCTATGGATGTGTGGATGGGTGTTGGTGTGGGGACGTGTAACTGTGAGGGAAGCAGTGGGCAAGGCAAGTGCGAATGCTACTCCAGGGAAACGGCACATACGCTTTTCCCCAATGTCCCTTTTCGCTCCTCTGTCCCCACGGTGCTGTCTCCACAGGACCGAGGATTGATAGCACTTATTAAATTATGAATATGTGTGTCTGATTTTGTATGTGGGCAGGCGAGTGTGGTGGTGTGTCGACGTGTGGGTGTAGCGGTGAGGGAAGCAGCGTGTGGAGGTTGTTGTGTGGGTCGGAGGGATGGGATAATCACATTTCCTGCCAGGGCCTGTCATATGATTTTGTGTGTGTGGTCCAGCACATGTCGTTCGTCTTTCGGTCACTCAATACTATACGTACAGCCGTTTGTTAGGGCCTTTATGGATGAAGATTCACGTGCCCCGAAAAACCAAAAAGAAGGAAGGAGGTTCGGAGAGCACTTAAGGCTCTCTCGATGTTCGTCACGTGCAACTGCTGCTGCGTTCCGGTGTTTGAATGAATTGGGACCATGGACAGTTGCTCGAAGACGCTATCCCATATGGGCGACATGAAACCATGTGATTGATTGATGGCTGTGTAGCATCGTCTTTGTTGGTTAGAGGGAAGCATGGGATTTTTTCCCCCCCATGCAATGGAGGCGGCACATACGCTTTTTCATGCCGAGTCCCGGGCCGTGAAAGTCTCCAACAATCGAATTTCGAGTCATCGAACACCGGAACCCAGTTGCAGTTCCGCGTGGCGAATGTTGCTGGGAGGAAAGAGGCGGACATTGCTCTTTCCCCTCCTCCCAAACTTTTTTCTTCTTTTTTGTGTGTGCATAAAATGCGATACACCCCACCCTCCGAACCATACAACGTTGTTACTCGCCCTTTGCTTTCCTCATTGCTTCACCCTATCTTTCCACACTACCAAAACTATGCACATGTTCACACTCAAGAGTACCGGAGCATGTACATGCCGCCTCTCAAGGCGTGGCCAATGGCTCGCCGTTCGCTGCTTCTTTCACTGCCATCACCACTGGACCAGGGTCGCGTACGGGAAGGGCCTTTTCATGGCGGTGGCTTTTTGCAGAGCAGTCATGTCAAGTCCCGACGCCATCATCTGGACACTTGGATATAGCGTATCGAATAATTCTTGGACAGGGATCGCATATGGGAACGATCTTTTCGTGGTAGTTGCTTTTACAGGTTCGGGTGATCGTGCCATGTGCACGGCACCCTCTCCCCCTGACATCCACACCCATTCCCCCGACACACCCACATCCACACCCATCCACATTGACACAGTGATACGTTTGGTAAATCACATTTCTCTATTTTTTAATTCAAAACAGAAGCAACAACAATGGAAAACGATTTTTAGGATAGGGTACGCAATTGGCCTGAGCTTAAGAAAAGTACTCAGCGGCTTACCTTCAATGCACACGCTTTGACTTGGGCCACATTAAGGTAGCAGTACTGTTCACCTCACACCAAGGCATGGTAAAGCAGGAGCTTTTCGGGTGAGAAACATGTTTGATCTAGGTCGATTGTTTTGATTCCCTGATATTTTAAAGCATTGGTAGAGCAAGCAAGCAACAAATAAGGGTCAACACCCATCTATCCCGCGACAGACGCACATACCAGAGTTGCTAACCACGATCAAGTTTGTATATTTTACATCATTACTTCTTTCAATTACATTTTATAGTAGCTCGCTTACTATCCAGTCTCAATTGGAGATTTCAACCAGTATTTCCTCCTCCCCTAAGCCTTCCTTTCCCTTGTTTACAAGAACGGCATCCACCCTTCAAACAGCACACACAAACGGTCTGGGTCCGTGGCTTCACGTACCCAGGCATCTACTTGTTCATTTACTCCGAGCGCTTTCGTAACACCTCCATTGCTGCTCTCACCGCGCCCTTCAAGTCTATCTTGCACCTTTCGCAAAGCTTTCACGGCGGCCACTGATGGATGCAAGATCGCTAAATTGCAACCTAGGATGTGAGGTGAGGGCAGTATCACATTATCTTCCTGTCTTCTACCCTTGTCATCGCCGCGCTGGTCATTTTCTTCCTCGACCTGGTCCTCCTCATCCTCCTCTTCTTCCTCCTCCTGATCCTCTCTCCCTTCACCTCCTTCTATCCCACACGCCCCCAACAGGGCAGCGGCGTCGTCTGCATCTTTGGCCAGGTCCTGCAGCTCCTCTACGCAAATTTGAAACCTCTCCCCCAAGGCTTGAATGTGCGCCTCACCACCCATTCCCTCCAAACCCTCGAACATAGACTCCAAGGCTGCCGCCCATGCCTCAGGCCGCTGCTCCTCCTCCGCGTAGCCCTCTTGTTGTTGGGAGGGCTCGTTGGTACTACCGCCACAGGAAGACTCTAGCATGACAGCAACAGCACCTGCTTCCGTCTCCAACGCATGAACTGATTGCAAGAGAGACTGAGCGTCGTCATGCACCTGCCGGAGCGCCGACAAAGCCACACGCGGGGCGGAAGAGGAAGAGAAGGAATACGTCGCTCTGACGACGGCCTTGAGCATTCCAATTTCAATTAGGCGTGTACCCATGTTACTCATTGTGGATGAGCCTTTGGAAGGCTGCGAGGGCGAGGCACCATACTGAAATGACGTCGACGGTCGATCGCGTAATTCAGCAGCCAGATACCGCAGTCCCTCCTTGATCCGCCCCTGGCGAGCGTGCTCTGCCTGCATCCAGGCCCGACGCTTCTGTCCCACTTCCATAATCTTCCGACCCAGAACGTTGGCCTCCTTCTCCAGCGCCGCCATTTGTCCCTTCGCCTCAGATACTTTCTTCAAACACGCGGCCAGAGCCTTGCGCTTGCCCAATACCACTGCAAAGGCCGCCTGGTGGTGCGAGACCAGCCGACACAGTGCTATATCGTGGGCGTCTGTCTGAGGTAGGATCCAGCGCATATCCGGTCGCGACTCCTCAAAATCTAGAAGTCCTTCTGCGGCTCCTAAAGCAGCTTGAGCTCCTTGGTTGATCTTCTCCAGCAACGACGCGAAGGCTCGCGCCTTGCTCTCCCATGCCGACAAAGCAGTAGAGGAGGAGGAAAGAGAACGTCTTTTAGTCGCAACAGTGTCGCTTGCTCGACACACAATCTCTTTCATCTTCTCTTGCCATGCCTGCACACGCTGAGAGCCTTCGTCGGTGGAAGCAGGTGCAGTTGAATAATGAGGGAAGTACCCTGCGCCAAAGTGTTCCAGTTGGTGCTGCTGCTGCTTGCGGTAGTGCTGCTGCTGGTGAAACTGCTGGTGGTTCTGCTGCTGGAAATGCCGCTGGGGCTGAGTCGACAAAACCTGCGACAGGTGGACGAGCGCCCCCGAAAGAGACTGAAGAAAGAAGCTACGGCTTTGTGCAGGTGTAGAGGAGGACACATAGAGGTGAGGAGGAATGGATAGCCCGCCTGCACTCCCACCCGAGCTGGTAGCGGAGGCGAAGAAGTGGAAGTCGCCATCGAATTCCCACTCGAGCCGCCGAATCGATCGATTTAGCGATGTCTCAACCTCCTTAGCCTGGGCCACTGCTTCGGCTGACTCCAACATAGAAGCTTGCAAATCATTCAGCGATTTCGTGAGAGTGAGGGTTCGGCTCAACGCTTGGGTTCCCGCTCTATAGCTGCTGTAGCTATTATTGTCAGTGGCCAGAGCTGCAGCAGCGGCAGCCTTAAATGCGTTCACCCAATCTTGCCAGCGGGTCGCTGGACTTTTCTCGACATCCACAGTAGCATTGATTGCCACACTCGTCTCTGGATCCCAGGACGCCATCCCACTAGTGCTGATAGCTCCATTCAGCACGTCTGGAGCCGAGACCGCCATGACGCGTATCACACGGTCCACCAGACTGCGTGCAAGCAACCGCAAGGGCACACCCACCGCCACGCCCAACAGCTGCTCCAAACTGTCCGCCAGCGCATTTCCCACGATCTCCTCCCGTCGCTGCTGTCGCTGCTGCTGCTGCGTCTCTTCCTCTTCTTTTTTCTCTCCTTCCGGTCGCCCTTTCATTTCTTGTTCGTCCAGGTCCGTCCACGCCGCCGCTGCTTGCGCGGCTGTCCTGACACGTTCCAGCAGTATATAGACGACATCGATCTCTTTACCAAGCCAGGGCCAGGACTCAGGGACACCCTGTACGCCCTCTGCCACCGCATGCTGAACTGTAGACGAAGAAAAAGAGGATGGGCGCAGTGCCGAAGCTAAGACATGCGCCTCTTCTACGCGATCGAAGCAACTCTCCACAAACATGACCAACCGCCGGCTCGCAGTCGACGACACACCAGGAGACTCGATGATTTTGCTCCACTTCTCCTCCAACATCCGCACCTGAGCTTGCCATGTGGCCCAATCCTCGGCCGTTGAGGCGGAAAAATGGATTGGAGAGGAGAAGGAAAGGGAGGACAAGGAGGAAGCAAGGGCATCAGCTTCCCTAGCCTGCTCGCTTCGAATGTGCTGCTCCGCCCGTAACGCTACCGCTGCCAGCACTTGCTCCTTGCCTCGCTGCCACTGCTTGTGCAGTGCCTGCGCTTCGGCTGCCACCTCAGCAAACGCTGAGAGAAACGATCTTTCTGTCCCTCTTCCTCTTTCCTCTCCACCCCGACAAGTTAATGCGCCCACCAAGGCCTCTATCTCATTCTTTTCGGTCATCGTGTGCCAAATCTTCCGTAGAGTCATCAACGTCTCAGTCCGTAGCCTCCCCATACGCTCTCTGAGTGCCCCACCCTGCAGTCCTTCCTCCACGCGACCCAACCCCGGCACAAGCACCTCGTTCGTTGCCACCTCCACCTGAGCAATGACGCCTTGTACCTCTCGCAAGACGGCAGCCCGACGCTCGTGCGGGCAAATCGAATTACAAAGAGGTTGCATGGATCCTTCTCCTCCTCCCAAGTTCTTCATTTGCTGCCAGGCAGAGTTGAGGGGTCCCTCCATCACATCCAGGAGGAAACGGTGCATGTTCCCCTGCTGTTGCTGCTGCTGCCGATGGGCTTGCGTGCGAATGGCCTCCGGCAAAGGAGTGAGGTTACTTGCCTTGCAGAGCGTCCGCATCGCCGATTTGAGCGCCTCCTTGGCCATTTCCAACTCCTTTTCTCCACCCTGCTGCTGCTGCTGCAATTGCTGCCGTTGTTGTTGGTCATGACGAACCCGTTGTACCTCATCCTGCCGCCCTTCCTCCTTCACCAGCACCTGCCGACGCTCTATCGCCCCCCGCAAAGCAGTCTGAAGGGTTTGCGCACGTTCCATCTGCGTCTGTGCCTGTCGAAGCCTCTCCCCACTGCCCTTTGCATCTGCACCCGACCGCTGCCAACTCGGCCACACCTTCTCCATCGCTTCCTCCGGCCCCTCCTCCACTGCTGCCCAGCCCTCCAAGGATGAAGGCAAAAAGGAGAGGGAACTAGTTTTATCACCATCCATACCTCCGCCTGCAGCAGCTGCCGCCATCAAGGCTGAAGACAAGGAATCTAGCAGCTGCATTCGTCCTTGCTGCCCCTCCAGAACACTCATCCACTTCCTCACCACACTCTTCTGCAAGTACTCCTCGGGATCAAGGCCCAGCTCCTCCCGCAGCAGCGAAGAGTAGGCATGCAGCAGCTCCAGAACAGGAGCTAGTGCCGTCACCAGCCGATGCAAATATGCACCCAACCGTGCGTCCTCTTCCTTACAAGTCCCCACGAACTGGGCATGATGCGCAGCTTCCTCCTCCCCAAGAGGCTCTGGGAGCAGAGTGGCTGACCCCTCGCTCAGAAAGCAGTGCTGCGGATCCAGTTCTGGGCCCACCATTAAGGAGGAGATGTTGGAGGGAGTAAGAGAGGGCCTGCTGCTACTGCTTTTATCGTCATTATCTTGCTCTTGGTATGTATATCCATCAGCAGTAGCAGGCAGCATTACCCGTCGCACCTTGTGCCTCAACAGCTTTCGTAAATTCTCCTGCAACAAAACTCCTCCTCCTCGACCTCCTCTCCCTCCTCCTAACACCTGTTGCACGGCCCACACGTGCTTCTCCAACCGGCCCTTTAAGTTATCAAGCGCCGACTGCAGAGCTCGATCCAGATCCATACGGGATGCATCGAGGGAGGACGCACTTTGGGCCAACGCTTGCGCTTCCACCTCTAGCGAGCCCAGCTTGTTCGCCAGCAGCGCACGCTCTTTCCCGAGAACCGCGCTTTGATGGAGTGCAGTGGACGGGACTGCGCCTGAGGATGAGAAAGGGGAGGACGAAGGAAAGGACGACAAAGACGATGTCTCCCCGGTAGACCAGCCTTCTCTCGCCTCCCGAATGCGGCGGAAGAGCTCTTGAAGGGCAGCAAGCCCCTCGTGCAGATGTGTAACTCGGTCCTGAAGAAGTGTCTTGGTCTCCCCCACCCTCAAAGCGAATAGCTTCAGCGTCACTCGGGCCTCCACGCTATGGTGCTGCTGCTTCACGCCATCCTGATGCCCTCCCCTTCCTCTTCCCCTAGTCTTCGAGCCTAGCATCTCCTCCCAATCCACAAGAGGATGGTGCGCCAAGGCCTCCAGCAAGGATATCACGAGCTCTTTATGCTTCCGCAGTGCCCGCAACGCCACCTCCATGCCTCCTCGGAACGCCCCATCCTGCACCCCCAGCGGCCCCAGAGCAGCCACCAAGGCCGGAGTCAACCGGAAAGGCACCACCTCTGGCACTCGCAGTCGTCGCCCTCGATCGAAACACACGGTGTAGTCAATATGTAACAGCTCTGCACTTCGTCCATCCCATAAAATGTTGTTTAGATGCCGATCCCCAAGCCCCAGCACAGCCCCCACTACCGACATCACGGCAAGAGACCGCGCAAACGCCTGTCGTCGTCGCAGCAAGTCCTCTGCACCCAAAGAACCTGCAACCAGCTCCTCTTCCAGCAGATTCCTAGGAGCCTTGGCCGCCAGGCGATCGTAGACTGAACGCAAAACCTCGTGAGGCCATTTGTCCCGTCGGGTGGCAGCGGTGACATTCAGATCCATCCCTCGCTCTGCCAGTGCTGGGACTAGCTCCTGGTAAAACATGGCGGCGGGAGCACGTTCATCCTCCTCTTCTTTGCCTTCTGGATGCTCCTCATCCTCATCCTCGTCCTCATTCTCATCCTGCTGCTGCTGTCGTTGCTGTTCACCCTCCTTTCCGTCACCGTCCTGCTCTCTCTCATGCCCCCTCTCTATTGTCTTATTGATGTTACTACTGCTGTAACTGGTAGAGGAAATGGGTGTGCTAGAGCAATCCATGCCCTTCTCTTTCTCCTTATCTTTCCGCCGCTGCCTCGCTTCCTTCTCTTGTATTTCGAAACTAGGTGGAGGTGCCCACAACAATGGTTTTCTGGTACTGCTGCTAGTGTTACTGCTGACAGTTCTATTCTCACTTCTTGTTCCCCTTATGCTACTTTTCCGCTGTCTTTCCTGCTCCTGTCGCCGTCGCCGCCGTTCACGCCGCTCGGACAAGGTTTCTTTACATGCTTTATCTATCCCTATCCCGCCATCCTTTGAAGGCTCCTGTTGCTGCTGGGATTGGACGTGCTGCTGCTGCTGCTGCTGCTGCTGCTGCTGTCGTTGTTGCAAGGCCTGCTTGATCTGCCCCTGCGACTCGCGCAACAACTTCTCGCCTCTGAGAGTACGGGTCCTCCATCCTTTGTAGAGGCCAAAGAGGGGCGTAACGCCATCTACCCACTGGACCAACCCCGCCGAACCCGACAGCGGCAATACAGCGTAGTGCCGCGCACGAAGACCACTAGTTGCAATAGATGTAGAAATAGCAACAGCAGAAGCGGCAGTCGTCGTCATTACTTGTTTTTGCTGTTGCCGCAGGAGAGACGTCTGAGCACACGGACCCATCATGCCATTGGTAGCGGTCAGTAGCTGCATCAGGCGCTGATCCAACCGCAAGTCCTCTTTCCCCTTTAGCAAATAGGCATACTCCCTCCCATCTGACCCCAACAAACAAAACCTCTTTGGTCGGGTCTTTGTCTTCAACACAGTAACAATTCCCCCTCCCCCCACACCCCCAATCCGCACTGGCCCTTCCTCTCTCCCCCCCTGATGAAAGAAGGTGAGATGGGACAAACCGGGCATTTCCAAATTCTGCAGACTTCCCTGGGCCAGGAGCGACAGCAGCTGTGGAGCCACTGCCTCCGCCTTCAGGCGCCGTCGTTGCTCCTGCTGATGTTGCCTCGAACCTCCCTTTCCTCCCTTCTTTCCTGCTCCTCTTCCTCCTTCTCCAGCCACAGCTTTCATTAGGTCCCTCTGAAACTTCTCCAGAATGGGCCACACATGCGTGACAGGGTCCATAGCTGCAGCTGCATCAGGGGCGGCCCGCAGTAAGGATGAGACCTGCTTTTCGATCCGCTCCCGCCAGGCTTCGGCGAAGGTGCGGTTGTGTTGGGAGGCAGAGATCAAGGAAGAGGAGGAAGATGAAGACAAATGTTGGTCGTGCTGTAACCCATCTTTCAACCCACCCTCTCCAGCTCCGCACCCTGTTTCGCTCGCCAACACCTGCACCTCCAGAAACAGCGGCAACAGCACTGCCGCATACCTCTCTCGTGCAATCCTCTCCTTCTCCTCCTCCGACAAGGTGGGGTTCTGCGCCAGTCGCTGCCCCTCTCTACTCAATCCTCGCAGGCGACTCTGCAGCCCCTTCACGTGCCATCGTTCGCTCACCAATGCCAGCCACCGCTCGTCCCACAGAAACCCCAGCCTGTCCATGGCCTGGAAGAAAATCCGAAGGTCTTGCACGAGGGCAGGGTGAGTGGTGCTTAGGAGGCTTTTGAGACGATGCCAACGAGCGTGTGCAGCCGCCAGGGCCATCGTCTTAGTGAGGGAAAAGGTCAAAGGAGGAATAGTAGGGTCGACGGAGGTGGCGTAGGAAGAGGATGACGAGGTTGAGGACGAGGACGATGCTTTTGCTTGGTCGAGTTCATCACAGCCCGCTACTAGGGTCCAGGCCATTTCTTGAGAGGCAGAAAAGACAAGGCGTTGAAGAAGCGGGAAGAGGGCTTGGAAAGCAGCCTCGGGGAGGACGGCCAGACGGGCAAGGAGCTGTGGAGCAATCGCTTGCCATGGGCCTAGAGGGGAAGCGGCCAAGGAGAAACGAAATGAAATGGACGGGGAAGATGGCAAGTCTGCGAGCATCTTGACAACACGCAAGGCCGACAAGACCAGCACGGCCGATTCCCGCATGTCTGCTTCTCCCTCTCTCTCGCCTCCGCCAAGCTGTAGATGTCGGCAGTAGGCCTCCGTAGCCCCCTCCCGTGCCTGTTCTCTTGCTGCTCGTCGTTCCCGTCGCAACCCCGCGACTACTTCTTGCGCCCTCGCCATCAATTTCTTGTTTCCTGCCCCGCCCCGACACCCCACTCTTTCTACCGCCGACACTGTCAAAATCCTCTCTTCTCTACCACCTTCCCCCCCATCTTCCTCTGCAAAAACTGCCCGCACCAGCAATGCCAAGACGGCTTCTCGTGTGGCTGCTGTGGGTTCTCTCTCGCTTTCCCACCTAGCCAGCTCCTCCGCCAACCCCTCAAGCTCTGATGTCGCGTACCTATTCATCTCCCATGCCGACGACTGCTCTTTTTGCAGGTCACTGTTCAACGCCATGACACGCTGATACATCCAATCGCCCCACAGTCGCCATGCCTTACCTCCCTGTCTCCCCCGTGGTTGCACCCCGGTAGCCGCTAACTCCAAACATCGGCCTGCGAGATCCTCGGCGTTTCTTATCGCCTGAGTGAGAAAAAGTGAGACGAACAAAGAAGATGTATGGTCACCAAGTAGAGATGAAGGCTGCTGTTGTTGCTGTTGTTGCTGCTGCTCACAATAAGGGAGGGAGGGGAAGGCGGAGAGGGAGGGGGAGAGGAAACTATCAAGCCAGGAAGAGGAGGAAGACACAGAAACCTGACCCGCCAAAAGAGATGAGGAGGACGAGATAGATGAGGAAAAAGAGGAATAGGACGAAAACAAGGAAGTGTAATGCTGCTGCTGCTGCTGCTGCTTCTGAAAGTGGTGGTACTGCTGTAGCCATTGTGCTGCGCGAACCAAACATCGATAGCCCCAATGCCGTCGTCGCCCTTCTTCCCTCCCTTGTTCCCTCCCTTGTTCGCCGCCCATCTTTTCTTTCTCTCCCAAAGCCTTGATTGGACCCTCCTTATCGCATTCCTTGGCCAGCATCCGCTTGTCCAAACCAAAACTGTTACTGCTGCTGCTGAAGAAACTGCTTCTGCTGCTCATTGCGCCTCCCTCCGACAGCAGCACCGAGGCGGTCCTCAGCAAGGAGGCCACGGCAGGACCCAGCTGGCGGGAGTCTCGGGCCTCCATGGCCAACACTTGCGCCTCCTCATATTGTAACCGCAAACACCAGTCCTTCGAGCGAGGAGTGAACCAAGCGAGGGAATAAGGCCGAAGCTGCTGGAGGAGATCTTTGGCTAACCGGAAGTTTCCCTGGCGTCGGGCGCCGCGAAGCCAAGCGGTCTTGAGCCCCTCTAATTCATAGGCAGAGTGGTTTCTTCCTAACTTCTTGCCTCCTTTCTCCTTCAGAGGGCAAGAGTTAGAGGCAGAGGATGGCAAGGAGCAGTCGAAGGTAGCAGATAAAAAGGAAGAAGAGGAGGAGGATGATGAGGAAGAGAAATGCTGCTCTTGATGGAGGCGTGTCACAGCCCGGACCACTACCGCCGTCCGATGCAGCTGTTGCCACGCCTGACAATCGAGCAGACCGCCTGCATCACCATCCCTCGGGAATATGGTAGGAGACAGAAATTCATAAAATGCTGATGGAAGGCGACGGCGTCCTCCTCCCCCTCCCTCACCCTCTACTCGCAGGGCCGACGTGAGAGTGGACAAGCAGGCAATACCCGTCAAGCACGCGGGCGCCGGGGGTCGAGCGGTAGCAGACAATGCCAGCACCGAAGGTGAAAAAGTACGGGAGGAAGATGGGGAGGGAAGAAGGGAGAAGGGGGCCATTGGTGCAGTGAGTCCTTCAAGAAGAAGGGGGGTTTGGGTGGCGAGGGCGCGGAGGGCATCCACGTGGGTGTGATGGCTTCGATCGAGAAGCAATTCTAAGGTATCATCCAACCCACCCGCCAGAGCTTCCTCCACTGCATCTGTCATTGGTGAGGAGGAGGAAGGGGGGGGGGAAGAAGTGGCATGCTGCTGTAGGAGGGAGAGCATGTCCAGCCACTCCTTGGACGACAAGTCCGGCCGACGTGTAGATTTCGGCACAGGTGTGATAACTGCCTCTGCTGCTTCTCCTTCTCCTGCCGATGCTTCTTCTACTCCTCCTTCATGCTGCGACGCGGCAGCCGTGAGAGACCAAGCCCGGCCATCGATGCGCATCCATGTCTGTATGAGGGTGGGATCCACACGAGGCAGTAATCCCGCCAATAGCCAATCTGGAATATGCAGCACCTCTTCGTCCTCTTTTCTCTTTCGAATTTCGCGCAAAGCGCCAAATGCATTTTGCCCCCCTTCCTCTTCTTCACCCCCATCATGATCATCATTTTTTTCATGATGCTGCTCGCCACTACCCTTCTTCTCCTTGTCCCTCTTTCCCTTCCTTACCTTCCTCCCCTTACTCCTCATCCCATTCCCCTTCTCCTCCTCCTCCTCTTCCACCTCTTCTCCCTCCCTTTCCGCTTTCAAGGCCGACAAAGCCGCGTGCAGAGCCCGTACAGCCCTCAGGAAGTATCCCAGCCCGCGCCAATCGCCCAGGAAACAATAGCACATCACACTTTTGTCCATTACCATACGTAACACCGCCGTCGTTCTCGCCAGCTGCAACAGTCGCACAGCCGCCGCCCGTGCGCGGGATTGAATGGCAGGATCGAGGATCGAGGAGGAAAAGGGAGGGAGGGACGAGCGGGTGGAAGACGTGAGGCGAAGGAGGGAGCTGAACCCCTCGTGGAAGAAGACGCTCCCCACCCACCGATGCAAGGCCTCCTCATAGCGGCCCTGGACCATCAGCTGAAGACCTTGGAGCCAAGCGAGGGAGGCGGAAGGGAGGAGCAAAGGAGGATCAGAGGAGGGAGAGGATGAAGAGCACGAAGAGGGCGGGAAGGTGGGCTGCTGTTGGAATGCAGCAAGCCATCTTTCTAGTCCTTGCAGTCGCTCCACTCCACTCTCCTTCTCCGACTGCTTGGCCATGGCCAGGGCTACACCCACGGCTGTCTCTTCTATTTCCTGTAATAACTTGAGAGAGGGAATGGAAGAGGCTGCTACTTCTGCTTTTGCGGCTGAGGCGAGGTCCGTGAGACGCTCTAAGCCGTGCTGAGCACCTTCTTCTTGATAACCGTCGAGGGTCAGCGCCACATCTGTAAGCAGCGGCCGGACACGAGCAAGCCAGTCAAGACAGACACGATGATTCGCTCGAAAAAATGCTTCAGTTTTCTTAGACGGAGGGGGCAAAACAACACGAATCGATGGAAGGTAATCTCGTTGATCCCCCTCCTCCGCCTCTGCCTCAGCCTCTGCTTTGTCGTCGTCCACTGCTGCAGCTCCTTCTCCTCCCTTCTCGTCTCCTTTCCATTCTTTTCCATCTCTTGTCCTCTCCTTCTCCTCCCTCTCCTTCCGACATGCCTCCAGGTACAAGCCAGCCACGTCCGTCCCCCCCGAACCGTGCGCAGCACTCCCTATATGTCTCTCTAAAGCCCCCAAAAATGTCATCAACAACCCAACCCTCCTGAATGTGCCTCCCGCTTTTCCTTCCCATCTTCTTCCTCCTCCTGACAGCTCTAGCTTGGCCTTGACGAGCGCACGTTCGAGGGCAGCAAAGGTGGCAGCTGGCCCTCCTACGTGAGTCTTGAGTCGAGACGAAACCACCAATCGAGCTAGTTCCCAGGCGGCCCACACGGCAGACACGGACTGTGACCGGCCTGCTTGCTCTCGAAGACGGTGGGCGGCGAGAAGGACGGGGTGTGGGGAAGAAACTTGTGTCCTGTTGCTGGCGTTGTTGCTGTTGTTATTGCAATGCTTACCCTCCTCTGGAAGGATGTCAATCTGCTCCTGCATTTCGCCCAGGCACGACTGCAGCAAGGCCACAGCGGGGGAGGCCGAAGGAGGGGGGAAAGCCACTGCACCAGTACCAGCACCACCATCAGCACCACCACCGGCAACAGTCGTCGACATGTGATTTCGCAGCACTCCCATCGTAGCTTCAAGACATAGAGTCTGCAGCCACTGAAAGAAGGGCTCGTCGTCCACCGCCACATTCGATTCTCTTCCTCCTTCAGCTGCGGCTGCAGATGCTCCAACACACCCTCCACCGATGTTGCAACGATTAAGAAAGACAGGAGTGGGATCTGTACCAATCCTTTTACTTTGCAATCGCTGCTGCTGTTGCTCTCCTCCTCCCACCCTTGCTCGTCCCACACCTGCAGCTCCAGCAGAAGCAGCAACAGTAGCAGTTGCAGTACCCACCAGGTAATCAAACAGGCGGCGGACATGCTCAGGATTGCGGTAAAATGGACTAGAGAGGAGAGCTAAAGGCTCTGTTTGTAGCAACATTACGTCCCCCAGAGGTAAGCCCTGGAATGTGGACGGAGGAAGCGAGGGAGGGAGGCTGCTGGCGAGGAGGTGGAAGAGGGCGAGGGTTTGGAGTGCCTGGGGACGGAGGCCGGGGAGGGGATCGCGAAGAGCAAAGACGACAAAATTGTACGCTTTTATTAATAAGCCTGTAGTAGCATCCAGTCTCTTGCTCTCTTCCTTTATTGAAAGAGGGATGGCGGAGGACTGGGAGGAGTAGAAGGGTAGAGGAGAGAGACGAAGGAGCTTTCCCAGCAAGGCCAGGCCGAGGGCTCGATGGTTACCCAGGGCTGAAGCTATTTCCTCACTTACTTCCTCCTCCCTCTGCTGCCGCTGTCCGCCTTCTAAAACAGAAGAAGAGGAGGGACAGGAAGAAGGGAAGCAGGAGGAGGAAGAGCTGGGGGGGAAGGAAGAGGAAGAGAGGAATTTAACTGTAATTTGCAGCAAGCAGGTCCAGGTGGAGGGAGAAATGCACAGGATCAGTGCAGAGGAGGAGGAGGAGGAGGAGGAGGAGGAGGAGAAGGAGGAGGAGGAGAAGGAGGAGGAGGAGGAGGAAGAAGAATAGGAGCAGAACGCCGATGTAGTGGTCAAGACCTGGCCTAACACCTCATCGACCATCGACAACGCCGGTGGCAAGGATGGAGAAGGGAGAGAGGATACTGGTGAGGTACCGCGGACAAAGGCAAGTGGTAAAGGCAGGACCATCTCCAGCAGCTGGGGCAGAAAGTCTCCTTTTTGGGAGCGGGGACATGTACGCAGCAGGCGCATTGCTAGCTCTATGAAAGCACCTTGCAAGGCCGAGGAGAAGGGAACCATGGCAGAGCAAAAGGATGTAGATGAGGAGGAGGAGGACGGGGACGTGGAATAAGGAGAAGGCATGAAATTTAAGCACCGCAATGCCCGACAGCTCGCCTCCCTAGCCAGTAATTGTGCCCTGGCCCTGGCCAGCCATTGTCCCCGCTTCCCACCCTCTTCTTCCTTCTCTGCATTTTTTATCACGTCCTTGTCTTTGCGTGGAGCAAACGCCACCGCCATCGCAGCACTCAGAGCCCACAGATCAACTATCACCACCCCCTCTTCCCTGCCTACCTCCATTTCCTTTTCGACTTCTTCCGCGAGCCATGTAAAAGGGTCGACATCCTCCTCCTCCCGGCAACTTCCTCCTCTCTCCTTGGACTCCTCCTCCTCGTCTACACTCCGCAAGGCAAGCTCGGCGAAGTTCCGGGCCCATAGCGTACGCACATTCGTCTTGGAGGAGACGGAGGAGGAGGATGAGGGAGGAAAAGAGGAGGCGGGAGAGGAGGCATCGGCCGCCAGACATCGCTTCCACACGTGCAAGCAAGAGCTGGGAATGAAGGAGGTGGAGTAGGAAGAAGGAGACAGGGACGAGGGCCTCATTCCTAGCACGGTCCGCAACGTGGTCTTGTCCAATGCCAGCAGGGAAGGAGACGGAGGGGGAATGAGGCGTGTGAGTAGGTGCAGATGTGCTGTGAGCCCTTGTTCAATCCACGCACGGGGCCAGGTGTCAGCAGAGGCCTCAACGTCATGGCCGCCCAAGCAAAAATGAGCTCCCAGACAATAAGCTTCAAGAATAAACGGGGCCGTTAAACGGGAGGAGAAGGGGGTGGAGAAGGCGGCAAAGGCGACGGGAGAAAGTGTTTCGGCCACCTTGAGCAGGCACCGCATCAAGAAAACGAGTAAACCAGTCTTATTGTCATAGCCACTGGAAGAAGAGGACGAAGAGGAGGAGGAAGGGGGGGGGGGGGGAGAGGAGGGCAAACGCAACGTTTTGGAAGGGAGCAGGATGCAGAGAAAGCGGAGGTAGTCGATCACCAAGCTCGCGAAAGGCGACGCCAACGAAGTCAAAACAGACGAGCAGGGGTCTACTTCTTGCTCCCACTCGTCCCCTCCCCTCTCCCCGAAAGCCAGCTCAGGAGGCAAACAGCTGAGGAGGACGGCAAAAAGACCAGCCAGACTCCGAAGCCGCGGTGGCTCCTCCTTGCCTCTCCCCCCTCTCGCCTCCGCCTCTCCCTCCCACTTGACCACCAAGCCCTGCATATCCCGCAGCATGACCCCAAGCAGCGTCTTTGCCAAAGGAAGGTTTCGTCCCCAGAGTGATTGACGCCCAGGCCTACTCCCCACACCCCAAGCCAGCAGTGCCTCCTCGATCGCCTCCCGACCTCCTGCATCCTCTACCCAAGAAGGATCTAATGTCCATCCCAATAGAGCCTCAACCACCTCCGTGAAGCGAGCTTCCAACGCATCAGGCAAGCAGGCATAAGCTGAGTCCCCTATTTGCCGGAGCAAGCCCAGCACTGTCCCAACAAGGCCTGGCGCCGCCAAAGCATTGTCGGTTTCCTCCAAGAGGATGTGCAGGCATGTCTCCACCAAACCCGATGCCCCCTCGGCAGCCTTTTCAGCCTTTTCCCTGTCGTGTTCTACCTCACCTCGTTGCGCGCGCTGTTCGACCAAATCGCGTGCTTGCTCAAGATATCGCTGCACGCGTAGCGCCACAATTGCCCGCTCCGCCTCTCGTAAGGCTGCCCTTAACTGCGAGCCCCACCCCGATGTCCGCCGTCCTCCCCGAAGCTGCTGCTGCTCCTGAATTTGCTGCTGCTGCTGCTGCTGCTGCTGCTGCTGCTGCTGCTGCTGCTGTTGTTGCTGCTGTTGTTGCTGCTGCTGTCGTGATGAGGACAAGGATGAGGACGAGCGTCGCACTGGGAGGAAAGGTGAAGAGGAGGAGAGGGAGGTTGGTCGCCGTAAGGCTCCTGTTGATCCTTCTGCCCATCGTTCCCGGCGACGAATGCTCGTACGGCTGTCAAGAGAGGAGAGATGGTGGGTAGCCGAGACAGGCGCAACGAGCCCCCCCGATGAAGGGTCGTAAAGTAGCTGCTGTCTGCTAATAGAAGGTGAAGGCGCAGCACCGTCCGCACGGGGTCGGCGCGGGGGCGAGGACTCAGACATGGTGATGGCTGTTTTCTTTTCTACCTTTCCGCGTCTCGACTTGATGAACGCTAGAAGCTAGCGCCGACGCGCCCGGGACCCCAACATAGTGGTTAGGAGCACTCGGCGTAGCTACAGAGGCCAGGGAAGGCGACCGCCACTCGCGCGGTGGGCAAGGAGATGAAGGACGGCTGAGGTGTAGGAGGGACACCACTGAAAGTCAACGGAGGCGTCATTTTTCTGCGACGATAATGATGCCTGCGATCTGTGTCTGTGGTGACTGTGTAGTGCGTGAGTGAAGAGTAAGTTTTAATAGCATCACCGCTATTGCGCTATAGCACGCCGGAGGCGAGTCTAAAGTGAAGAATCCGCAAAAATCCGATTTCACAAGCCACAAAAACACACATACATACCTCAGCGGGCACAATGAAGGGCGGCAGCAGCGGCAGTGGGGATGTGCAAAAGGAGGAAGACTGGCTTCAGGCCATTGTGCTGGCAGGTGAGAACTATGTTGACCCTCGACTAGAGCCAGCCCTCCCCCGTGCTTTCACACAAGTCTTCCCCTATAACCCTCGTCCTGACCACACACCCCGTCCACGATAGACTCCTTTACCGGCACTTTCCGGCCTTGCTCGTTAGATAAACCCAAGGTCCTTCTTCCCCTTCTAAATGTGCCCATGTTGGACTACGTCATGGAGTTCTTGGTGGCGGCAGGCGTGCAGGTGGGTTATTGGGAAGTGTGGAGCGGGAGTTAGGGACGGACGAAGAGCAGACGGGAGGCAATGGATGGCTGCCACCGTCGAGCGTGGGATGGTCCGTGGTTGCGTATTGTGCGTATATTGCGTCTGTCCCGTTTTTCTCTTTTGGCCTCTCGAAGCTCATTCCATCCTCCCTTCCCACTCATTCTCTTTCTCACTACTTTTAAAGGAGGTCTTCATCTTCTGCGTGAACAGAAAGGAGGATGTACAACAGTACATGGCCCGGTCCAAGTGGCCTTCCTCGGTGGTGCTGCGCTGCATCTCGTCTGCCAAATGCATGGGGGCGGGGGACGCCTTGCGGGAAATGGACAGTCTTGGCCTTATCCGCACCAACCCGTTTGTGCTCATCAGCGGCGACGTGGTCTCCACAGTGAATTTAGCAGCGGTGGTTGCGGCACACAAACGGCGGAAGGCCGAAAATTCGTTGTCAATTTGCACTGTGGTGATGGCCAAGGTTGGCTATGAGGCGTCCGTGCACGCGCGCCGCGAAGACCTGGTGGTGGGGTTGGACGCGGCCACGGCGCAGCTGGTGCTGTACGAAGACGACGAGGGTGCTGAGGGTGGAGTGGGCGTGGGGCTTGATTTATTCAAGGAAGAGGGCCACCCGGAGATGGTGCTGCGCAACGACCTTATGGACTGCCATATCTACGTGTGCTCGCCCGAGGTGCTGGTGGCCTTTTCCGACAATTGGGACTACCAGGATATGGCACGCTACCTGCGCCAGGAGGTCCAGAACCGGGAGATGGGCAACCGTCTCTTCGCGCACGTCACGCTGCCCAGCGAGTACGCGGCGCGCGTGCACGACCCGCACGTGTATCATGCCGTGGCTCAGGACCTGCTGCACCGGTGGCTGTACCCGAGCGTGCCCGAGACGAACAACATCCTCGCCGGGGAGCTGACCTCCTACCGCTACCACAAGCGCTGGCTTTACCGGGAAGAAGCGAGCGAGGCTGAGGCGTACGAAGATGGCAATAGGGCTGCCAGCAAGGGCGTGCACGTCTCGCGCTTCGCCACGGTCAGCAAGACGGTCATGCTCGGACAGGGCACCAGCATAGGCGCGGGTTCAGTGCTGGGCCGCAGCGTGCTGGGGCGACAAGTGAAGGTGGGTGCGAACGTGCGCATCACCGACTCTCACCTCTGGCACGACGTGGTGGTGGAGGACGGGGCTGTGGTGGAGAGCAGCATCCTCAGCGACGGTGTGAAAGTCATGGCGGGCGCGGTGGTTGGGAAGGGCTCGCTTCTTTCCTTTGGGGTGGTAGTGGGCAGGGGCGTGGTGCTACCGCCCTACTCTCGCCTGACGGCCACAGCATCCAGCACATGGGGGGAGGACGAGTTCTTGGGCGGCGGGACAAGCGTGGCCTCGCCGCCCAAGCGGAGGGGCAGTAGTGTGGGGGGAGGAGAGGAGGAAACGAGCAGGGACATCTCCGCGCAAGCAGGCTCAGCAGCAGGAGATGGGGAGATGCTGACGGATCCGACAGTGGTAGGTGTGGACGGCAAGGGCCGCCGGTGGGTGCCCTTGTTCGATGGGGAATGCATTTCTGAGGCGGACTTGAGGGTCCAAAGCATCGGGGCCGCGGAGGAGGATGAGGGCCGGCGGCGGCGTTGGGAGATGCTCGACGAGGAGGAGAAAGAGGAGGAGGAGTTTTTGTTGGAAGAAGACGGGGACATGGGCGGAATAGGAGGAGGGGGATTGGGAGGGGGATTCATGGACATGTCCTCGGCTTATAATGGTGCCGGCACGGAGAGCTTTGGGATTGGCCGTAGGGGAGTGGGGGGAGTAGGAGGGATAGGAAGCGGCGTGCACGACCTCGGGGCCATGGGTGGCGGCAATGGACTAGCCAATAGAACTACGGACGACGAATTTACACACGTAGTGCGGGATTTGATAATTTCGGGCTATTTGTCGCGGCACGCCGTCTCGAACTTGCTGCTAGAGGTCAAGTCCTTCAAGTTCGCGCAGAACCGTTCCTTCGCAGCAGTCATGCGCGCTGTCGCCCCCGCGCTCCTCGACCTGGCGTTGGACCCGGACGGGATGCGCCGCCAAGCGGAAGAGGCTGCGTCGCCGCCACGGAGGATTGGTGGTGTAGAAGGGGTGCGACTTCGCAGTCGTAGTCGGAGTGGAAGCGTGGATGGAAACGTGGGAGCAGAGACAGGAGCAGGAGGAGTCCCAGCGGCACCCGACCTACTGTCAGAGCAGGCTGCCATAACCAATATTAAGGCCCAGCTCAATCACTGGGAGTCGCTTTTGCGGGCCGTTAACCAAGAGCCTGAGGTTGAGGAAGCGCTGTTGGAGGCCACGCAGGCGTATGCCTTGCGAGAGGAGGAAGTAGGGAACGGAGTTCAGAATGGAAGGAGGACATCTTCGCGGGTTCTCTACGACATTTTTGGGCTGGTGCTGTTGACTTTCGTGAATGAGGATGTGCTCTCCCCTGCCACAGCCGTGGCCTGGGCGGATGCCTGCAGCAGCAGCAGCAGCGACATGAATAAAAAGGCGGCCGCCTTGTTTTACGAAGCACGGACGCAAAAGTTTGTTAAATGGGTGCGGAACCTCGATGCCGAAGAAAGCAGTAGTAGTGGGGAGGAAGAGAGTGATAGCGAGGAAGATGACGAAGAGTAGGAGATCGAAAGTGGCAACGACCACGACGAAGACGACTAAGGTCTGTCGATGGGAGGAGAAAAGTAAAAGAAGCATGAAGTAATTTTGAAGATGAAAGCTTAATATTCACTAATTTTATTATGTAAAGAGCTTGCCTTTTTGTGAGTCTACTCCACCAGTGCTGTAACCTGGATTTTCTTTCGAAGCCGATGTGTGGTAGGGGGGGGTCTACCCATCACTGAATATGGTATCCTATCTTTGAGATGGGGGAAACCTTGAACAAGGTCCTCCGCGCTTATCTTTATGGGGGGGGGCGAAGGTGGGAGAAAGGGATCTTGTCTTGGATGGGAAGTTGGGGAGGGAGAGAGGGAGGGTCAAGCCTCTACCTAATTAACTTCCCCCATCAAACTAGGCCCTCCTCCCGATAGGTACCAGGGCTTTGGACAGGTCCGGATGACGAGGGTCAAACAAATCCGCAAGATGAAAGCAAGAAAATGCGACAAAAATCGTGGTCAGCTTGTTACCATGCTAGTGGTAATGTTTGTGTGGGTGGGCAGGGTGAATGAATTTGACGGTAGAATAAATAAAAACAGATCGATATAAAGTGTGATGAAGTGGCGAAGCAACTTGCCCATCCCCATTCTCTGAAAGAGAGAGGAAGAAAGAGAGAGATAGAGAGAAAGAGAGAGAGAGAGAGAGAGAAAGAGAGAGAAAGATGGAAAGAGAGAGAAAGAAAGACAGAGAGAGAGAGGGAGAAAGGGACAGAGAGGGGGGGGGGCTCTTGTGGTTGTTTGGACGTCCCCTTTATCCTTCGTATATCGTCATTTCCTCTATCTCACACCACCATCGCAGTCTCAGCAACAAGCGGTCCCAGCATCCCCGGCACTCCCTCCCGCCCTCCTGCCCGTCTTGACCCTCCATAAATGGGCCTTCTATTACCCGTTCATGCACTTCCGCTGCTTCATTTGCCGCTCCTCCCTTTGCGCCAGTCAGTCAGCGGGAGACCTCCGCCTTTTATCCATTCCTCCCCGACGAGGTCCCGCGCCTCCGAACCCTCCTCCAAACCATTTTTCTTTGTCATATCACGCCCCGTCTCTCTGCTCCCTTACCACCACTGGCTGAGGAGGAGGGCAGGAAGGAGGAAGAGGGGGCGGAAGGGCGAGGCATTGGAGGAGAGTGTGGATGTGTGCGTGGACGTTAACGTGGACAGGCAGGGGAGGGCGTGGGTGCCGGATCTAATCCCCTAGGACCAACCAAGCGCCGCCTTGCTCTCTGCGTGGGGAGAGAAGGTGAGGGAGGGAGGCAGATTAAAATTTCCTTCGATGACGGATGACGGGCCCGAGGTAGGAACCGAGGACGGAGGGGAGGAGATAATCGTAGTCCGAGTGGTGGATGGGGAGGAGGTGCGTGTGCTGGAAGCACACGCACCTCCTCCCCCTAAGAAAGCTCGGAGGTGCGTGTGCTTCCGGTCCCTTGGTCCTGTTGCCGCGTGCCACTTGAGATGCACGGGTTAGATGGATTAAGGGATGAGGTAGGACGAGAAGGAGTGTTGACGGAAGGGTCAGAAAGGTTAGACCCAACGTGGCATGGAAGAAGAAGAAGAAGGAGGAGAAGAAGAAGGAAAAAAAAGGGGGAGGAGAGAGGAGGAAAAGAGGACGGGGAATAAGAAGAGGTGGAGGACGAGCTAGAAAAGGGAAGAGTAAAGTAATCAAATGGCTTTACTATATGGTCTGCAAAGCCCTGGCCATGTGCCTACTCGGCTTCCTGCCCTTATTCTTCATCCCCCTCCCTTCCTTCCTCCAACCCTTCCTCGTGATTTGTGTGAGAGTGTCGATTGGCTTTCCAATGGTGGGGATGGGAGAAAACCTTTCCCTGCGCGCCTACGGTATACCCGGGCGGCCCTCCCCCGCTCCTTTTCCTTCATGGAGTAGGGCTGGCCGCGCAGGGGGTAGGAGAGAAGGCAGGGATGGAGGCCAAGAGACTGGCCCCACCAACGCGGGACACCAAAGCAATCGCTGCAGAAGCCACAATAGCAGCCAAGTGGAGGGCATGGCGGTATGGAAAAATGAAAGGTGGGTGTCAAGCCCCCCGACCCATTCCTTCCCCACTACTCCTAATACGGAAGAGATGATTGTGGCAGAGATTTAAGAAATGACCAGAGAATCAAAAGAGAGAAAGAAGGAACGCACCACGGTCGAAACATTTTAAGAGCCCTCCTTTCGACATTTTTGTTCAGTCCCGTCCCCACCTCTTCCTTATATCCCCGGCC
>Ga0160420_100107_pt1 | contig 49157 bp, 36 predicted proteins | sample CelAP2metagpilot_FD_108197 | JGI IMG/M metagenome (GOLD analysis project Ga0160420, IMG submission 108197) | Phycosphere-associated microbial communities from algal ponds in Kailua-Kona, Hawaii, USA - Cellana AP2-5-5 metagenome pilot | ecosystem: Engineered > Artificial ecosystem > Aquaculture >...
AACCCCCCCCCCCCTCGCTGTCGATCCCCTCCACGTCCCCTCCCTCGTCCTCGTCCACGGTAACCGCCTTCTCCTCCCCTCCCTCCTTCCCGGCCTCCCCCGCTTCTTCGTGACCCAAAATTGGAAAAATCGCCCTCCCCACGTGCACCGCCACGGTCGCTAAAGTCACGAGCCGCGGCTGTAGCGCCCCCAAAGCCGCCACCGCGGGAAGGACCAGCAGCAGTACGTTGTGGGGCAGGGTAAGTCACCTCCTTTTGGGTGGTGGGTCGGACAGGCGTGAAGTCATCGTCGTCATCCGCCCATGATTTTTGAGGCGCACTGCGCACGGGTGCCTGATGTGTAGTGTGACGGAGATGGGAAGGGGAGGAGAACGGCAGTGAGGAAAGAGGAGAGGAGAGGAAAGCAAGGGTGGTAGGTAGGGGAGCAAAGTTGGTGTTATGAGAGGTCAGGCCATCCATTCATACAGCCACATACACTGAAAAGTCTCGTCGTACGTACCTTGTCGTCGTCGTCCCAGTTGTCGGCCATGGCTCAGACGATGTTTGCTTGCTCGGAGGTAAGAGTGATGATAGGCTGATATGCTGCTCACAGATGCTTCTTTGCTGGAAATGCGCTGTTGGCTAAAGGAGAAGACCGAGGAAAAAGCTGTTGCGGTTGCGGTTGCCCTTGCCCTTTCTTGAATTTTTGCCTGTGTTGCGTACCGAGGGAATTTGTGGTGCATGGGTAAGGGCTTGGCTAGGAGGGAAAATGTGCGGCGAAGGGAGGGCGGAGAGGGAGGAACGCAGTAATGCAGCATGTCGCGCCAAGGCGCGACGCAAGCAAGCTGACATGCTGATCCCCACCGACCGCCACCGGCACAATACCAGGCACCCATATGATGCCATTGTCCTGCAGTCGTGAAGGTGTATGGATTTGGGGAGCATGGGTGAACGAGGGATGCACGGTTTAGGGAGAGGATTGTGGGAGCCACTTGCTTTGGCCGTCTTGCCAGTGCCCTTCGCGCCGTTTGTTGGTTCCTTACTACCACACACAAGCCACAGAACCAAACACACAAACACAAATACCGTGGCAAGAGCAGCAGTAACCACTGCAGCGGCCGCAGCATCATCTGCACCCAGAGTAGTAGTAGCGGCAGCAGCTGGGGCCACGCGTTGACTTTGTAAATGTCGTGCTCCTGGTGTTCCCGTGCTTCCACCGTGTCTGTTGGGCTGTCCGATGATGATGAGGCCAAGCAACGGCGCCCTCCGCTAGGGGCTGCTGCTGCTGCCGCCGCTTGTTCTTGGAAGGGCTTCCACATGGACGGCACTTTGGCCGTCGACATAAGCATCCCACCTAGTTGAGAAAACATTACGCTCACGTTTGCTGTACCCTGTTGCATCCTATAGGTCCGGTTCGTCGCCTCTTCGCGCTTCAAGATGGGGCCGCACACTCAACCCACAAAAGCACATGCGGCTATGGCAGGGGCCGCGTCTTACTCCCCCTGTACGTGCTCCACCACCACGGTATCAAGACGGAGAAGCTCCTTCCGCCGCTCCCCTACCTTACTCTTTGTGCTTCTTGTTGCATCGCTATTCAGCGCAGCTAGTGCGATTCTCTCCGCCACTACCTACCCCCGCACCCGCGCCGCCGTATTATTCTCCCGAGGCAAGACACAAGACGCTGCTACAAGTACCATGTCGTCAGGCACCGTGATCAAACCCTTTGTCAAGGACCAAGCTGATAGCAAATGGGATACGGGGCGTTTCTTTCGGGCCGTGGTGGACGCGCAAGTTAATCAGGTCACAGAGGAGGTCAATCGCGTTCGTGCATTTATCACCATCCCTCCCGGGGTGTTCAACGCAAACAGGCACCCGGAGGAAGTCGCGCAGCAGGTGGGTAAGTTGGCAGTGGACGTAGGGTTTGGTTACTTGCAGAGTGCGGCGCTGGGGTACGCGTTCGGGTTTGGAGGGGCGTTGATGGCAGATGACATGACCAAGAAATTGGGAGCGAGGTTTTGTGGTAAGACTTTTCCGCATAAGCGGGGATTGAAGCAGGCAAAGCAGTTTGGGGAGTTCTGTGCAGCCTTTACGGCGTTTGAGGGTTTGATGCACGTGGGTAGGGGGGTGAATGATAAGTGGAATGGGATTGTGGGGTCCACGATGGTAGGAATGTTCATGATGCGCAACCGACCGTTACCGGCGCAGTTGAAGAATGGGTTAACGTTCGGTGGCTTCAATTATGTGATCTCGGCGTTTGGGGGGGGGAAGCCGGTGGAGGGGAAGGGTGGGAAGGACGGAGAGAAGGCGGTGAAGGGTCCTGTGTTTCAGAAAGAATTGCAGGCCAAGATGAGGAAATTGGAGGCGGAGGCAGAGAGGAAAAAGAGGAGTAGCAGCCATGTGAAGAAGTAAGGCAAGGAAGAGGGGAGGATGAAAAGGAGTGAAATGAATAGATGAGTGTCATTTTTTAGCAGGAGAGAAAGAGGGAGACAGGGAGGGAGGGAGGGAGGAATGACAAACAGCCAGGTACAATAAAGACCAAACTACCTCAGTTGTAAATATCTATCTATCCATACGAGGATGGGGATGAAAGGAAAGGAGGTATAAAAGACGTATCTGTTCCTCTTGATACGCTTTCCGGCTGGATAGGTAAAGGTAAAGGTGCCCCATCGCCCCTCCCCTTCTTAATCTCGTTCTATGAGGATTGTTATATCGCTGCTGCTGCTGCGGGGGCGGCGGCGGCGTGTTTATTTCTCCGAGTGCAAGCACACAAAAGAAAGTACAAGTCGTCAGCCAAGGCGTCACTTGAATTGCCGCTGGTTCTCATTCAAAATTAAACGGTCCTCAGTCAAAGTGCATTCCGCAAAGCATTAATCTAGACGGCACCATGAGTCTTGAGAAGATCATGATGACGAAGACGAAGAAGAAAAGGAAGAAGTATAAGAGGAGGAGAAGAAAGAAGGAAAAAAGAAATACAAAGCGTTGAAGTGAAAAAATATAAAAGAAGCCTGTCAGCCCAAAGAAAACGACAACACTGTTCTTTCATCTTCTCCTAAAGTCTCTCGCCTTCCTTGTCTTCCTTTCAGTCTTATCATCGTTTATTTACTTCCTGATATATGTACACAAACATTATTCGATGTCCTCCCTCCCTTCCTCTCTCCCTCCCTCCCACCCACCTATACCTCCGCTTCAGCCCAGGCCAAGGCCAACCTCACACTATCCTCCTCCCGATCCAAGCACGCATACAGCCGACTCATCAACGCCACTTCTCCCTCCCTCCCTCCCTCTCCTTCTCCCCCTCCTCCCACTATGCCTCGATGGAAAGAATTGAATGTTTTACATCGAAGGACGTACGTCTTCATGTCAGGAGGGGCAGGCATCCCTGCCTCTGTATAGGGAGGAATAGCATCCTCCTCCTCCTCCTCCTCCTCTTCTTCTTCCTCCTCTTCCTCCCGCTCTTCTTCCTTACTTTTGTTGCTGGGAAAAGCGGAGGAAGTAGAGACCTCCTCCTCCTCCTCCCCCTTCTCCTCCTCCTCCTCCCTCTTCTTGCTACCATTCGTGTGAGACTGAGGAGAGGAAATATTGCCGTCATCGCGTGTTTTCCGATGCTTCCCCTTCTTCCTTTCGCTGTACTCATGCAAAAGTTCATCTTCCTCCTCCTCTTCCTCCTCCTCTTCCTCTCCCTCCCTCTCTTTCTCTTTCCCTTCTGCTCCCACCACCACCAACTGCTCCTCCTCCTCCTCCTCCTCCTCCTCCAACAAAGGTCCTCCAGTCAGCTTTCCCCCCGCACTATTAAACAACCTTAAAATTGCCACTCGTTCCTCCTCCCCTACCAAAGGCCATGGCGGCCCCTCCCTCCCTCCCTCTCTCTCTCCCCTCCCTTCGAGCAGGGCCTCAACGAGCCTGTGTTGGTTGGGTAATTTGTGTAGGAGCGATGTGGCACACCGCAGCCGGTCTTCCACAGCTGCCACCATGACGCAGACACGCTCACATGCGCTCAAACAGCCTTGGCTCACGGGACGACGGGAAGGTGGCGGGGGAGAGATGGAGAGGGAGGAGGAGGGAGGGAGGGCAAGGACAGACTCGGGGGAGGTCTGCTCTTCGTGTAGGTAAGCAATGGCATTTTTAATGAGTGCAGAGAGATGGGAGAGGGAGGCTCGGGTACCAGGGAGGGCTACTGCAGGAGTAGGGGCTTGAGTGAGGAGGAAAAAGACGGTGCTGAATGCAGCCGCGAGGACTTGACAGAGGAGGTGGGCGGGCGGGATAGTCTCCAGGAAATGAAGGATTTTCTCCGCCTCGTGCGTTTCTTGAAACAAAGGACGTTGCTGCACCGCCGGTATGGGCCGCGCTGTCTCCCAGATGGATTTGAGCTGTTTGGATGATAGGTGCCAGTGGGAATTCAGCTTGTCCACGTCCACGCGTCCCTGCCCAGGCCAGCGGAACCGGACGGCACAGTCCTCCTCCATCTCCTCCTCCCCCCCATCCTCCCCCTCGCCCTCCTCCTCGACCCAGGCATCGGGGGCTTGCCATCGGATAAAGTCCGCAAGCACGGAATGGGGATTGGCAGCTTTAAAGGCCTCCATATCTGCCATTAATTTCGGCCGGATCAATTTCGTCAACACCGTCATTAGACCCCTTCGGTCCTCCTCGTCCTCTTCCTCCTTCCCGCCCTCCTTCCCCCCCTTCCTCCCCCTCAGGGCCTGATTGAGCAACTGCCTGTGTTGCAGCACGCCATCTTCGGTCAGAGGACAGCCGTATTGAAGCACCGGATGAACCACAACGGTGTCCCTCCTCCCCTTCCTTAGCATGTACTGAAGCACCTCTTGCTCCTCCTCCTCCTCCGCCTTCTCCGCCTCCTCACCCGTCTCCGCCTCCTTCTTCCTTTTCACCATCACGGCTCCCAACGCCCCCACTCGCTCAAAAGAAAAATGGCGGTGATGGTGCCCTCTTCCGGTGGGATAGAGAGAGGGGGGGGGAGGGAGGGAGGGAGGGAGGGTATGAACTTGATCGACAGCGCCGTCGTCGTCTTGTGCTTCGAAGAACTCGCTGTCGTCGTCCTCCTCCTCCCCTTCCTCCTCCCTTTCTTCCCCTTCCTCCTCCCTTCCCTCCTTCCCGCCCCCCCGATGCCGATGACCAACAGAAGCAGCATTAGGAAAAGCCTCCCTCCCTCCCTCCCTCTCTCCCTCCCTCCCTCCCCTCTCCGACTGGGGCGGCGTTGCGAACACACCAGCCATCTGCACCTCCAGCATCGAGGGAGGGGGGGAGGGAGGGAGGGAGTCAGGACTAACCTTTCTCACGTTCTTCGAAGTCGAAGAAGCCGCAGCAGCCGCCGCTTGGACCTTGGCATGTCGTCGCTGACAACACAAATCGAGCACCTGCAGCTTTTGGTGCAACAGACACGCCGTCAAGTCCACCCCTCCCTCCCTCCCTACCTCCCCCTCACCCTTCATTCGGGGGACCCGCATCCCCCTGTCCCACCTCCATCTTAGCTCCCTTACGACATTGGCCCATACACTGGCCATGCCGCGGAGAGTCTCCACACTCCCAAATGCAAGAGAAAGGACGGAGAGGAATTGAGCGACGGGAGCATTCATTACGTCGAGGGACAGAGACAGGGAGAGGGAGGGAGGGAGGGAGGGAGGGAGGGAGGGAGGGATGCCTCCCTTCCCTCTCTTCTTCTTCTTCCTCTTCTTCTTGCACGCCACCCCCTTCTCCTTCTTTCCTCCTCTCCTCTTCTCTTCCTCCTCCTCCTCCTCCCCCGGGGGCGAGAGCACCATCGCACTCGCCTCCTCTATCTCCCGCGGCACTGGCGGCGGCCTTGAGCCCAACACCTTGACCAAATCTTTCATTCGAGGACCGAGATAAGCCGCCATACTAACTGCCAACCGCGCGCTCTCTGCCCGATCTGCTTCCTCCTCCACCCCCCCTCCCTCCCTCCCTTCCTCCCTCGCGACTTCCAACATGATGGTGCCGGGGGAGATGGCCTGGGCAGCGATATAGGAGGCGAGGAGGGAGCGAAGGAGGGAGGAGAGGGGGGCAAGGCTGGAAGGAGGGAAAGGGGGAGGGAGGGTTTGGCTGTCGGAACTGCTCCGAGGAGGAGGGAGCAGGGAAGGAGGGAAAGAGGAAGGAGGAAGAGAGGGGATAGGGGGGGTAGGGGGAGGAAGCAGCAGTGGCAAAGGAGGAGGAGGGGGGGGAGGGGGAAGGGCGGCGTCGGGACGGAAGACTGCGGAGACGAACCAGGAGGAGGGGGGAGCAGACATGGGATTGAGTGAGGAATAGAAGGTGTTGTCTACAAAGGACGTCCCTCCCTCACTCCCTCCTTCCCTCCCTCCCTCCAGCTCTTCCCACCTTACGTGCACATAGAGCGCCTCCAGTGGGTCCGTCCCCGATCCCGGCAATACCACTCGTCCCTCCCTCCCTCCCTCCTTCCTTCCCTCCTTCCTTCCCTCCTCCATCTCCTCCGGGTTGGCACAAGCCGCTCGATAAAGCAGCGCCAATACCTCTTTCTTCTTCTTCGCTGCTGCCTCGCCTCCTCCCCTCCCTCCTTCCCGCCCTCCTCCTTTTGGTGATGTACGGAAAGCCCGGGCAGCATATGCCTGACTTTCCTCCAGGGCTGCACTCACCCTCCACTCATTCCTCTTCAGTGCCCATCCATCTCTCTCCCCAACCCACGACCAGGTATGCTCCGCCCTGACCTTCACGCTCACCCGCCCCCGCCCCCTCCCTCCCTCCCTCTCCACTTTGTCCTGAAGTACCCCTACTAGCCCGTCGAGTGTCCTCCACACCTCGGGAGGATGCTTCAAACAGCTCGTTTCAAAACGCATTGTCGCGGGAGGGGGAAGCGGTGCAACAGCAGCAGCAGCAGCAGCAGCAGCAGCAGTGGTAACAGATGAAAACCTTTCGTTCGTCTCCTCTTCTTCTTCCTCCTCCTCCTCCTCCTCCTCCTCCTCCTCCTCCTCCTCCTTCTCTTCCTCCTCCTCCTCTTCCTTTCCCAGCAACAGCGAGGACGGAGGCAGCAGGGTCTCTGCAGGAGGAGGGGCATATCCCATCATCTCCTCCCCGTCCAAATACCCTCCACCCAGCGCTATCTTCGAGGACGAAAACGAGGAAGGGAGGGAGGGTGGGAGGGAGGAATAGAGGTGCTGTCGCCAACTGTAACGCCTGCTGCGCACCTCCTTCATGCTTTTGGTCTCCACCCGTAGCACCGTGGCGAAGGGGGAGGGCGAGGACGAGGAAGGGAAGGAGGGAGGGGGTGGACGTTTCCCCACAGGCACAAAAGCTGGCAAACCACACCCACAGTTGTGTAAAGCGACTGACAACGAAGACAACACCATTCCCGCCTCGCTCCTCCCCATCCCAGCTCCATCCCCCCCCCCCTCCTCCCCCACTCCCTCTTCCTCCTCCTCTCCCTCTTCCTCCCCCTCTTCTTCCTCCTCCCCTTTCTTTCCCCCCCTCCTCCTCTCCTTCACTTTCCATACGAAAATGAAGCTCCTTACGCCGAACCACGTCTGAAGACCCTCCACCTGATATCCAAAATCCAATAATACATCCTCCGGCTTGGGCGCCAACATCATACATGCCGCTTCCTCCCTCCCTCTTCCTCCTCCTCCTCCACCTCCTCCATTTCTTCTGCCACTGCTTCTTCCTCCCCTCTCATCTCTTCTCCTTGTTGTTGGAGTTGTGTTGCTGCTGCTGCTACAGCTGCTGCTGCTGTTGCTGTTTTTGTTGTTGTTGTTGTTGTTGTTGTTGTTGTTGTTACTGCTGCTGCAGGCGTTGTTGGCGGCACCTCGACGTGTGTCCAAGTGAAACACAAAACGATACTCAGTCCCTTCATAGGTGATTGACGCCTCCTGCACTCGCACATGCCCCTCGTCTACCTCCTTCGCCGTTACCTCTTCATTCTGGTCCGTCTTGCCGGTAGCAGGAAAGGAGGTGGAAGGGAGGGAGGAAGAGGTAGGAGGAGGGCGGACGTCATTCAGCCATTTTCGGAGCAGTTCCTCGATGTCCGATATGAAGTACTCCCAAGGTGTAGCACATGAATAATCAACATACCGGGCATGAGGGTCTTCTTCGTGGCAATCAAGGAAATCGTCTTCTTCTTCCTCCTCCTCCTCCTCCTCCTCCTGCTCCTCCTCATCTCCTTCTCTCTCATCACCAGCTCGGATAGAGGAGGAGTCCGAAGAAGATGGTGATGAAGGAGACTCCCCTCCTTTCTCCAAACTCGTTTTGTCCCAACGCGCCCCCGCCAGAGCATCGACACTAGTCGTAGTGCCGGCCGCCGGGGAGGCATACAAGTCCTTCGTGGCAATTCCTCCCGTGTTTTCCTTCCCTCCCTCTCCTTCTTCCTCCTCCTCCCAAGCCCAGTCGTCCTTATCTTTGTCCTGCTCCATCTTGTGGCGACTGATGTGCGTTTGTCGTGATGAACTACGTGCTGCAGCCCTAGCGCTCCTCCTCGTTCTATGCCCCTGCGTCTTATCACTCGCAAGCAACCTACCCGTTCCTCACTTATGCCGCCGCCGTTCTTCCCACTACGCCTCAGAAATTAGAAAAGGCTTGTTGTCGTCGTCGCTGTGAAGGTTGTGTGTTGTTGTTGTGTAAATGTGTGTGTGTATAGTGTGTGGGGTAGAGGTCAGATCAAGCAACGGTTTATTTTTGTTGATGACGACGACGGCGATGGCTTCTTTCTCAGCCTGCATGTTTCCTCCACCTCACGCAGACGTACAACCATACATGTAACAACAGGCAGGACAGCATGAACAGCAGTAGCAATGGCAGTACTGTTAAGGAGCGCCCAAGAGCGGGGGGCTGGAGCGAGGCGGAGCTTCTATCCATGGCTTTCAGGAAAAAACAGAGGGAGGAGGCGGAGGAGGCAGCACAGCAACTGGAGCGCAGGGGTACAAGCAAGAACACTAAAAAGAACAAGAAGAAGAAGACGAGGAAGCGTCGGCACTCTTTCTCCTCTTTCTCCTCCTCCTCCATGTCACGCTCTCGCTCTCCACTGCCCACCCGTCATCGTGTTGCCTCCCCTCCACCCCCAGACCCCTACTCATCCCTCCTCCGTCAGGGAGGCTCGTTTGCCCGCCATCACCGAGCCCGTCCTTACCTTCCTCCGCCCACCTCGACACGTGATTGTGGCTATCACTGTAAAAGTAGGGAAGAAGACGACCGCAGAGGCCGAAGCAGGAGCAGGAGCAGGAGAAGGAGGAGTACCAGTTGGAATCGGAGGAGGAAGCAGCGGAGCAGAAGCAGGAGCAGGAGCAGGAGCAGGAGCAGGAGCAGGAGCATCCGGAGCAGCAGTGACGGTAGACATAAGCACAAGATAGACACCGAGAAATCCGCCTCCGGCTCCCGTGAACGAAACCGTGGCACCGATGACGACGACAGCCACGGTTCAAGGAAAGGGCGGCGGCATCAGCGGAAGCATAGCAGTCAGGTGAGCATGACTAGCTCTCTCTCTACCCACCAAAGCGACGCTGCTTGGCCTTTGGGTGAGGTTGATGAATTTGGCCGCACCACCACCTTGCACAAACGTACGGTGGCCAGGCCTACCCGCAGCAGTAGCAGCAGCGCGGACAAAGGAGAGGGAGAGAGATCGAAATGCCGTCGTTATCGCAGCAACGGGAAGAGGACGATGGCGCGAAGCCGTGAGCATTCCTGGTCTCAGTCTCGCTCCCGTTCACGTTCCTGTGCCAAGAATCGCAGTCGGAGTCGGAGCCGGAGTTGTGGTAGCCAGAAGAGGAGAAGTAGGGAGAGGAGCAGGAGTAGGGAGAGGGCATGGAGTCCAGGCCCTGACAATCTAAGGCAGTGGAACCGCGATAAATTTGCAGAGGTGGTGCGGGAGGAAGAGGAGGAAGGTAGGGAGACGGGGGGGAAGGAAGGCCGGAGTCCGTATAGGAGAGTGTCGAGAGACTACGTCCCGCCATTGCCGACGTGGAAGAGCAAAGCCGGGGGGGTGTATATTCCAATAGTGCGGAAGTGAGTGAGTTCGTGCAAGGGACCTTGAAATCCCTAGGACCTTTCCATCTTTCGATGACATGACCACCAAGAGAAACTCTTGGGGCTTTGTCGTGTCAGCCAGCCCCCTATTTAAAATGAAAGCCTTAGGATCGCCCATAGGGTAAAGCACGAATCACAATCATAGGAATCGTTTCCTCTCGCGCCAATTTTTTGAAGAAAATCTGTGTCTGCTTCATATGTCATTTCTTTGATGGTTGTACTTTTTTTCCAAGGATAAGCCATACAAATCCCGCCCATGCGAAAAGTAGGAGATAATTTCCTCTCTTTACCGTTTATCTCTCGAACACATACACACCCTCTTCCTCTGCGCCAGCTTCTCTGCGTCTCGTTTCTCTAACATCCCGGTAATAAACACAACTGCATGGAGACATGCATATGGCAAGACCCTTCCGTTCTTTCCTTCTTCACTTCTTCCCTCCCTCTCTCGCGCGGTCGTCCTATCTCTATTGCTTTCTGTCCCCGTTGCGTTCTACAGACTCACTCTCCTCGCAGTGACTGCACGTGCGTCAGTCTAGTGCCCTCCTCCATTTCACCACTGGCCTCCAGCCATCGGTCGATGGGGTGGGGCAAAACAACGACACACGCGCACTCTCTCTTTCACTCTTCGTTGATTTAAATAAAATAGTGCGCTTTCTATTCTTCTTGGCCTTCTTTCCTTTTGCTTTTTCTAATTTTCATTGTCAATGACTCATCACACATGTAAATGCACACATCCCTCCTATTTCTTTTTGGCAATTCCTCCCCTTCAGGCCGAAGACGACTCCCTTTCCTCCTTTACCGCCCCCCTCAACCCTCGCCCCTTCCTTTCTACATCACCCGCCTCCCTCACTGCACTCCATCCCTTGGACGGCTTCACCGTCGTCGTCGCCGCCTTCGAAGTCACGGTCGGGACCTGGACGAACCGTTCCATTCCTGCCTGTGCCCGTGCTCCAAACTGCACGTCCTTGACAAACGCCTTATCCTGATATTTCCCCATCGACTTGTCCTTCACAAAGGCAAACGCCACGGTGTGCACCTCCTCCTCCCCTCCCTCGATCAGCAAACTCTTGGTCACCCACCCCGATTCGCCGGTCAACGCATCCACGGGCTCATTATTCAAAAACATGTAAAGCACATCATAAGTCTCCTCGCACGAACTCCTCCACTTGAAGCTTAACTCCCCCGCGCCCTTGATGTACATGAGTGCCACATTTGTCTGCTCATCCTTGGTAACCCCTGAATTGATCTCCCCCCCATCCATGACCCACGCATTTCTCCCGCTATCCGCTCCCGAGAACCAATCCCCATCAAAAGCCACCCCAAAATCCGCTGCAGGCAAAGAGAACGCAGTCAAGCCAAAGGATTGTTCACCTGCCTGCTTTCCTCCTTGTGCTACCTGCAGGATCAGCGAAGTCGTATCTACCTGCGCCTTGTCCGAGGAGTAAGTCACCACGGCCTGACCCACCTTCCCGGCCGACGCAAGAGAAAGCTTGGACGTATCGACACTGAATCCTTTTGCCGCATTCTTGGCAAACCCAATAGAGACATCCAAGGCAGCAGATGCTAAGGAATTAATCAGCAGAGGCAGCGTCGCGACACGTCCCACCCCAGCAAACAACACTGTAACGGCGCCCAGGCCCCGACCGGTGTCCGTTACCACCTCCAAAAGCATCTTGCTCGCCAGCCAATCCGCATGCGCCGAAATTCGGGTATACACTCCCGGCACCTTGGCCCTCGCACAGCCAATGCCCCATGAAACAACACCAAACAGGTAAGTTGTCCCTCCTACCGTCGCTGTCAAGGGTCCTCCGCTATCCCCCTGGCACGAGTCTAGTCCCCCACGATCCACCCCCGCGCAGACCTCCTCGTCCAGGATCGATTCTTTGCCCGTTAACGCCCGATATTCCGCATTACACTTTTTATTTCCTATTATCGGCAAGGTGACTGAGCGAAGGACATCTGTCCCGGAGCCCTGCACAGGGGGGGCCTCCTTCTGCTCCTTCTGCGCCCTCTCCTCCGTCAACCCCCACCCCAATACCGTCACCATCTCCCCCTCCGTCATCCCCTTCGCTTGCATCGTGGGGATTAGAGGCAAAATTGGAATATCAGCAGGGGCGGCAGTTTCAAGCCTCAAAATGGCAATGTCCCCGGTCATCGTATTGGGGTCGTACTCAGGGTGCATGAACGCTTCAGCCACCTTGATCATCTCCCCCTGCGTAGAATCTGACAAGGTATACCGTCCCAGTATCGCAGACATTTCGTAGCCGGCGGCTACACAATGCGCGGCGGTGACCACGAATTTGGGTGCAACCAGAGTGCCGCCGCAGAATTGAAAGAGGCGGCCCTAGGGGTATGACGGGGGTGGGTAGGCGAGGAGGAAAGGGTGAGTGGAGGTGATCTTCGGAGGAGAGTATTTGAAGGGGTTAGAGAGATTATGACAATGAGGACATTAACAAGTAAGGGTGGAATCCAGACAAGGAAAAGGACGTGAACACGGCAAGCAGCGGTACACACAATCAGAGGAAGGGGGGAAAGGCAGGGCTAGCAATGATTTGCGCTGTGGAGGGCTTGTGGCTTACATGCGTGTTGGTCACCAGGGCCACCGTCCACTTGGACTCGTTACTGTCTGCAAGTTCTCCACCCACGATGAAGGACGGGGCGTTGAAGGGGACTTGAGAGATGGGACGGAGGGGCAGCACGGGGCCACGAGGCTGATTGTCCTTGAGGTCGGCTGCACTTGGCGCAGCGGATGCGCAGCCAGAGATCATAAAGGCCAGGGCGGCCAGGAAGGCGGAAGAAGATGAAGTGAGACGCATATTGTGGGCTATCTGGGAAATCAGAGTTCGTATGCAAAGGAAGGTCGAGCACCTGCATGGAGGGGCGAGGGTGAGGGCGCGAGTGAGTGCGATGCTATGTGAGTCATGGCGTGAAGTTTGGTGGCGTGGGACACTAAATGTCAAAGTGCGGGGCGCGCGATTTATTTGCACAGGCATCTCGTTCATTTGTACCTAGTGACGAGAGAAGATGGTGAAAAGTCGACACCGTTCCACCAACATGTCAGGTGTAAAGCTTTCACACGACGCACACGACGCACACGGCGGCAGGATGCGGTGGACTCCTAGGTAGAGCGCATACTCAACCAGCAAATAGACGACAAAGACGATGGTCAGTTGTATGCTCAATAGCAACGATCGCACGCGCAACCAACACAAAGAACAAAGCATGGTGTAGGCGAGTGCGAAACGACTTCAAAAAGTGCAACGGCTCTTACCGTCGTTTCAATTTGAACGACCCGTTAAGCTACCGAGCTCGCTGTGTCCTGGGGATGGAGACGCCAGTTTGTTATTCCGTTTCATATTTAAGACGTGACATAACGTAATAGAACCGATGGTTGACATGACCCCGATTTTTAAAGCTTTCTCTCTAGGGAATTTGACCATGCATGCAGATAGGCACTCGCGCCAACGGAACGAAACGGCTTTAACCGAAGTGTGTCAAAACGAAACCCTTCAGCTTCTTCTAGTAGCAGCATCCTCTCACCATAACATCTTGTGTCCTGTCAGTTGCTCCATAGAGTGTGGTGATTACAATGTGTAATGTTGGCAGATAAATGTATGGACCCAGGCCGCACTCCTTCACTTAGGTCATCTTTCTCGATCAACGTCATCTCTGTAGCAGCCGGGCAATGGTAGGGTAAACCTTCTCTTGTCCATTTTTGCCAGAAAGCCAAATTGACCATTCTATCTGCAGCTCACATATAGTGGTCTCTGCGTATGTGCTTGGTCTCGGTCAGCAAGCAACCTGGTTGCAAAGCGTCGAGCCCACCAGATCGAGGTCGTCCAATTGCCAGTCGAGGGGAGCGTGCAGGATATGAAACATCTCCTATAGGTGCGTCTCTCGAATAGTGAAATATTGTAGGAGCATAATTTCGTCTCAAAATGAGGTTCAGAGGACTTACTGGATCTGCTCTCCTTCTAGGTGCAAAACATGGGGATCTTGATGCTTCTTGCATTTCCAAAATCAACCCCACTGTCCCACACTCTTCACTTGTAGAAGGGTTGATCCACAACAGATAATTAAGCCTCTCAAATCAATTCGGAGATTTGATCCCCTCTATTTCCAGGATATGCGGATACGATACTTGGTGTCGGTGTTCCGTTGTAAACGAATTTTCATCTCTACCTTTTGGAACCTCAGGAGACTTCTGCACCTGAGGTCGAATGCCGAATTTGCGTCGTTATCGTCAAGCAATGCGCATCCGTATTTGGCACTCTTTCCCAGTGGGACAGTGGTAGCCTGTTGCGGAAAGGAGCGAGCAGCTGCCACTTCCAGCCTTTCACCTCGCTCCTCTCTGTTAATTTCACCGCTTTCAATGCTGTCATAGTGTTATCTTTGAACAGACACAGTGTTTTCTATGAAACAGACCACATCAAATACGGGTATTCACGTTATTTGAGCGTGATTGACTATGGAAGGAACAGGATGCTCGAGCGAGGAGGATGAGAAGTGAGGGGTGGTGGCAGTCGACTGATTGTGTCGGCCTTGCCCAGTGGGCCGTCCGGGGACTTTGCCTGGTCAAAAAACCTGTCAAAGTCGCTAAAAAAAGTCGAACAAGGAAATAAGGGGTGAATATGCAACAATTTCTTGTTGAAAGGCTCCCTCTCGTATGCAAGTCCTCGAAGATGCAGGTTGCATGCGATAGTTCTAGAGGGATGTAGCCAAAAAGAAAAAGAACTACATTGGTTGTGTCTTATATTTTTATATTTACTTGCACCTGTCCTGGTTTTGGCCTGCGTTCAATGTCACTCTCCCTGCACATCCATCGCTGGGCACACCTCATCATGCTGGCGAGGATTTGTCTCGTTCTTGGCACCGGCATCGCACAAGCTAGCTGAAGTACCCCATAATTCCCTGTCCAAGATTTTGGCGATCATGCATTCATCGCTCCCTCCAAGTTGCCTCCACACCCACCACGCAACAAGTCGATCCTTTCCCTCCTTTATGCCTGCGCAAGGGCTCAGTCAGACACCACCGTGATCACGCGCATATACATCATAACACAGAGACGATGTCGGGCACAGCCATTTCGTGCACATGTCCGCACTTGGCGGCGGGCAAGTCTACCCACAAAATTCCAGCAGCCTCCCCACTCGCCCTTGCTGTTGCTGCTGGTAAGACCCCTGCGTCCGCGTCCTCGTACGACACCACGCCTTCCTTCCTAGTGGAATCCCGGCCACAAAAACGTCGGGCAGTGGACAAGATGGTCTCGGTGCGCGCTCAAGCCCTGGCCAATTATCGTCGCTTCCTGGAGGAGGAAGACAAGAGGGAGCAGGCGGCGGCTGCGGGGTTGGGCGGCAGCAACGGCGGTGGAAGTTTACACGGAGCCACGCCTGCAACGGTGCGTTTCACGCGGTAAGTTAACATGGGAGATGGGATTGCTAACGACTTGCTTTTTCGTGTGTTGGAGGTGGCGAATCAAAAGCTCATGACAATTTTGTGGCTTGTCCGTCCCCTTCATCTCGTCCTTTTCTCCCCCCCCCAATGGGTAATCGAGCGACCCGACTTTTCACTCCTTTCATTTTTGAGCTCATGCTTGTCTATGAGTGGATGCATAAGTGGTAGAATGAATGGCCTGGATTATGTAAATGGGGTAGGTTCCTTGTTTACACAGGCAGATGGGCTGCCAAGGAGACTCACCCATTGCAAACGTGACGTGTCAAAGCCTTACAAGAGAATTTCAAGATCCAGCAGGCTAAATAATGTCACCCCCTTCCTCCCCATTTTTCTATGCCTCTGAATGGTAGGCCAAATTTTGCAAAAAGTCCTCTTTTAAGAAGGTATACTGACCTGGCATCTCTTCCACCCACCATTTAAACCACACAGATCCGCCCTCAGCACTGTGGCCGAAACGACGTTCGAATGCCCCAGCTGTCAAAACGAGCCCTACCTCCCTCCCTCTCCGACCACTACCAACAGTAGCAGTAGCAGTCGCAGCAGTAGCAGCAGTAGTAGCAGTAATAGTGACAGATCCTTGGCTGACGCCATCTTAAAGGAGAAAGAGGATATTTTAATCTGCTTGCAGTGCGGACATAAAGGATGCCGGCAACGGAGCCATATAGACGGGCATTTTGTCAGCAGCAACCACTTTTTGGGTGTGGTGGCTCTGGTGCCGGGGAATTGCAAGGGAGAGGGGGAGGGAGAGGGAGGGGAGATATTTTGCTCATGGTGTGGGGATTTTGTATATGACGTGGAGTTCGATCTCGTGCGAAACGTGTGGGCCCAGGCCCGACAGGACGCCATCACCCGCGACAGTAGTAGTAAAATTGGCTATCGCAGCAGGAGCAGGAGCAGTAGAAGTAGCAGTAATAGCGGCAGCCTCCTCTCCCTCCCTCCCGCCCTCCGTCCCTCCCTCTTCACCTGGTCCCACCTTTCCCAACCCACCACCCTCTCCCACGCCTTGCGGGGGCTCCGGGGATTCTATAATCTAGGGAGTACCTGTTTCATGAACTGCATCCTCCAAGCCCTCCTCCACAACCCCGTGCTTCAACACTTCTTCCTCCGCCGATCTCACTCCCTCCGTTCCTGTTCAAAGCACCAAGCCACCACCACGGCAGCGATTGCCATCATGGTCAAGGGAAGAAAGGAAACAGGAATGGGAGTGTGGGGCGGACAGCAGCATGGAGAGGGCCAGAGGAATGATCATGGGAAAGAGGGCACCTCCTCCTCCTCCTCCTCCTCCTTCTCGCCCTCCTTCGCGACCTCCCCCTGCTTGGCCTGCGAACTGCAAGAACTCTTTCTCCTGGTCTTCAGCCGGGAGCCCACAATGCCCACGCCCGTCCTTCTCTGTCGCCCCCTCCCCCTTCCCTCCTCCTCTTCCTCCTCTACAAAAAACAAAATTTTGTCTACTTCCTCCTCCATCGACCAGTCCCAGCTCTCCGACGACCCCCCAAAGCAGCTGGAACAGCGACAACAGCAGCAGCAGCTACAGTTCATCCACGACACGTACAACAAATCCCTCACCGCCGCCGTTGCCAATGCCACAGCTGTCGCCAACACCCCCCCCTGTGAGCCCATAGTGCCCCACCGCTTGATGCAAGCGATGTGGTCCTTGGCCTCAGTCGAGCATCTGGCAGGCTATGAACAGCAGGACGCGCACGAATTTCTGATTGCCCTCCTCGATGCCCTCCATACCGACCTCGCCCTTCCCCCCGCCCTCCCTCCTTCCATTCCAATCTCCAGGTCATCCTCTCCAACCAAACCAAATCCTGTCGGCACCTTCTTATCACCCTCGACGGTTCCAGCCCTCGGTGACAGGAAGGAGGGAGGGAGGGAGGGAGAGATTGAGCCGTCAAAGGTGATCCACAATGCGTTTCGAGGGACTTTGAGGTCTGACGTTGTATGTTCGGAATGTCAGGCCGTTTCCACCGTCTTTGAGCCCTTTTTAGATCTATCCCTCCCCTTGGAAAAAATGGCAGCAACCATACCACCACCATCGTCAGAAGCAGCACCACCAGCACAACCAGCAGCAGCACCAGCGGATGGAGGAGAAGGAGATCAAGGAAAAGGACGAGAAGGAGAGTCGACAGCAGATGCGGCGGTGATGCCATCCCCCAAGATGCCTTTGGTAAGAAAACCTAGCACGGAGAGGAATAGGAATGCGGAGGGAGGAGACGGAGAGGGAGGAGGAGGAGGTGGAGAGGGAGTAGGGGAGGGAGGGAAGCAGGGAGGGGAAGAAGGAAATGTCACACCATCGCTGCTGGCGACCAAGGGCAAAGAGGACTGCAATCATGATGATGATGCCGCCATGGTGGTGGCAAAAGAGGCAGGGAAGGAAAGCAGGCAGGGGGCACCAACCACAGTCACAATCTCTACCAGCACTGACTCTAGCATCAGTGGTTCGCCGCCTCTTTCCTCTTCTCTTTCCTCCCCCAGCACTGCTCCTATCTCGTGTCCTCCGAAAACAGCAGCGTCCTCCATCTCCTCTCCGCCCCTCCTCCCCTCCTCCGGCTCCATCAGCACCCTCGACTCTCCCCCTGACGCCCTATCAACCTCCCTCCCTTCCAAACCCACCACCTCCACCTCCTCCTCCTCTACCTCTAACTCCCGCGTCCGTCGCCAGCCCGATCGCCCTCGTCCCCCTCCTGACGACCTCACCCTCTCTCATTGTCTTGAGACATACACCTCCCTCGAAACGCTCTCTTGTCCCTACCGCTGCGGCTCCTGTGGAGGTTCTTCCCCCTCCTGCTCAAAGCAGCTCACGTTGCACCGATTGCCGAACGTGCTGGTGCTTCATTTAAAGCGATTTGATGCCTCTAGCGCTCGAAAGATCGAGAAATTCGTAGGCTTCCCCCTCAAAGGCCTGGATATGGCCCCGTATGTCTACGAATGGCGAAACGCAGGTGGTGGGGGAGGAGGAGGAGGGGGGAAGGAGGGGGGAAAGGAGGATGGTGGCAAGGTGGAGAAGCCGGCGGGGTCAGAAAGAGAGGCAGCAGCAGTGGGAGGAGTGGAAGGAGAAGGAGAAGGAGACAAGAAGGCGGCGATAATGTCACAAGTCGACACCACTACCAGAAATAGCAGCGGCAGCAACAACAGCAGCAGCAGCAGCAGCAGCAGCAGCAAGAAAGCTGAGATTCCCTACGATCTATTTGCAGTCTGTGAGCATTTAGGGACCTCCCTGCAGCAAGGCCACTACAAAGCTTACGTCCAGGAAGGAGCGGTGGAAGGGAAGGGGGGAGGGAGCGGGGGAGGGTGGACTCCGGCGTGGTATGTCTGCAATGACACATGGGTGCTGCCAGTGAGTGAAGAGGAAGTGCTGCGTGCGCAGGGTTACGTCCTCTTTTATGTTCGAAGAGGGTGGAGTCCTTACATGTGCTAGGGAGGGAGGGAGGGAGGGAGGGAAAGAGGACAATCGATTGAGTTCGAAAGGGCCTGGGCATGGTGAAGGAAGGGAGAGAAGAACTAGAACGAATAGATGGTTGAAGGGAGGGATAGAGGGAGGGGCAGATAGGAATCTACGTCGTTAAGGTGTTTGAATTTGTCTTTGTACTGTGTGAATAGCAAGATAGATTATGAGTAGGCGATTGAGGGGTTAAGTGAGGGAAGTAGGGAGGAACAAAAATCAGTGGGCGGGAGATGTCGAACGTCGAAAATCAAGCTGGAAATCCGTTCACTTTTACCGAAGAAATGAAAAAGAAATGTTTTGGACGGCTGCAGAAAAATCAGGACGTAAAAGGGCAGGAATGGTGTACTCCTATGCACTGTTTACGTATGTGATGTGTTTTCTTTGCTTTAAGGTGGTTCCGTTGGCTCTGTAAGTCTCTCATCTATCCTTCCTGTCTCAAGCAGCATCCCACCTTCCTTAGATGTCGTTCTCGTGCCCTTTTCGTTGAAAATTTTACATGGCAGAAGATGTTCGAGACCGTGGCTGGAACCAATGACCTGGCGGGCCTCTTCCCTCCTTCGGCATCTCGCCCTCCCTTCCCGCACTACCGTGCCTCAAACTGGACCACACGCTTCGTTCGCATCTTGTACATGATACGGTGGTTGCATTGCCGGCATCGAATGGGATCTTTGTTCTTGATCACATTTTGGGCACCGCAGTCTTGGAAATGAGAGAAGGGGGGGAGGGACGGAGCGAGTGAGGGGAGGGGAGGGCAATATCAGTTATGCGCGTATAAATACAAAGCAAGGACACAACCACGTAGCACGTACATGCACAGGCCAACTATTCACCGCCTCTATACTGTGACACTGTGTTCAGCGCCGGCGACCTCTGACCTTCCCTCCCTGTTCCCCGCCTCCCTCCACCCGCACTTTACGACGTACCCCCACACAAATAAGTCACACCCATCACTTCACTCCGCGCCATGCCTCCACCTGTCCCAGCCCCAAGGCCAAGACCCGCCTCGCCGCCTCCCGCACCTGCCCCTGCACCGTGGTTTCCGTAGACCCCGCCGCCTGCGCTCGACATGATATATTTTGTGCTAGTCGTGCCGACGTAAGGATAGTCCTGGTGTGTTTGCCTGTGCGGAGAGGGGTGAAGGTAGCGGAGGAGGGTATCGGTGTAGGAGAAAGGGTTGAGTTTGACTGTGTGTTTGTTTATGGACGCTTGTGCTGGAAGCGTAGAGGCGAAGCAAGGGAACAGGTCTAGGCGATGAAGCATAAACCCCTTGGAGGAAGCAGGTCCATTTCGTTGCGTTCCTTTCCGCTTTCCGAGTCGATTGCTGTGGGTGCTTGGTTTTCTTTTAAGAGCTCTCTTCATTTGAATGCAAGCGCATTGACTTGTGCCACAGAGAGGTAGCATACATGTATGCTGCAATGAGATTTTAAGGGGGGGGGTTACCTCCCAGCCAGCGTCCACATGCTTGCACTCCCTCCGCCGCTTCCACCAGGGGCAACAATAACAACCCTGTGGATGTCCTTGTCAGAACTCTAAGACCTATGATCTTCCCTTTATCTACTGTGGATCTAGCCGTCAACACGAAAGACTTTCAGTTGCCCTGTCTCGACTTGTACAGCAACACCATGGTGCATTCTGATGTCCCAGCATCTCAAGCATGCGCATATTTTACGCACCAATAGTCCAGTGGATAGATTGAACCTTTATTCATGTATGTTTTCGTGCGAGCAATTTCAAATTATTGTCTATGATTGGTGATGAAAAATCAACAATGAGAGGGGCATGTATGCCGCACCTTCTCCCGGGGCTGAGCGTTTTGTCTGCTCATTCCAAAGAGCAGGGGCCAGGGAATGATAGAATGGACAAGGGAGGGAAATAACAAAACAGGGGAAAATGAAGTGAGAGCAACGATGGGGGACAAAAGAGGTGCCCATGTGGCCAAGCGAGGGATGAGCCACCGTAGGCGGCAAGTTTATATGTGCGCTGATGGCCATTGCTTCATCTGAATCCTTGTTATACTCGAAGAAAACGTATACCCAGACATATCCTTCCTCACTTTTTCATAGAAGCATTGAATATTATCAATTGTGCTATTACCTCTTCTCATTTTCTTGCTGCTGCTGACTCTCTCTCTTACGACGGCTACATTTCGAGCTCTTCGTGTTCTGACTGGCTGGTTGAGCGGTTGATCGTACTGCAATAATAATGGAAACACATATCTCCTTATTGGGACCCTATCTAGTAAATTCCCCTTCCTCATATACGTCTTTCTACTCGCCGTCTAGATTGCCTCCTGCATCCTGACGATGTTCAGTCTCGCGGCTGATTGAGCCATGGCATGCACATCATTGCCGTCAGCTGTCAGCTGCTGCTACACTGTTGCGGCGGCGGCGGCTGCTGCTGCTGTCGTTCTTTAGCTGGAGGCCGTAATATGTTTATGTATAATGATATTATTTATATTTGCCCATGTATCAGACACTCGTCAATGACACACACTCTCTAACTCCATCAGACACCAACCCACAGACATCAAAAACGTCTATCGTCTCCTTTTCCTCATCGTCTCCTTACTTTCTGTCAAACCCTCCCTCCCCCCTGCTGATACCCCATCCCTCTCCCTGGTCCTCCTCCGAACAGTGCTGGTGTCTGCTTATGCTGCTGCTGCTGCTGCTGTTGATGGTGATACTGTTGCTGTTGCTGTTGTTGATGCTGCTGCACCAGCTGTAATTTCTGCTGTTGCTGCTGCTGCTGCTGCTGACCAGCCGCCATAGTGGAGTACGGCAAATGGGTGGCATGATGCATATCATACCCTGCTAATGGCACCTTCCGTAAGATGCCCAAAATGTGCGTCGGTGCCGGCACACTTCCCCCTCCTTCCTTCCCCCCTCCCCCCCACCCTCCACCCGCATTAGCGTGCAAAGGGAACAATTGCAGGTAGCCTGTGAACGCCTGTCGACAGGCCTTGAACACCAGCATAATGCAGCTCGCAGGTCTCCCCCCCATCACCTCACTGACCATGAAGCCCGTCCCCGGCGCCAGCGTCGATCCCTCGAGCAAATCAAGTGGTTGCCCCTCCACGTCCACCTGTGTCTGGCCCCTCAAGCTCGTCCAATGCTCATTCACATGCAAGACGGGGTAGGGCGCCTCCGCCTTGACCAACACACGGGCAGTAGCTGCCCTTTGGCAGGCCCCTTCCAGGGAATTGGGGACGATGAGGAAATCGCACGAGACCCCGCTCGCACGCTGGAGCTGCTGCATGACGGTCATGACGTCGAACATGATCTCGACACTTGTCAGTCTGTCTTGGTCGTTGAAACGACAGTACAGCATCCCTTCGACCCCGAGCTCTACGATATTGCTGCTTCTGTTGTTCTTGTTGTTGTTGTTCTTGTTCTTGTTCTTGTTGTTTTTGTTGTTGTTGCTGCTGCTGCTGCTGCAGCTGCTGTTGTCGTGAGTGGCGTGTTCGTTGTTCCACTCCTGCTGCTGCTGTTGCAGCAGCTGGGGTTGCTCATTGCGACTTCTGTGATTGTAATTCACCATTCCACCTTCTCTCCCATCTTCTCTTTCTCCTCCCGCTCCTGTACCTCCATTGCATCTCTTCCCAGAGGAAGGATCCTTGTTGCTTCTTCCCCCTTCCCCTACGAATAAGGACCGGGCATCAGGAGAACATGACAGGGACGACGAGGACGCATTCATATGCTGCTGCTGTTGTCCCTGATGTCGTTGTTTTTGTTGATCGGTGGGTGAAGAAGGGACTGAGGCCGGGGACGAGGTCGAGGACGGGAGGGAGGAAGGGATATAATTACTGCTTTCCGAGCGCATGGTCCAGCGGCACATAAGGGTGTCCTTCGACATAATGATGTCCTCGGGACTCACTTCGTACATCATCGTCACAGGCGCCGACATGCTCATTCCTCCTCCTTCCCCAAAGTGCACAGTCCTTCCTCCAACTCCTCCAAACCCTCCTCCATTGTTGTGCTGGCTGTGACTCTTTGCAGTCGCCGCCGAAGATGAGGACGAGGACAAGGGCGCCAAAGGAGAAGAAGGAGCAGCACAAGAAGAAGAAGCGATGGCCAGAGAAGACCAACGCACTGCTTCCACCATCAAACGAAGAGACGAGGCATCTGCCATGACAGCGTCAATCCCTTGGATGACCCTTAGGCCATTCTGCACCTCCCGACGGGGGAAAAAGCGATAAGGGGTTATAGGCATGGTGACCACACACGATTCCTCGAGTACCTCGGCCCACTTCCTCCTGTCCCTCTCGTCCGTGGCGCGGTATTGTAGAAACTTTTTGACGACCGTGTTCCGGTGATCGACTTCTTCAATCGCTTGGTTCGTCCGCAGGTCCTTGGCCTTGCTCTCCTCCTTCCGCTGTCTCTCCAAGTCCTCCACCAGCTCCTTCAACTTTTTGGTGTAAGCCTTCTTCCTCAACCGCGTGTTCCTCGCATGTTCCCGATTCCGAAATCTCGACTGAGCAGCCTTCTCTTCAGCTGACAAGAAAACCCTTTTCTTACTCCCCACTCCCCCTCGTCCTCCCCCTCGTCCTCCCCCTCCTCCACCACCACTGCCGCTCCCACCTCCCCCTCCTCCCCCCCCTCCATCACTGGAACCCGTGCCAAGGCCCTCCTTGCTTCCTGTCACTTTCTCCCTTACTCCTTCCCCTCCCTTCCCCCTATCCGGCACTGTCCCCGAGACGACACTCTGGGACGCAAACGAAGCAAAACTTTCTTCCGCTTCCACGCCGCCTCCTCCCCTACCTCCAACATCACCATCACCACAAATTGAGCCTCTCTCGAAACCCATACCACTCCCCGGGTTCGACCCTCCTACGCCTCCCCCCCCTCTTCCATCCAAACTATTGTTCGTCGACCCCCCATGGCTACGTGCCTCCCTCTGTTCCCTCGCCCGTGTCTCGGCCACTTCTTGTGCCGCTGCCTCCCTTAACTCCTTCTCTTGGGCTCTAAAAAGAATATCCCCTCCTGCCGTCCCTTGCTGCTGCTGCTGTACACCGTGCTGCCCGTGACCGCTCCCTTTCGGTGGGTTAGGAGATCCACCTGCATCCTTTCTTAGGCCCCCTCCTCCTTCTTCTTCTCTTCTTCCTCCTCTATCTTCTCTTTCTCCATCCTCCCACGCCTGTAAGAATACATCGTCCTGCAACTGCATGTTCGCGCGACCAATTTTCTTATCGCCTACCCTTCCTCCTCCTCCACCTCCAGCACCGTTGCTGCTGCTGCCGCTGCCATTGTTGCTAAAGCTCGGTATATGTGGCTGGTGATGATGATGCTGGTGCTGCTGCCGCTGGCCCCCCTGTGCTTGCCCCTCCTCTTCCCCTCCTCTTCCTCCCCCCGCACCTAACATCATCATCTCCGCCATGTTCGTCGTGCTATTCAAACTGGTCGTATTCGACAAGGGCCCTCCTTCGCCTGCTTCTACCCCTTCTCCTCCTCCTCCTCCTCCTCCATCCACCCCTCCCAGGATCAGGCCGTCCATGAAGTCCTCCTCTGCTGACGCCTCGCCCTTCAGAGAGGCCCAAGGCATTAGCCCGGCGGCCCCCAAGGGCTCTTGCTGCTCCTGTTGCTGTTCCTGTCCTTGGTATTCTTCTTGTTGTTGCTGCTGCTGATGCTGGTGTTTATGCTGCTGGCTTTGTTGGTGCCCTCCTTCTCTCCAACCTCCGGTCCCATTGTTGTGCATTTGTGAAAATTAGCCCTGTGGTGGTCCCTCCTCCACCTCCTCCTTCCCTGCGGTCAGGCTTGGCCAAAAGAACGCAAGGCCCTTCGCTTTTCCCTATCGTGCCTCTCTTCCCTTCAAGAGCCAACAGATACCTTGTTGGTTCTTGTTTGCTGGGTTGGCTGGTGCAGTCGCCTTCGCCCTCACAACTCGATGCCGCGATGTAAGTGTCGATGGTCTTGAGTCAGAGGACTGATGATCGCTCAGACGACAATGCACCCAACACCACCACAGCCCGTCTATGCGCGATGTCCCTACGGTTAAGAAAGATTGTACAGATGTGTAGAGAGGTGCATGAGTGACTGTGGGGTGGCGTGGTCGTACCAAAAGGGCGACGCCATCACATTTGTTCCTGCTCCTGGGTGACCTCGCGCCTCAAATACTAAAAGCTGTGTCTGACATGGTCGTTTCCTCTATCCTGTCCTCGCCATCAACGCGTGGGTCAAAGGAATGACGGTCAGTGCAATTCATGTGCTGTGATCAGTCCGTGCCAGGCGAAAATCACATAAAATCCTATGTTTGTTGCTGGCGTTGACGCCGTAGAGAAAAAGCAGCGGGTGGCGTGGCCGGCCGCCATCGTGAATGAAGTCAGGGGCAAGTTGCAACATGGAGCTTGACTTGCTTGACGACATCCTTCTTCTCAGCCATTCAAAGTCTTCCCCGCCAGTTATGTCGATGGTCACACACACGTCGTACACGCGCCCATCATAATTTCGATACACATGAGGCTCTGTAGTTAATCCGCATGAAAAGAATCAATTCAACACACACAACTATCGATATTTATCATTCTTTTGAGGTGCATTCCTTCACAAAATAATGCGCGGCCTTCTCTTTTTCTTTTTTTGGTCGAGAGGATGGGGAGAGGAATGTGGGAGGAGAGGTGAACATGCTTGTATTTGGATTCTAGCCATGCATGCCGAAACAATAAATGAGGACAGACAAGATTCAGCCACGTGCAGAGCGGGGGGTGAGGAGGTCGACGTCGCTTGAAGCTTTCTTCTCTCACTTGTTTTTACCTGCTGATAACGCCTGCCATCAGTCACATAGCACAAAAGATAGTGATCGTCAATGTTTGTAGTCCCCACAAAAGTGGGCGGTTTTCTAGCATTCAAATGCAGCCCAGGAGTGTAGAAAGAGGAGGAATTTATCTGTTCATACCCCTCAATTCGACTTCGAATGTTCCTGACCTATTCTGTTAACAAAGCACAAGAATGAACAACCAAAGGAATTTTAAAAAAGGCCACTAGACGACACAATTCGAAAATGCATTTTTTAGTCACCTTGTTTATTTATTTATTTTATTTTATTTTACTTTCACCATTCCCCACCCCTCACTCCACGATGCCCACGCACCTCGCAAGCCACGAGACGATCAAAGACAACAAGGCCATTAAGGCCCAAAATGAGACAGAAAGTAATTCTGCCTTCGCCCCCCGCCACAACCATGAAGAAGTCGAAGACAGCTTAGACGAGGATCTGCCAAAGAACAACCGAGAGAAAAAAGTCGTGCTTCCCCCCGACATGGTAGTGGTCGAAACGGGCGACAAACTAGAGATTAAGTTCCCTCCCGAACTCCCTTCGCTGCTACCAGTATTATGCTGCTGCTGCGGTGGCGGTGTTTGAGCAAGGGAGGAGAATGTTGGTGATGGCTCGGGGTGCGGAGAATGAAACTTCCCTCGACGGGAGTGTCTCTTCCCGTCCGAAGGCATGGAGGAGGAAAGGGGAGCCTCGAGCCGCCTCACCAAGGAGGAGGAGGAAGCTGCTGAGGATTCTGATGATGGCAAGGACGATGAGGAGAAGGGAAAGGAGAGAAATGGAGCGGAATAGGCACAGTCTGCTGTATCACTTCCTTCACTTTTCTTCACGTCGGGCTTGGTGGCCGCCACTGAACAAGCGCACGCCCCCCTTTCTGCACAGCAGAGCATGTTGCTGCTGCTGCGGCTGCTGCTGCTGCTGATTCTGCTAGCCTTAGTGTTGTTGTTGCTGCTCTTACTGCTACAGCAGCTGTTCTTCGTCGAACACCCGGCAAGAGCAGCAGCAGCAGCAGCAGCAGCAGCAGCGGTGGCCTGCGGGGCGGGGTCGGCTGCTTTGGCTGCTCCTCCTTCTCGTTCTCGCAGACCCATACCTAGTTGACGAAAGGCTACAGCGGCGGCCGCCGCGTCCTTGCTGTTTTGGGTCAGGACTGTGTTAGCATTGTTACTGTTGCTGTTGTTAGTGGGCACCGCCGACTCCCCTTTTGAGCCCGAGGAAGTTATTGTGCTGCTGCTGCTACTGCTTGTGGTGAGGGCGAGGGGGGTTAAGAGGTCCTTCACAGTCTTCCCCAGGGCCATTATGGAGAAAAGCGAAGACTTCTCTTCCTGCCTCTCCTCAATCTTCCCTTCCTTAACACCGCCATCTGCTGCCAATGCCGCCTCCACCGCTTCTGTCCCTATCCCTGCTACTGCTCCTGCGCGCGTGACACGTGCAGTGTTCTCCTTGAGCTCCTTCCCCTCCTTCTTCGCCGCATGGTACAGCTGTGGGTTCGTCCCCCTCAGTACTCCTGGCCCCCTTCCTTCCCTCCCTCCTTCCTTCCTTATCCTCTCACAGCTCACCACCTCCCCCCACACGTGCCAGCGAGCCACTCTCGTGATTTTCACCTGAGCCACCACTCCCTCCCTCCCTTCCTCCCACGGGACCAGTACCTTGACATAGGCCTTGGTATGACCCACCGCATACCTCCCATCCTCGCTCCTCTCCCAATTTATCCACACCGTCGTCAGCCCTCCCTGTTTCCCGCCCTCCATCCCTGCGTATGGATCGAAGGATTCAAATAGACGCGTTAGGCGGCGGGACCTGTCTTTGACGACCTGAGAAGGGACTTTGGGCATCTTGGCTGCAGGCGTGCCAGGACGGGGGTAGAACTGGATCAGGGAGAGAGAGAGGAAGGAAGGGAGGGAGGAAGGAGTCGGATAAGTTAAGTAACCAAGAATTCACACAACAGAGGAGAAGAGGGGAAGGGGGAAGCACGGGAGGAGGCACAGGCAGGGGGGGCGGGAATACCTGAGAAATGTTGCAGATGGAAAATTTGTACTTCTCTACCAAGGCCAGGGTCTCCAAGAAATCCTCCTCTGTCTCCCCCGGGAAGCCACAGATAATGTCGGTCGCGATGGTCACCCCTGGCACGGCTGCTCGTAGCGTGTCGACCACCCTACAGAATTCTTCTACGGTATACTCCCTCTTCATGGCAGCCAGAACCCGGTTAGAACCCGCCTGCACCGGGACATGCAGGAACGAAAACACGTTCGGGTGTCGCAAACACGCCGCCATCGCATCGAGCTGGTTAAGGATATAAGGTGGGTTTGTCATCCCTACCCTCAACATAACATTCGTCGGCAAGAGATCCGTGAGTCCTTCCAACAACCGTGGCAGTAACGTCGCCTCCCTCCCTCCCTCCCTCCCTCCCTCCCCAATATTCACCATCAAGTCCCGTCCATACGCCCCTGTATCCTCACTCGACAACCATATCTCCGTCACCCCTCCCTCCTTCCCTCCCTCCTCCAAGACCTGCCTGGCCCTATCCCAAATGGCCTCCAAGGCATAACTCCCTAGCTTTCCCCTCGCATGTCTCGTTTTACAGTATGTGCATGCGCCCAAACACCCCGTCGACAAGGGAATGATCTCCACCAGCGGGTTCTTCCTCACCTTCGGTATGTCCAAGCGAGGCAACGGGGCCTTGCTAAGCAGCTTAACCGTATGTCCTGCCAGTGTCTGCTCCACCACCTCCACCACCCGCTCCAACTGCGCCAATCCCAAAAGACTACATCCCTCCAGATCCGTCAAGAATCTGTCTCCTTGAGGGACACAGCCCGCGACCACCACAGACTTGCCTTGAGAGTGAGCTTTGGTGATCAAATTCGCCATGCCCTGCTGGGAAGGGTTTTTGACAGTGCAGCTGTTGAGGAGCCAGAGGGAGGCGTCATCACGTTCAGCTTCGGGTAGGAGGGTATAGCCGTAGGAAGAGAGCATCCCTTCCATGTACTCGCTGTCACTAACGTTGTGCGAACAGCCAAAGGTCTTGACCCACAGGCGCTCCGTGCCCGGGACGGGGGGGGAGGAGGCAGAGGAGGCAGAGGACGAGGCAGAGGACGAGGGCAGGGTAGAGGAAGGCGGAGCAACACCACAGCTACTAGTCATTGTTGTCGTCGTCAGTGTTTTGGCCTTGCCCACTATCTTTTCACTCTTCGTGCCCACTTCTGACACTGGAGAGAGAAGGGGCAATGCGGATACGTGCTGGAGACTTGCAGCATCATTAGCGTTGCTGCTGCTACCGCTACTGCCGCTCTTAGTGGAGATCTTGCGAGGCAGAACGACGAGCCCCACCGCCGGATGCGCGTGACGAAGAGGATCTTGACCCCATTCGTCCAAGGGGACAAGCTCCTCAATGTCATCGAGGGGAGGAGGAGGGGGAGGCTGGCGCTGCCGGTGGCGGTGATGGCGATGCTTACTGCTGCTGGAACCAGTGCTCCCGCTGCTGCTGCTCTTTATGTGCGTGGTCTTGCTGGCGGAATCCTCCATCATCATTGCTTCCCTTAAGTACCACGAGTCGCCGCCTCTATTGGCGTATGGAAGGCGAGGCAAGGCGTCAGTTTGTTGCTTAGTCACTTGCCCATTGTGTTGCATATTGCCTGGAAGTACATTACTTAGGTTCACTCAACCCATGCCAACGCTTAACAGTTTTATGTCGAGTTTGCATTGTTTGTGGTCAGTGGTCCCAGCTGCAGTCCTGAAGAACTATCCACGGCACGGACAAGCGCGAAAAGGCATCGCCGCCGCCCAAGCACGAAAACAAGGCAGATATTTCCTCGAGTTGAACGAAAACTCCTGATTTCAAGGCCTAATAGAAGCCTCAGACATACACTAAGACTACAGGCGTGGTCGCGTAATTTATACTTGCGCGCAGCGTATTGTTTATTGCTTTGATTTCCTCCCCTGTTTCAGCCTCCCGGTCCCCAACTATATAGCATCATATAGCATGACGTGAAACACCAACAAGGATCGACCTTAAGCCATGTCGACCTGTCTTTGCTGCTACTGCTACTAGCCAAGCTCATCTTCCTTCTCCAAACCCTTTTGAACAACTATACAGGTGCACCACGGAGGAGAGTCAGAGTGAGGTGTGCTTCCTTGTGGACGTCGTCCTCCTCCTTTTGGGCGGCCTGGAGTCCAGGCTACGATGATGTTGCAGGCGCAGCCTCAGGTTGCTTCCGCGTCCACCGCTGCTGCTCCTCCCGATGAATCGACCGCCAGAATAAGAAGAGGTAGGAGGCGGAGGAGAAGACCACTAGGATCATCATCAGTGTCGCTGTCATCATCGTGGGGCGGCTTACGGATGGGTTTCACGGCTATCCTTGCAGTGAGCGTATTTGGAAGGCGGGGCACCCAGGCCTTCCTCCTCCCGGCCCCCCTGTGGGGTCCAACAACAAGGAGCAGCAGCAGCAGCAGCAGCAGCAGTGGTAGCAGTAGTAGCAGCACCAGCATCCAAAACAGGGATACCAGCACCTGCAGCAATACCGGGATTGCTTCGTGCTCCTCCCCCATCTCCCTTGTCTCAATAGTACCCTCCACCCGCGCCCTACCCTCCTCCTCCTTCCTCCTCTACGCCACCTCCTCGACCTCCCCCCCTTCAAGCAAGACCAATCCGCGCGAGCGTCTCTACAATCTCGTCAATGACTTACACGCCCATCGCGACGCCGGGCATAAAGATGGCGTCCTCTCCACCGTCCAATGCATTTTAGAAGACCGTACCCTCGACCTCACCCCCAAGCATTGCACCATGCTTGTCTCTGCCCTTGGTGCAGTAGGACTGTCAAGAGAGACGGTGACGGCTTTGAAGGAGATGAAAGGTAGAGGTTTATCGCTCAATAAAGTGACGTATGGCGCTGTGGTGAATGCTTGCGCCTACGGGAAGGACATGGCGGCTGCCAGAAGGGTGATGGAAGAGATGCGCAGCGCGGGTGTTATGCCCGATGCCGTCGAGTACAGCAACCTCCTCCATGGCTACAAGCGACTAAATGCCACAGAGGAGTGTCTGGCGTGCTTTGACGAGATGTTATTTTATGGCGTCAAGCCCTCCACGCGGACGTACGACGGGGTCTTGGGTGCCTTGGCCGCAGCCGAGCGGTGGCAGGTGTTCAAGATGTACCTCGACAGAATGCAAAGAGAAGGAGTGCGTCTCTCTGCAATTACGTATGGGTGGGCCGTGAGGGGGGCGGAGCGTGCGCAAGACTGGGGAGAGGTATTATCCTTGTTCCGGGCGCTGCAGACGGAGCATTATCATCCCACTGCGTCCACCTGTCATTCAGCGCTCAAGGCGTCGCTGGCATTGAACGATTTACACACGGCAGTGGCGGCGATGACAACGTTACTGAGAGAGGGATGGACGATGGGGAGGACGGTGTACGCCACGCTGCAATTGAGGTTGCTGGTGGGGGGGAACGTGGAGATGCTTAGGAATTTAATGCTCGAAGCCGAGAAGGAGATGCCCGCAACTGCTGGTGCTGCGCCCTCTTCCTCCTCCTCATCTGCCCTCTCCTCCTCTTCCTCCTTCAAAAATACGGGGAGCAAGATCAGAATCAGAGGCAACCTTCCTCCGTCGAACTCCCCTTCCTCCTCGTCGTCCTCCTCCTTCTCCTTCTCCTACCATGACACCAACAGCTGCAATCTCCTCCTCACCGAGCTCGCCAAATGGCGTCGCTTCGACCTAGCATACACATTTCTCTCCCTCATGAACGACCTCCACCTCGGTCCTTCCGACGCTGTCTCTTACAACATTATGATGGATTTAGCCCTCAAAGTCAAACGCCCCAACAAAGTCCGTGAACTCCTCGCGGAAATGCAAGCACGTGGAATCCGGCCCGAGGTCATCACCTACAACATCCTCCTCTCCGCCTGTGCCAATGTCGCCGACGACCGCACTCAAGCCTTGGGTCTGTGGGCTGATTTCAAGGCTAGTGGCCTGCTCGCCGATCGCATTCTATACCTGTCGCTCATGCGTGCCCTCGGGCCGGAGACGGCAGATCGACGGACAGTTTTTGAACTACTCGACGAAGCGAGCGAGGCGGGGATTCCACTGGACACCCAATTGGCGAATTATGCCTTGAGGCTGCTGGCAGGCGCTAAGGATTTGACAGGGGTTGAGATGCTGTTGGAGAGGATGAGGACGGGAGGGGTGGGGAGAGATGTCGTTTCCTGGACGACGGCGATAAAGGCTTTTCAGGAAGCGAGAGACTGGTCTAAGGCCCTGGGGTGGTTGGCAGAGATGGAGGAGGAGGGGGTGAGGCCGAATGAGATGACATATGCGACTGCAATGCATGTCTTGTCGCAGGCAGGGCAGTGGAAGGAAGCCCTGCGGTTACTGGCAAGGATGGAGACGAAGGGGATTAAAAATATCGTGGCCTTGACGTCAGCTATGACGGCGTGCGAGGCTGGTAAGGCCTTCGAGGAGGGTTTGGCGCTCTGGGACAAAATGCAAGAAATTGGCCTGCGCCCGACCATGGCTACGGTGGACGTGGCCTTGAAGCTGTGCGAGAAGGTCTTGGGGGGCTTTACCACTTCCTCATCCTCATCCTCGTTCTCATCCTCATCCTCGTCCTCGTCCTCAGCTCCGGCAGCGGTGGCTTACTCGTCCTCGATCTCCTCCGCGCTTTCGGAGGCGCGTGACAGTAGCAGCAGCAGCAGCGACAACAGCAACAACAACAACAACAACAATAATAATAATAACAACAACAACAGCAACGGCAAGACTAACCATGACAAGACTTCCAAAAGCTCAAGAAGCTCCTCCTCCTTCTCCCCCTCCTTTTCTCCTCCCACGGGGAAGGATACCCATCGGCACGTGACCGTCTCTCGGGCCATCGCCATCTTGGAGCAAAGCATCGAATGGGGCCTGGTGGGTCGACGCGCCATTTTCCGCCGCGTCTTGCGGATGGTGGAAGCCGAGAGGGGTCGAAATGAAATGATTGCATACGCAGACTATCTGTTTAAGTCGGGTCGATTTAGGCGATTCCCTGAGGAAGGGCGGCTGTTGATGGTGGAGGCCCTGTGTGACGTTGGTTTATTCAGGCATGCTCTGCACATACTGAGAGAAGCGGCGCCTGCCGATCTAGGAGAGAGGAAGAGGTTGTATGGTTTAGTCATGGCCGCGGCCTCCGAGGGTGGGGATCATGAGTTGGTTTTTTCTTTGCACGACGAGGTCCTTACCCACATGGGCCCCGGCCCGGCGGCGAATCGCGATGTGTACCAAGCGGTGTTGTTGTCCTTGCGAGCTGTAGGGCTAGACACGGGTCCACGCATGGCGGCCAAGGCGGCAGCTGAGGAACACTCGCCTGAAGCTAGATGGCAAAGACTGGTGGCTGAGATGCTCGCGGCATGTACGGGAGGAGGGGAGGGAGGGATCTCGCAGTCGTCTTCAGCGGCTACCACAGGGGGTAGCAGTAAGAAGGGCGGGCCATTGCTGAGAGGAGGTAATGAAGTGCTAGCGGCATGTGTGGCAGCAAGGGAGTGGGAGCTGGGGACGCGGGCGTTGATTGAAGTTGGAAAACGGAGGTTGGCATTTGATGAACAGACGTACCAACAAGCGATTGCGATTTTGGCGGAAAGGAGGGAGGGGCCAAGGGCAGTGCAGTTGTTGAGAGAGATGCAGGGGAGAGGGTTTCAGGCGCGGACATCGGAGTATAACCACGCCATGTTTGCATGCCAGGATAAGAATTGGGCAACAGCGCTCGAATTGTTTAGAGAGGTAGAGTCAGGGGCGGCAGGGGTGAGAATGGACACGGGCACCATAATGGCGGCACTTGGCGCTTGTCGTATTGGGAAACAATGGCAATTGGCAGCGTCGATTTTTGATTCTGCGCGCTCTCAGGAGGTGGAGCCGAGCTTGGTCTTGTTTAATGCGGTGTTGGGCGTGTATGCGACAGCGCAGCAGACGGGCAAGGTATTGGAAACCTTGGAAGAGATGCGATTTCGTGGTGTAAGACCTGATGAGTTTACTTATAATACAGCAATTGGGGCATTTGCAAAGGTCGGTGACTTTAGGCAGGCCGGCCAGTGGTTGAGTGTCATGAGCTGGGAAGGTGTGTCGGCCTCTACAGTGACCTATAACTGTGTACTGGATGCGTGCGCCAACGGTGGGAACCCTCAAAAGGCCGCGGAACTTTTCCAAGAGATGAAAGACAGGAAAGTAGGGGTAGATCACGTGACCTACGGCTCGCTTATTCATGCCTTTGCCAAGGGTGGGCAGTGGGAAGCGGCTCTGAAGTACTTGGAGGAGATGCGCCAGCCCAGTAGCGGAGTAAAACCAAATAATTTTGTCTATTGTAGTGCCATGTCGGCCTGTAACCGCGGTAATGAGCCCGCGCTCGCCTTGACCCTTTTGGATCAGATGCGTATTCAAGACAATGTAGCTCCCGACCAGTATACGATTAATGAGGCTCTGAATGCATGTGCCAAGGGAGGGATGTGTGAGCGTGCCTTGGGCATCTTGGAGGTCGCGAGAGAGGGAGGGGTGGCTCTGGATGTCATATCATACAACAAAGCATTGCAGGCGTGCATTTCAACGAGACACTGGCCAGAGGCACAGGACTTGATGAGGCAGATGGCGGCGGAACGAGTGGCACCTGATAGGACGACGCATAGCTTGGTGGAGGAAGTGTTCCTGCACGGCCCGCCCTCGGCCCCGGATGCGGCATTGTTGGAGGGAGAGAAGGAGGAGGAAGAGGAACAGGGGGAGGGGGAGATAGAAAGCCGATTGAGTGATGGAGATGTAGAGGGAGGAGGAGGGGGCAGAGGAGGGATCGGAGACCCTCCACCGGTTGACTTGTCCACTGCTAGTACTTGCAGCAGTAGCACCTCGGCAGTGACAGCGAGATGAGAAGGAGGAATTTTGGAGCCTAATTGATCGAATGAAGAAGCGGGAAAGCACAGAGAAATATGATTATACGCACTCCTGAGGAAGAAAAACGAATTTATTTGCTTTTCTACATTACCTCCGGTGTTTCCTTTTATATTTTTACGATCATGCGGTACACATCTACCAATCCCTCCTTGAATGTCACGGTGTATGAGCTTTCCGCATTTAAGCGCTAATGTCTTCATTTGTTCGCTCTCGCTCCAACGTCATAACGAGATAGCTCCGTGTAAAATTGGCTTTCTTCCCCGCAAAGGAGTTACTTGCTTGGCCAATCCCTCCATCCACATCCACACGCCAACTTCCATAATGGTGAGGTTTTCCGAAGTGTCTCACAAGCCTGCCTTGTGATTGCAGGACAAAGACCGTGCATTTCAGCAAGCCCGACCTTGAATAAGAGAATAAGAACTGTTCAGATAGAGTCCAAGCACCCTGTCGCGTGGAACAAACCCAACCACGCAAAAGCAAAATCCCATTTACCCACCGCACATGCCTCCACATGGCCATCTACACACACAGCCGAACAACCAGACAAAGTATCATATTTTCCTATCTATCTTTTTTTCTTTTTTTTCGTCCATCTTATCATCGATATAATTCACACATGACTCACTGCCGCCCACCGCCAAAGAGGCTGGACAACACGTTCGAGGCCGCGCTACCCACTACGCTAGCAGCAGCCGACGCGCCGGCACTAACCCTTACCCTCCCTCCCCCGCTGGCTCCTCCCACACCCCCCACGTCCATGATATCACTAAACAAGAACGATGACATGCCTCCTCCCTCCTTCCCTGCCCGAGGAGGCGACAATCTAGCGGATGTGGGGGTTGACGCTTCCACTACCACAGGCAAAAGGGTGAAACGAGGCACGGACGGGAGCAGCGGCAATGCCCTGGCACTGTACTCACTCCCACTACCCCCATCGTCCCGCTGCTCGCCGCCTGACGTCTTCCGCGATACCGACAGAGAAATACTGCCTCGCCCTTTCCACCTACTGTTGCTGCTTACACCTTGGGGACAACAGAGGTGGGAAATGATTAGGGCGCATCCCTGGCTGTAAACTTGGACGGCCTCTCGAACAAATGGCTCAACCGCCTCGTAATTGATTGGATCTACTGTAGCAACCAATGCCTGCAACGATCCTCCCAACCAGCCGGCCCCTTCTTCCGTAGACGAGGAAGAGGAGGAGGAGTAGGAGGAGACGGAGGAGGGAGCCACCCCGCTCTCGTGCCCGAGCCAAAGACGGAGAAAATGCACATCGAGGACTGCTTGTAGAACGGCGTCTTCCCCCATCTTCTCCACTTCCAAATGGCCTTCCGTTTGCTTAGTACTACTACCACTGCTGCTGCTGCTGCTGCTACTGAGGGCATACGCGGCTTCCACAGACCGTCGTGCTTCTCGTACCAAGGCCAACCGGAACGACTCTAGCAGCGTCATGGACGAGGTACCGAGGAAGGACGAGGATGATGAAGGCAATGCCGCCTTGCTTCCTTTCTGTGTCCCCGCCTGCATCTCTTGAGACTGTGATTGTCCCCTGCGACGACCCGACCCGACCCCTCCCCCTTCCTCCCCTTCCTCTCCCCCTTCCATACCAAGCCACCCTCGCAAGCCATCGCTACTTTGAGTCACCCTTCTCAGCTCCGCGGCCAACGAAAACAGAAACACACTCACATGCGGCGAGACGGTAGTGGGCACCCACATCCGATCCTCAAAGGTCCTCCCACTCTCATCCTCCTGCACTGACACCTTCTCCTCCCACCCCGGTCGGTGTGCCCTCCATTTATCCTTCCCTCTCTCCTTCCCACCTACCAACCACAGGCCCCGCACCCCTTCCTCTTTCAAGCCCTTCTCTAAAGGTGCCACGACGCGACGTGCCCACACCGCCAGTGCTAAAGTGAATATGTCCCTGTAGGCCCGCTCCAAGTAGAAAGCAGCCGGGTGCGGGTGCGCATCATCCTCTAACTCGGCATTGCATAATAAGGCCACCTCCGCAAACGTCGCTGACAAGGACATGGAGGACGGTGATGAAGACAAAGACGAGGACGAGGGAGGAGGGGAGGAAAGCTCCTGTGTCAAGCCAAGAGTATCCAGGCATTCTTGGAGCTCCGCGGGGGTGAGTTCACCCTGGCCACGGGCATCGGCAATTGTAAAGGCGCTCTCCAGCTGAATGTTATCGATGGTCTTGACGGCTGTAGCTCCACCAACAGCCTTCCTTCCCTGCTTGCTACTGCTGGTGCTGCTGGAGAGTGAATTCACTTGTGCTGCTGCTTCTTCTGCAGTCGTGGCGGCTGCTGAGGAGGACGAGCTGGAGGGGGAGGAAGCAAAACGGAGAATTGTCGAGGGGGCTTTAGCTAGCACCAAGGAGGTGAAGCGCGCGATGATGAGGAGAGCATCAATTTTAGGTGAGGATAATGACGCTAAGGACGAACACGCAGCAGCTTTTTCCTTATCACTTGTGCTGCTGAAAATGCTTTCCTCATAATCTTGCACCCACGTCCGCAAAAAGGAGGACAAATGAGCCATCAAACGCAACGCCTGCGCCTGCAACGATGCCCCCAAGGCCGAAGCTGCCGTTAGGTCTCCTTGTTGGATTAGCTCCTGGGCATGTCCCTGGACCTGCCGAAGCTGCTGGAGTAGAAAAGCACATAAGTGGTCTGCTGCCCAAGCCATCTCTATCGCCGTGAAACGCTGCTGCTGCTGCTGCTGCTGCTGCTGCTGCTGCTGCTTCATCCAGGACGAGGAAGAGAAGTCGGGACTCTGGTCGAGGACAGAAAGGATGGTGTCAAATTTCTGATTGAAAGCCGCGTAGATGGTTCCCATTGATTGTTGGAGTAAGTCGTTCACCAGCAACGCAAAAGAATCCGAAAAAAGCACCCCCCACAAATCTAAACCCCCACCTCCCACCATCGCAACAGCAGCAGCGGCCTTGCTACTGCTGGAAGTAGCCGCTGCCGATATGGCATCTGCTGCTGCTACTGCTGCTCCTTTTCCGCCACTTTCGCCAGCAGGAGGGCAAGGGAGTAAGGTCAAGCTCAGTCCAGCTCTCACCAAGGCGTAGCGGAGCTTGTCGAGGAAGAGGACAGTATGACAAACTTTTCGCCATGCCTGCATTGTCGGCGGATAAAATCCGCGTTGGAAGTGGTGTTGGTGCAGCTGCCGATGGGGCTGGTGCTGCACATGCCCTCCCCCTTCCTCCTTCTCCTCCCCCTCAATAGTCGCAGACGTATCCGACAAAGATGCGGGAGTCGTGAAAAGATGCGTCTCCCGCCACAAGGCCTGTCTAACACTAGTCAGCTCAGTCGAAGACTTGAGCGTCTTTAACCATCGACGTGCCTGCGCATGGATCTCCACCATCCACCTCCCCATCCATGCAGTCACCGTCTCCGCCACCACTGGTCGTTCTAGCCTTAAATCCACTAGCGCACCTCCATTCTCCTTCTCTCCTTCTCTTTCTCCATCTCCATCACCCACGAAAATGAGGTTGGTATCCAAAACCGTACGTCTCAATGCCTGGACAGCACGATTCAACTTAACCTCGACTTGCCTCGTAGCGACTTCTTCCTTTAACAACCCGTCCAGCCACTGATCCCTCCGCTCCAAAAACAAATTCAACAGTGTGTTTCCTCCCGTGGAGACCGAGGGCACAAGCCGCGACAAAGCCACCAACGCCGATGCATGCTGTTGTGTGTTCTCCACGTCCTGGTCTCGAAGCAATGCATGTGCCCCAGCGGTGATGCTTTCCTTCAAATCGCGCAAGCACGCCCATTGTTGCTCCACCACCAGCTGGACCTGCCGTTGCGTCGACGTCCACTCTGAGTGTTGTAGCGGTGCGGAATTAGCAGAATTGTCTGCTGCATGGCCCGTAGCAGCAGCAGCAGCAGTGGCAGCAGGAGAAGCTTGCGTGTCGGTCTTGTCAGCGATGCCCTTGGCGTCGACCCACAGTGTGGCAGCTGTCAGGTACTGACCCGCGTCCATGGCTTCCCACAGCCGGGTGGGCGCCTGAAGCATAAAATGAACGTCCTCTTTTGTGAGGGGGAAAGCGCCAATCTGCTGATGTTGCGCTTCCTGCGCGATGACCGCCGCTGCCGCTGCCTCTTGCCACGGTCTCAGGTGCAAATCGGGGCGTTTTTCTTGGAGCAAATTGCTCAATGCCGGGGGTACTTCCGTCGTCAAGGTCCGCTGGAGATGCTTGCAGGACTTATACATGCCCAGCACCGCGTCGGCCGATTCGATGAGCTCATGATAGCGGGAGCCCACAATCAGCTGAATCTCCGTTTGCTTGGCCTGGATGCTCTCGCTCAACCCCTTCATCTCGCACCGCACCCGCTCCACTGTCAGCTCCCCACCCAGGCTTTCTTCCAGCGCCTCCATCCTGTTGTGGGGAGCGATAGTTTCTGTGTATGTATAGTATATGTGCATGGGGTTGTAGAGTGAGAAGTGGAGACGATGATGGCGCTCGTCGTCTCTCGCCCACTTTTGGCGCAGTCCGTTTCCGCGATAAGAGAGGTGGGGAGGGTTGGAACTCGGCGTTGGTTCGCTATATAGTGATGGCATTTTTGTTCTGTCTATAGACAGATTGCTGTTGCAACTGGGTGGGAGAGGGGACAGTGAGGCCTGAAGGTATTTCAATTCATCATCATCGCGCACGACTGCGCGAAGGAAGAGCAGGGAGGACAACATAGTAAAACGAAAAATTCTCACAAGAATGACATACACACGAAATCATTTTCCTTCCATATATCTTTACCCAATAATAATCTCCTGTAGCAGAAATGGTCATAATATTGACAAATGTAATTTGCGTAACAAATGATTCCTCACTCCCTTCGCTTCGCTCTCAGCATTGAGATTTTGAAAAAGTAGGCATTTATCAGGAAAAGTTTAATCCCGTGCACGTAGTAGAATTCATTCTTTTTTCCTATCTATTTTCCCTCCTCTCATTTGTCTTATCCTTCTTACCTCCCAGCCCATATTTTTCCAGCTCATACGCCCTATACTCTCACCGTCCCCTACAAATCTACCCTCCAATGGGCTGGATCCGTAGCACGTACACCGCCCCACCCACTGCATCCATACACCCACCGGGCGCACCTACAAAGATTAAGCTAGAAGGGTTGCGGCTGGGATCATCTAAAACGGAAATTGCGGCTCCAAACTGCTCCCCTGGTTGCACGGGTACCAAAACGCCACTCTGGCTCGCTACCTGCTCCCACCCCGTCAACCCCCCTCGAACCCCATCCATATAGCACACAAATGAGGCCCCTTCATCCTGCGTACGCTGATTCAGGCCCCGCGATCCGACCAACAAGTCCCAGCCTCCGTCTCTGTCCACGTCCATGGCTGCCACAGCGCTACCGAAGTAGTCGTGTGAGGCCAAAGGCGCACTCATATATATGTACGGCGACCGGGCCGAACCTGGGGGGGCAGGTACATAGGCAGAACTCAGAATCTCGAATCGTTTCACGTCACCCGTTTGCAGTAGCTCCAAAATATACACGGCCCCAACCTCGTGGCCTGCACCGTCCGCGAAGGGTGCGCCCACCGCGATCACGGTGCATCCATTGCGGTGCCCGACGAACGCCACTGATGCCCCAAAACGATCCCCTGGCTGCGGCCCTACCAGCAGATTCCCGCTACGCGCGCTGATCTTGCGGTGGTATTTGACCGTACCGTCGATATTCATAAATAGAATGTAAATGGCACCTGAGGCTATGCAGGCCTCGCGTCCCTTGCCGCCGGGGGCAAACCCTTTTCTCGAGTCCGTGTCTCCACAGGCACCCACGACCAAGTCTGCCACGCCATCCCCGTTCAGATCCTCAATGTTGGCGATAGAGCAGCCAAATTCATCTCCAATGGCCAAGGGCGATGGATAATGCGGATTTCCAAAATGCGGATTTCCCCACACAGCTCCCCCGAATTTGTCACTACCACCGATCTTGATGTACTTTGCGACCGAGCCCCCAAAGGCCAAGAACAAAATATAGACCACTCCCGTCTCTTCCTGAAACGGGGCGCCCACAGCAATGTCCGAAAATCCATCAGTGTCCAAGTCTCCTAGGGTTGCCACTGCCGTCCCAAAGCTCGAGTACTTGCAAGCCTGTCCCGCCAGGACGCCTTCCCCGGGAATAATCTTATGATAGTTGATCAGCGTAGTTCCAAAATTGGCGAGCGACAGGATAAATACCGCTCCCTGTCGCTTCATGTACGTGTGATCACCTGGGGCACCCACCGCTACCTTTAGTGTGTTCCAGTTGCGGTCCAAATCCCCGGCCGGCAACAGCACAGACACGGAAGACCCAAAGCGATCCCCGGGAGAGATGGGCAAATTAAAATCCACATTCATGGCCCCAATACGCTTGAAGGCCACAAACACGACACGCATAATGGCCAGACCAGCGCGTGGCATGCTAAGAACAGCGGGTGATGCAATGGCACCGGCACCCACACCCGCTTTCCGTTGCGCTGCCGCGACACCTTGACGAGCCAGGGCCGTCGCTGCTAACGCGGCACTCCGAATGGCCTGGACATTGCCGCCAGGCCGACCACCGGCAACGCCTGCACCCGAACGCATTGCAGTTATAATAAGATCATCTCCATATATCTCTGCCGCCGCCAATTCTACTGATAGTTCTATATCACTCGCACCAGTACTTGGGGAGGATTCCGTGGAAGAGGCTGACGTCTTTGCTTCAGCGTCCGTCATTGTTTCACTTTTCGAATGCGTCGTATACAGGGGCTTTTCAATGGCTGCCATTGATTTCACGCTTTTTGGTGCCTCTTCCAAAATATCGTCCGGTGCGTCCTCCATGTCAAAGATAGTCCCGCGTTGCATGTCCTTGGCGTAAAGTTCCTGCTTCAGCTTCAAGGCCTCGGTCTCAGAAAGCTCAGTAGGATGAGGCTGCGACGCAATAGGAGGCGGTGGCATTGCAGTATCTTTCCCATCAACAGGTTGATTCACAGCGATTAGAGCGCCCAACTCCTCGTCGCTGATGGAGGAGCCGAAGGGCATAAGGTCAGCCGGCACGGGGTTCCCAGCCTTATTGTTTTCCTCGGGTATTGGTTGCAGCGAGGTTGGATGGACAGACCTACGCATATTGCCCCTGCCATCAAGATAAAGATCTATAGCCAAGGTTTGATATGAGAAGCACAGGAGAACGATTGCGAGGAAGCGGTGGAAAGGCGGCGGAGCGGCAGCACACCAGCCCCGACGTGTTGGAGGAGAGAGGCTCAGCATTGACCCGGAGGCTTGAGTTACTGTGTGTGGATAAGATCGGAATAGTTTAAGTAATTTGGATTCGTGTCATGTTTCAAAGAGAAGCGATTCCAGTGCAAGATGTGTTGTTTGAAATTGGAGCGTGTGTGGCTCGAAAGTCGACCAACACGCACACAAGGAGGAGGTTAACGGCTCAGCCACCGTTACTTGCGGTTCTTCCTCCCCCCGAGACCGAGCAAGTTGGGAAAAAAAACATGTAAATGTCTTTATTATTTGAATATGAAAACACCCATCGCACAAACATGTTCATTTATGTCCACTTTGATCCAGGATAAGAGAAAAAAGCAAGCCAGCCAGAGACAAGCAAACATATTTCTTGCTGGAGAAAGGGAGAAGAAGAGTAGAATACACCTATCTACTCCTTTGATTTTGTTTAGCCGTTGGCGGCCTGATGCTGAAAGCAAAGTCGATACCACAAAGGTAGATAGAGAGTGCTGTACCAATTTTTAAAGAGTTCAACTTGTGTCAGAATTTGACTCAATTACTTCCCGGAGGGACCCGGAGGGACCCGGAGGGAGGAGGTTGAGCGTCAAGAGTGGAGAGGATGCCATCCAGAAAATTTTGTTTGACTTTGCCATGTCAAGTCTCCCTCCTTCATTCATCACTTTCAATCATTAGATCTGGCCTGTATGATAATAGCTGCTCAGTAAAAATGGCATCCAGAGCCATATGCGGTCTAAATTAAAATTCTACCCCATTGAAGAAAATACGCTGCGAATGCGCAAATACCTTTCTGCATTCATTCTCTATTATTGAGGGGCACTGCATGACAATAGCCATCGATCATCTGGGATGCTTTCCTCGTCAACCAAGTTCCGGATCTCACAATTCCGTTCGTCGATGCCGTCAACACAGAAATTTCTGTAAGATTTTATCAAATCCAACTGCATCGCCGTTCCTGCTTCTTTTTCCTTGACGATACTCTTTTTGACACCCAGAGCTCAAATAAGGTAGTCCTTAAGATCCGCCCACGTCTCTTGTGGCAGTATATCACTGCGGAGTACAATCAATACCCCCCACACCGCGGCACAGATTCCGCCAAAGTATATCCCTGATAACAACTAGTTCTGGATTTATCGTGCCAATGATAAGAAGCAGAGACACCGCGAATAGGTCAGCTACCCATCTGGACACCACACGCACATGACGTAAATACAAAATAATTGCTCCCAGAAAAATAGAATAATATTGAGTACCTAGGTGACCAAAAAAGTCAAACAATCTACAGGTGTCAGCACGCCGAGACTGAAGCGCGCGAAGATGGCAGCAACTAATGAAGACAGCAAGGCCAGAAAGGAAGTGATATGTAGAATGACCCAGGAGCGGAGAACTGACACTTAGAGGGTATGTTTCTTTGCATGATCCGCCATCAAGTCAGATAGGTTGAGGAAAGTGAACTGAAAGAACAAACCAGTTAATAGGCCGAGCATCATAATGATTGTGGCCCGCTGAACCTGGTACCAACCGTCACGAATGTGCCAGTTCATCGCGACAGAACTCAACACCAGCTCGCCCAGAGAAATATAATAAGTCCAGCCCAAAGTGCTCTGCCGCCAGATTACTGTTTACAGGAACGTACAATCACCGATTAAAGGGCAAACAAAACCATATGCCAGGAATTTTTACCACATCTAGCAATGTTGTTCCCACCAGAAACCCAAGCGCCAAAGAAGGGGAAGACGACCCGCCGGGCTCATCCTCTCCTGGTCTCAACAAATCACCCTCTTCTACGCCTCCAAAGTGGCGGTGTGTATACAAAACAGATAAAAAGCCAGAGGGCAGGACACTGATACGGTTTATAGCAAATCTGATGGTGCTGAAACGGTACTCTCTGTCATCTGCCATACTGTCAAAAGGAGCCAAAGATAGACGGCACCTCGACCAAACGCCATAAATTTTACCAGCGCACTGCAATCGTAGATGTATGAAATTTTCATACACCGAGAATGATCAGTACTAAAAACGCCAAGACCGAACAGGTTCCAGCCCACATACACTTTGTCCGAGGTTGACTTGCTCGCATAGCGATTGATGAAGGAAGTCACCTGGAATGAGAGTGTGAAAGATTTTGAGTATGAGCAGTTCTAGTGAAAGCTGAGATGATGCATCTTGTCGACTTTTTTTCCTAGAATGTGCCGGTGGCGTACCTGTAGCCAATTTTTGTACTTGAGCTGAAAAACTATGACGTAGTAAAAGAGGGCATAACCCGGATGCGCGCCAAGGTGCCCCGACAATATGTGCCCAAGCTTGCTCAACTTAAGCAAATCCACTCAAAGGTCGTGATGTGCATGTAGTTTTCATGCTGTTTTTGCTGCTCACAAGCCCTCCACAGTGTGGAGTCCACACGGCGACGAAAAACAAAGCCAAGCGTTCTGCAACGTACACACTGTGGCGGCCACTTTCTCTAGCGTGCTCTCGGGCTTCACTTGCCTTACCCAAAGCCCCACGCACGATCGCGCACACAAGCCAAACCAACAAGCCCACAATAACACGTGCCTCACTGACTTAAACTTATGTAGAAGCGAGGGCGAGGTGATGGGGGTGCACGAAGACTCAACGCGCCACCATCAACCACCCCCACTGCGTTGCTTCCTTCAATCATGATACCTCTGTATCCCGTATACGTGCACGCACACACACATAGAGAGAGAGTAATCTCAAGCCTCGACACGATTACCACAGGACTCAAGAATAAGGCATCATTTATCGTTTGTCGGCACTCAGATGGTGTGTCTTCGTGCCGCAACCATGTGACTCCTCCCTTCCCTCGACACTATCTCCCCACATTCAGGCATGTCATCGTCCACGAACAACGGCAACGGTGGCACAGGCGTCAAACGTCCTCGACGGGTGACCTCCTCTTCCTCCATCGCCAGCTCCGGCGCAGACAAAGACATTGGCAGCAGCAGCCACTTGCCAAGTGCCTATGGAGAGGAAGACGAAAACGTGCAGCCCTTTTTGGACTTCTCCCGCCTGTCCTTACGCAAGCACCAGGAGAGCAAGCCTTTATGGGTATGTCCGAATCTTCGCATCTACCTGGAAGCCTTCAGTCCTCTTTACAAGCACGCTTATGACTTTCTGATTGCCATCTGCGAGCCCGTCGCCCGGCCCACGTATGTGCACGAATACAAACTGACCTCTTACTCGCTTTATGCCGCCGTAGCCGTTAACATTCACACCGAGCACATCCTCTCCACCCTTGGGCGGTTCTCCAAGAACGAACTGCCTTCCGAGGTGGTCACGTTTATACGTCGGTCGACGGAGACTTATGGTAAGGCCAAGCTGCTTTTGCGAGATAACGAGTATTTCATCGAGGCAGAGAGTAAGGAGGTGGCTAGAAAATTGCTAAGAAATGAGGTGATCAAGTCAGCCAGGGTCACCATGAACAGCAGTTCTGGTGGTGGTGGTGGTGGTGGTGGTCTTGCTGGTGCTGGTACAGCAGGTGGGGGAGGAGGAGGAGATGGGGATTTCATCGAGGGAGAGGCCGCGCGGGAGATGAGTGAAAACACCGAATTTTTGCTTGTGGGTAATGATGAGGAGGAAGATGATGACCTCGGCCAAGCAGCCATTCATGGGGCTGAGTCCCAAAAAACTGCCATGTTTCAAATTTCAAAAGACAAGGTGCGAAGGGTGAAGGAGGCGGCGCTGACGATGGACCCCCCCTACCCTCTTATGGAGGAATACGACTTTCGAAAAGACACCGAAAACAAAGCATTGCAGATCATGCTGAAGAGCACAACTAAAGTTAGGACGTACCAGCAGAAATCCCTCCGAATGATGTTCGGGAATGGTCGGGCCCGGTCTGGAATCATCGTCCTTCCGTGCGGGGCGGGCAAAACGTTAACAGGCGTTACGGCGGCAAGCACCATTCAAAAAGGTGTTATTATTTTATGTAACACCAACGTGTCGGCCGTGCAGTGGAAGGCACAATTCCGTCAATTTGCGGCGATCGACGAGAAGTATTTGGTGAAATTTACGAGTAAGGAAAAGGCTCTCCTCCCTCCCGACGAGGCCGTGGTGCTGATAACCACATACTCGATGCTGGCCTACACGGGAAAGAGGAACGATGAGGTGAAACGAATTCTGGATCAGATCAAGGGGAGAGAATGGGGGTTGATGATCTTGGATGAGGTGCATGGTAAGGAGGGAGGGAGGAAGAGAAGAAGGAGGGAAAACACACATATTTTTGATTATATTCCTATTGGTTAGTTCACCATTTATTTTCTAACTACCTTCCTCCTTCCCTTAAATGAAACTCTCATACACCCTCCTTCCGTCTCTCTGTCTTCAATCCACCAGTGGCCCCCGCCTCGTCATTCCAACGTGTCCTGGACGTGGTTTCGGCCCATGCCAAGCTCGGGCTCACCGCCACCCTAGTCCGCGAAGACAACCTCATCGACTCCCTGAACAGTCTCATCGGTCCCAAGCTCTACGAGGCAAACTGGATGGATTTGACGGAGGAAGGATATTTGGCAAATGTGCAGTGTGTGGAGGCCTGGTGCCCCATGACGCGGGAGTTCTTCGAGGTACGACGCTCCCTCCCTCCCTCCCTCCCTACCTCCCTACCTCCCTACCTCCCTACCTCCCTCCCTGTGTCTTCTTGCCTCATGAATGTCGGTGCAAACGGTGCAACTTCGCCTCTCATTATCATGCCCACTTCCCTTTGCCTCCCTCACCATTTCTTCCAGGAATACCTCTCAGTCCCTGACAAATACGAGGGCCGGGACCAGAAGAAAGTGCGCGAAGTGCTGTACCTCATGAACCCCAACAAAATTCGCGTGTGTGAATACCTCATGCGCTACCACGAGGAGAGAGGTGCGTCGTCTTTCTCCCTTTATATTCCGCCCTCCCTCCCTTCTCGGCTTGGACCCTCGCTTAGAAACTCCTCCCCTCCCTCCCTCCCTCCCTCCCTCCCTTTCACCAGGCGACAAGATCATCGTCTTCTCCGACAGTGTCTACGCCCTCTCCAAATACGCGCAGCTCTTCGGCCGCGATGCCATTTACGGTGGGACGAAAGAAAGCGAACGCGAGCGTCTCCTGGCCGCCTTTCGGATAAGCAACCGAGTCAATACCATCTTCCTCTCCCGAGTCGGAGATACCTCAATCGACTTGCCCGAAGCGAATGTAATCATTCAGATCTCGTCCCAATTCGGCTCGCGGCGACAGGAAGCCCAAAGACTCGGGAGAATTTTGAGGCCAAAGCAGACGGCGGATGATGGATTCAACGCCTTTTTTTATACCCTAGGTGCGTAGCGGCAGCAGCAGCAGCAGCAGCAGTGATTGTGTGGTGGTGATGGTGTGCTTTTCGACCTCGCTATGTCTCACACTGCTACCACCATTTCCTCCTTCCCTTTCATTTTTCCTTCCGTTCTTTGCAACTCATTCCTCCCTCCCCTCCTCCTTTTCCCCCTTCCTTCCCTCCCTTCTCACGCATGCCTCCCTGCCATCCTCTTTCCCTGCTTCCTCCCCTCCCTTCTCCAGTCTGCTCCGACACCGTCGAGATGCGTTACTCCACTAAGCGGCAACAGTACCTTGTCGACCAAGGATACACCTACAAAGTCATCCCCAATCTCCTCGACGACGCCCTACGAAAATGCGTGAGTGATCCGAAATACCTCATGAGTAATCTCAAGAAAGACCAGGAACTCCGGCTCTTAACACAGGCGCTCATGGATGCGAATACTTACGAAGAGATGGAAGCGGAAGAAGGGCGATTGGTCCGGAAGGCAGCGCTGGAAGACGACGACGAGGAGGGAGGCAGGCAGGGAGGGGTGGTGTATGGAGGGGCAGCGGTGGCGGCCGCAGGGGTGAGACGAACCACGGGGTCTATGGCGGCCTTGTCGGGGGGGCAGGGCGTGAGTTATTTGGAGTATCAAATGGGCGGAGGGGGAGGAATGAGGGAAGAAGGGAAAAAGAGGAGAAAGTAGGGAGGAGATGGGCTGGTGCATGCGTCAAGAAAGTAAAATCTGAGCCTCCATTAGAGGAAAATATGAACAAATGCCAGAAGAAATACTACTGCGTCGAAATTGTGTGTAATTCGCAAAGATTAGCCTCGTCACTCGATTTTCGCATTACTTCGAAAAATCTCTTTCTGGTTGATTTTGTGGGTGCTTTGACGCATGTTGTATCATACTAATCCAGTCTTCTATCTATACTTTTTGTTTACTCGTCATCTTGCTCCTAATTCTCGTCCTTCTCGTCATCCTCCTCCTCCTCTTCCTGACCCTTCACCATCCCTCCCCCGCTTGCTCCTCCCAACCTTAGCACCTCCCTTACCACTTCCTCACTCATTCCCTCCGTCGCCTTCAGCCTCCCCCCCTTCTCCCGTCCCATCACATCCCTCAAGCCCCTCAGGGCCTTCTTGTAACCGGGCAGTAACGGCTCCAGCCCTCCCAACCTCCCGACCTCCAACCTCCCCACCCTCTTCCACTTCCCTCCATCCCCCACCCCCTTCCTCAACCGCTCAAACTCCCTCTCCTGCCCCGGCTTTAATAACGTCACACTCCTGCCCTCTCTCCCCGCTCTCGCCGTCCTCCCCACCCGATGGATATACGTCTTGGCTTGTCGAGGACAGTCATAGTTAACCACCGCAGTCACATTGGGAAGGTCAATGCCTCGTGCCATCCCATCCGAGGCGACCAGTACCCTCACCCCTCCTTCCCTTTCTGCCACCCCTGTCGTTAGACATCGTTGGAGAAGGGCCGCCCGCTGGGGCTGGGAGAGGGAAGAGGAGAACTCACACACAATGCTGCTGGCTGGGGCAGGGGGAGTGGGAGGTAGGGAGGGAGGAAAGGACGAAGAGAGGGCAAAGATATTTTCGGGGACTTGAACGGTGGCGGTGCAGAGTTGGAGAAGGCGGCAAAGACGGTGGGTGGAGTCGAGGGAGGAGGTAAAGATGAGGATCAAGAGAGGGGGGGAGGGAGGGCGGGAGAGAGGGAGGGAGGAGAAGGCTTGGAGTTCACGGAGGAGAAGGGCAAGGAGGACGAGGGGCTTGTCCTTCCCCGAACAGACCACTACCTCCTCCTTGAGTGTCGCTGGTGTGCCACTGATTGCTTCACCCTCCCCCCCTTCTTCGCCTATGAAGCCTTCCTCCGGGCCCTCGTCCCCGTCCTCCCCCTCCTTGGCATTGGGGGGCGGGTCGATGACGTGACCATCTATGGAGAAGTACCGGGGATTCCTCAGGTTGAGTCGAGCTAGCTTTTGGGGATTGGAGGTGAAAGTTGCCGAAAAGAGAAGTTTTCGAAGGGGTGTAGAGGGTTGGAGGAAGGGCTGGAGGGAGGGAGAGGAGGAGGAGGAGGAGGAGGAGACGGCGGCATGATGGGTGGACCGGAGACGGAT
>Ga0160420_100108_pt1 | contig 49023 bp, 56 predicted proteins | sample CelAP2metagpilot_FD_108197 | JGI IMG/M metagenome (GOLD analysis project Ga0160420, IMG submission 108197) | Phycosphere-associated microbial communities from algal ponds in Kailua-Kona, Hawaii, USA - Cellana AP2-5-5 metagenome pilot | ecosystem: Engineered > Artificial ecosystem > Aquaculture >...
CCCTTTCTTCCTTCTTTTTTGTTTTTCGACAGGGACTGCCGTGCATTGAACAGGATACAAATCGCCAAGGCGGATGCGAGTGGCGTGCTGGTCTCGCCGGCGTTTAAATTGGAGACAGTCTGGGACCTCGCGTCGTTTTCGGCGCCCAAGGCAGGCATGGACTCGGACGGGTCCTGGTAGAGGGAGGGAGAGAGGGAGGGAGGGAGGGAAGGGAGGGGAGAGGAGGCAAGGAGAGAGAGAGTTGCTTACTTGGAATAGAGGCGGAATGGGGGGGGGCAGGGAGGGAGGGCGGGACGGAGAGGGCGGAAGGTAGAATGGAGGAAAAAGATTTCACAAAAGAACAAGAAAACAAAAGAAGAAAGAATAAAAAAGAAAAAGAGAATGAGGAAAAGGAAGAGTTCAAATCACCACACACTGGAAGAATCACATGTGCGCAGGGGCACACAAGAGAACGGCAACCAAAGCACTCAACACTTGAATCCATCGAACCTAGAAAGGGCCACTCGCCCTGCTCTCTCCTCATATTAACATATCATTGTTTTATTTATTTTCTCCCCTCCTCCTTCCCCCGTCTGCAGTATCGTCAATTCAAACACCCCCCATACGAAACTCCTTCCATTCCCCCCCCCCCTCTATCGCTGCTGCAACCGTTGAAACCGAGTCAACAGATCATCAACTTCTCCCCCTGGCCCTCCACTCCCTGACGTCGATGGTGCCGGGGGTAGCACCAGCGCCGGCTCCGCTCTCACAGGGGCAGTTGTAGGAGGAAGCGGAATGTCGTACACAGGTCCTCCCTCCCCCCCTCCCTCGACACCAACGGCCGTCATAACCGGAGCGGAGGCCCCGGCCTCCACAGCCGCGGGGAGGAAGGGGGGAGAGGACGGAGGGGCGGTAGGAGCAGCAGGGGCGGAAGAACTAGGAGTAGCTGTTGCTTGGGAAGGGAGCGGAGGGGGTTGGCGGGAGGGAGGTTGAAAGGGATCCTTCTCACAACCATCACCATTATTGCTGCCACTGGTGCTTGTCATAAAGTCACAAGAGGGAGACGGACAGGGAGGGCTGATGGGACGGGCGATAGGCATGCTCATCCCTCCCCCTCCTCCTCCTCCTCCTCCTCCTCCTTCCCCTCCTCCCCCACCACCACCAGTATGATAGAGATGGCCAAAACCAGATGCCGGGCCCATGCCAACGGACGCGCCCGTTGGGGCGGGCATCGATGAGAAGGCTTTCTGGTCTTCTGTCAGGTCGCAAGGATGCTCGAGAGGAGTCCACTCAACATCATTTTTGAGCGCGATCTCGCGAAGATACTTCTCGACGATGGCGGCGGAGGGCTATTGTGAGAGGAGGGAGGGAAAAAGGAATGGAAGGAGGGAGAAGGGTGAACACTTTTCGGACATAAGCCGGATGAAGCCAATGGGTCGGAGGGAGGGACACCCACATAATCACGAGAAAATTTGGAAAAATCTGTCTCCCTCTCCATCCTCTCCTTCCCTCTCCCTTTCTCTCTCCCTCCCTTTTGGGACGCACAGGCCGAATCGACAATTTATGGGCCACGCGTTCATTGACCAGCCGGTCCTCATCCTTCTCCGCGCGCTCCACAAATTCCTTGCCAAACTTCTTGGCGAATTGCTTTTTGACCTCATGCAGCTCCATGATATCTGCTCGGTTGGTGGCCCAAATTAAAGTGACAACCGCGGACTTCAAGTCCTCCGGGCACTCTTTCTCGGAGGCAACAAGGCGGGCGCGTTCGTGCAATAAATCGCAGACCAATTCCAAGATGCCATAGGCTTCGATGGTGGCGTCCTCACTGTTGATTTAGGTGTGGTTTTGTGAGGTTTGTCATGCGACAGAAGAAGAATGGGATGGACGGTTGGTGAAATTGGATGAACGAGGGAGGGACAGCGGGCGTTCTGGCGCATAAGCTCATTTCGGGAGGACAACAGAGGCATAGGCACGTACCGAATAATGGCCTCCACCTTGATCGCGGCTTTCTCATCTTTCTGTTGTGCAAGCAAATTGGCGACCTCGCGTTGGGCCATCCTACCGGTCGTGTCGTCGTGTGAAGAAAAGAAGGGGAGGGACATGAGCACATGAAGATGGGCCTCTGCTTTTGCTTCGGCCAGCCTTTCCCTCGCCGCCCTACTACGTACTTGACGGCCGCCGTCTTCTTGTTGGTGGCGATCTGGATGCGTTGCACGGCCATCTTTAGATACGGCTTTACTTTGTTCACGTCAAAGGGCTTGAAACTCTCGATAAAAGCGAACATGGCTGATGCGCGGGAGGGGAAGGCGGGGCTTTGCGGGGTCTTGTGTGTATGGAGGAAGTGGCTTGGCACTGAAGAAACACTTCGAATAGTTTGCTTGGCTTGCTTGGTCCTCCTGTGGGAGTATAAGGCTGGGGTGTGAGTGCATGGGGCGTACTTTGGGAAGGCAAATCAGCAAGGAGGCAAGGCTCGCCCTAGTAGGGACCTGGAAGAAAGAACAGACTCGCTCATCGCCGATGAGAGGGTCGTCATCACGTCTTTTCCTATGCAGCAAAACCCACTTACGCACACTGCCTGTCCATGTCCATCCATTAACTTAAGTAGGTCCTTCATTCTGGTCCTGCTTGTTCGCTAATCTGGTCTCATTCATTCCTCTTTCCCCCATGCAGACAGGCAAGCCTCCCCCTAAGCCTCTCCATCATCTTTCTTTACGTCCTGCCGTCGCACCATTAGCTATCCTAAAGTCCTGAGCTATCCCTTGTTGAAAATAAGAAGCCATGTCCATGTACGTACCAGGTGTACCCCCCATTGCAATATCTCCTTGTCTCATTGCCTCGATCCCTTGCCTACTTCTCCCCCCCATTCCCCCTTCCCCCACCCCCCCACCCCGCTAGGTACGTTAGGATCAAGCGAAAGCAACAAACCATCTTCCTGCGCGCGGAACAGAGAGAGACCGTGCAAGATATCAAGACACAGATCGGCGAAATTGTGGGGCAAAACCCGGCGGACATCCGCTTGTATGGACCAGACAAGGTGCGTCGCGTGTTGCTTGACGACGAAAGGGAAGGGAAGTCAAGGGACTGCTGATAGAGTGATGCTTGATAGAGTGATGTGATGCTTGTGCACGCCCGGATCTGAAAGAAATTGAAATCATGACTCATATTTTTGCGTACATCCTTTGAATAGCAGACAAGGGATATGTCAGACTCGGCCTCCTTAGGGCAGCAGGACATCAAGTCAGATTCCATCTTGTACATGGTCTTCAGGAATCCAGGTAAGCAACGTGGAGGTTGAGAAGGCTCGGGCAGATAGTGGGGGGGAGGCTTTAAGGATGGAACATATCATAGATAGTGTCGGAGAAGCGTATGGCAATGAAGAGGGCACGGGTGTCGTACGTGTCCCCGTGCGGCAGTGTACCCCAATGGCATGAAAGGTGCATACAGACACTCTAAATGTTTTCGTCTAAATCACTTCTACAATCCATACCCATTTAAAACCAAACCATAGAGGGGGGCGGTTGGGAGGAAGTGGATACGATTACACCAGTGACAGGCGGGGAGATGAAGGACTGAGTGATGGTGCGAGGTAGCATGTAAAAATAGTGACGAATTTCCACCTCTCGCGGAGTACAAACACGTATATAAATGTGCAAGGTGTTTACTCCATCTAGCGAGGTGACAAAGCATAGTCGAATAAAAAAAGGCTAGGGGGGGGAAATGGCGTGAGTGGGACGGGGTATTGGAAGGTTGAAACTGTCATAAGCAGACGAAAATTCTCGTGGCACTAAGTGACAAGCTGAGGGCTGGGGCGCATTTAAGTCTTCCAAGCAAAGTTGCCCAGATGAGGAAGGGCTCTGTAGCTTGCCTTCAGATAAAAAAGGGGGGCGAAGGGTAAGAAGCGACTCTACGACTGCGACTCTACGACAGGGAGGTTATTATATATATCTTTCAATTTCAATGCCACCACCACCACGCACAAGCATGAAAATATACAATACAGAAATGAATGAGAATAACCATCCGGACCCAAATGTGAGTGCTTCGGACGGACGCTTTATTTTCTGGCGCTCGACCTCGAGTGCTCCTTTCCGAGCTGCTGCACGTTTGATGGCACATTCCATCACATCGTCATGCGTGGTGTGGCTGCAGCTCGCTCTTGCGTAATCCAAAGCAAATGCATTTTCCTGATGTCATACCTTGCACAGAGTTGGCTGCACCAAGGACACACAAGACAAAATGTAATTGGCAATGTTCTCCTCCCTACTTCTGTGTCTGGCTGTGTATGTTACTCGCATTTCCCCTTAACTATTGATGATGCATATCCATGAGCAATACACGCAAGCGGGTTCTGACCATGTATACCAATCCACCATAATCACGACCGATCGCAAACGCAATGGCCATAGGCAAATCAACACAAGAAACGAGACGTTTGGATCGCCGCAGTCACAAGCAAAACGCCAAGGCAGTGTTCCCCTTACTTCGTCTCCTCCCACTATTCACGCACGGCCGAGCAGCAGCGAGTTTCCCATCGCATCAAGCCTCCACCCACGCAATAAGCCATGCGACTCCACATTCAAGGGGCATTACTTGCCTGCTACTTTATAGCCGAGAGACAGGCCTTTATCTTCCCGTCTCTTCGGCCACAAAGCCCCATCCAATGTAGCATAACCAACCCCCCTGCCCCCTCCTCCGCCAGCAACACCAATAGCAGAAGAATATTAGTCGCCCCAGCATGGATGACCCCCCAGTCCTCCTCATCATCCTCTCCTCCCTCCTCCTCCATTCAAGAAAAGGGCAAAAAGAGCCCGGCAGCAGCAGCAGCAGCAGCAGTAGAAGTAACAGCAGCAGCAGCCGCGCCTGCCGCTGGGAAAGAGGACGCAGTTCCCACAGGGGACGTCGGGGTAGCCAAAGCCCTCGCTAAACCTAGCGAATCTCGTGCAGCTGAATTACGGCAAGCCAAAGAGCAAGAACGGATCAAGAACAAGAAGTTTATCAACCCGATAGAGATCCCTATTAAGGCAGGGCGGGCAGCGCGACGGGCGTTGGAAAGCTTGGGTCAAGTCGAGGAGCCTGCTCCCAAGAACCCCGACGATTACCGCCTGTATTTTGATAAAAAGTTCATGTATGCCATCCCGGCACCGAGTGAGAAAACCCCCACTGTGTTGGTGGTGGGAGCGACGGGGGAGACCGGGCGGCAGGTGGTGAGGAAATTGATTCTGAAGGGGTATCGGGTGCAGGTTTTGGTGAGGAATTTGTACTCGACCACGCTCAATTTGTTGGGCACGGGCGTGTCGTACGTGAAGGGGGACCTAGCGGACCTAGCTTCGTTGAGAACGGCGTGTGATGGGGCGGATAAGGCGGTGTACGTGGCGCAGGCGAGGGATGATGGGGATGCTCGTACGGTGGAGTACTTGGGCCTGCGCAATCTGGCACAGGCGTTTCAGGACACCAGATTGTCTGAGACAGGGAAGAGGGTCACGACAAAGAGGACATTGTTCAAGTTCCGCAAGCCCGTTGACAGGGATGTCTGGGGCGTGACTCAGCCACTGGTCGATGGAGCGGAGGGTGCGTGGACGGTCCAGGACGAGCGGTCGGGCCGGCCTGCCTTTGTGGGGAGTTTGCCTGTGGGTCCCGGAGGATCCATTGCATTAGAGAGTAAGAAATTAGGGCTGAATCTCTCAAAGTTTGGGGGTTTGTTGATGTTGTTCAAGGCCCAGGGGGATGCCCAGACCACTTTCCGGTTTGTGATACGCACGAGTGCATTTGCGGAACAGGGGATCCAGTATGAGTTAGCCCTCCCGCTGGTTCGAAATCGATTTACCGCTTTCAGGATGAATTTTAGAGACTTTGTGCCGATGAAGGACGGGAGTCCTTACAAAGGTGTACTCGGCGGGTTGGGGGGCGTGGCGGCGCTGGACCCGAGTGACGTAAAGCAATTCGCGGTGATGGTGAAAAGAGAGCCGGCGGCGGCGGCGGGGGTGGACGAGGCGATTGCCAACCCTGCCTTCAGTCTGACGATGGAGGGGATTAAGGTGTTCAGGGCGAGGGAACAGCCGGATGTAGTCGTGTTAAGTTCATCGGACATCACGCCATCGACGGCACTGAAGAGTTTGTCGGAAATGGAAAGGGACCCTGCATCGTTTGAGCGAGTTGAAAGGAAAAATTACTATAAGGCCCAGGGAGAACTAGCGATGAAGAACACGGGGCTGGCGTATTGTATTGTAAGGATTTCGGACTTTACCTCCAGCCCGACGGAGGGAAGGCCGTTGAGCGTCTCGAAGAGTGGGAATAATATGGGCCTTATCTCCAGGCCGGACACGGCTGATGTTTTGATCAATTGCTTGTTCAACCCCACGGTTTGCAATACGGAGATTTATGCGAGTGAAAATCCGAGGTACGGAGACCGAGATATCCAAAGGTTGTTGAATGAATTGGTGGATTTGCCGTTTTAGATTGGAGAGGGGGGGGAAGGGAGGGAGGGAGAAAGGAAGGAAGGGAAGGCAGGTGACAATTTATGATAGGGGAGAGTGAGTGAAATATAACAACAGGGAAGAAGAGAAAAAAAGGCGACCGGAAGTAATGCACGAAGAGGATAAAAAGAAAGAAAGAAAAAAGATGAAAAAGAAGTAGAATCAAAATTTCCCGAAAAGCATGCAAGACTTATGTTGCCGTGCTTCATATCTGCCACCCCTTTTTACCACCCATCTTCGTCCATCCACAATCTACTACCGATACATCTTATATATATTCAAAGCCGCCACCCTCCCCAGCGACTGCCTTTGTCCCGCCACGGGTAACTTGGCCAACGCCGCAACCGCCTCGTCTTCACTCATCTCTCTCATCGCCTTAGCCAATGCATGCGGGGTTGGATAAACACTCACGATAGCCTTACTCTTCGCCTCACTAACCTTATTTATGGCACATAATTGAACCAAAAACATGGTTTGCACGCTCAAGTCCCCTGCCGTCTTCTTACACCTCTCCTGGTACTCCCCTAAGGAAATTATCCTCGAAGGCGGCAACGGCAAGGCACATAAATGCTTCTCCATATATTCCACTCGCCCTCCCTCTTCTCCTCCCCCTCCGCCTATTCCTCTACAAGCCACGTTCAAGAATGTCTTCATCTCCTGCACAATCCTAGTATGCATCCGGAGCAACAACGAAATCGTCTGATCCAAGCTCGGCGTCCTCAACACAGGCAGCCCGTGTATGATCTGCGTCGTAGCCATGGCCGTCCGTAAAGCGGGCGGACGAACAATATCATTCAACTGCTCAAATGTCCCCTCCACCAGATAAAAAGACCGATCTACTTCCTTTCCAACCCCCAACATACGCCCTTTCTGTTCCTTATACCTCCCATCTTTAATGCTGGCAGCGAGATCTCCAACGGTCTTGCGTTCGCACATATACCGGAGAACCACCTCCTGGTTCTCCATTTTCTTCTTTGCCTTCTCCTGCTGCTTACTTCTGGTTCCACCACCATCACCACTGCCGCCGCTGCTGCTGCTACTACTACCACCACTACTACTACTGCTGCTGCCGCTGCTCACTTGTCGTCTCCGTACCACCCACATCATATCACCCAACTGCAGCACACGAAGCTCGCACCTTACCCCCGCCTGGATCAGCCCCCTCTCGATGCTCGGATTTTTATCATGCTCCCTTCGATCAAGCAACAGAACCACTTCCCATTCCTCGACCTGACTCCCTTCGAAATGCTTACACAAGCGATGCAGCCTCGCTAACGTCATGGGCCCGTCCAGGTCCTCCTCTTCCTCTTCCTCCTCTTCCTGCCCCTCATCGGCTAGGGCGGCTGCGACTTTTCCCCCACCGAAACCAAGTTCTAGTTGTATGTAGGCTTTGGGAGGGGAGAGGAGCTTGCGCTTGCGACCTTTGCCCCTGGAGGGGGAAGAGGGAGGGACAAGAGGCAGTGATGGTGGAGGAGGGGGTCTGGTTGTGCTGCGATCGTCGTTGATTCTGTCCTTCGCTCCCTCCTCCGCTTCCACGTCACCCTCCTCCTCCTCGCTGTCGCTCGTCAGCACCAGCACTGAATTGTTATTGTCACCATCGCCACATTCATTCCTGCCAGAACGCTGATAGCCTTCCTGCTCATACTCCTCCTGCTCGTTGTCATTGTCCTCGTCCTCGCTCACGTCAATGATCTCCATTACCACCGAAGACGACAGACCTTGCTGCTGTTGCTGTTGCTGCTGCTGCTGCTGCTGCCATGTCGAAGGCGTTTCATTCACAGTGCTTGTTGCGAGGCCCCATATATTCTCCTTGTCCTCTCTTTCCTGCTCCTCTTCTTCCCCTTCCTCTTTCTCATCGTCATCGCTCGACAGGAAAATTGTCTTGTCATCCACCAAGAGAGAAGCAGCCTTGAGCGCAGCCCCACGCGAGATTTCCGCATCCAGCCTCCTCCTCCTTCTTGTACTGCTCCCACTGCTGCTACTATCAATACTAGTGCTGGTGCTGTTGTTGCTTTTGCCGTTGCTGCTGTTGCTGCCGCTGCTGACACTGGTGGTACTGATGATGCTCGTGGTACTGAAGATGCTGCTGGCCTTGTTCTCGGCCGGATGAGTCTCCTCCATGTCTGGAAAAGAGGCGCTTAACTGCGAGGCCACTAAAAGGTCTTCCATCATCTCGTTAAGACTGCTCTGTGACCCTAACTCTTTTTCTGAGCACCCTTTCCCGTCACTATCAGTTTCATCATCTTCTTCTGCTGCCGCTGCTACTGCTGCTGCTACTACTGCTGCTGTTTTGTCTTGTTGTATTGGTTGCTGCTCGGGCAGAAGTTTGTTGTTGACGAAGTTCTCAAGTTGCCTGCCGATTGTAGGGCCCACACCTTTGATTTGCTGGGCTTCTTTGGCTGTGGTAATGCGTGTCGGAAAATTTGCAAGGGCCTTGGCGACATTCTTGTACGCGTAGCGGAGTTGAGAGCCTGGAAGGTAAGGAGCACGGAACATGCGGAAGGGGTGTTTGTATACATTTGGAAAGGAGCTACCTGATCACAGCCCCCGCCAAGACATAGTTACCTCGCCGAGTCGCCTCATTTTCCAAGGTATTGATGTAAGCCACCAGCCGTGCATTCCATGCCTTGACGGACACTGCGTCCCCTGCCATTGCGTCGAGGATGGCCGTTGCTGGGTCTAGCAGTCGTTGCGCGCCATCACCAATTCTCTTGCTTGGTGGCCTGCACGTGCCAGGGGCACGACAGTGGGAGAGAAAGAGATAAGCAAGCTGCATGAAGGGATAAAGCAGATAGTGTGCGTCGAACCGTATTGCCGGGTCTTTGGTTATTTGCCTGATAAAGTAAGGAAAAGGTTGTGCCAGCCAGTGACGAACGTTGCGGTTGCCGCAAGGCGTAGGCATCGCCGGCCCATCGTCGGCACAACTCCAGCCCCAAAGCAAGTCTTTGCGCGCAAATCTGAGCCTTACACCAAGTATTCTACATGCAATAGAGGGAGCATCGAGAAAAATCCAAGGCAAGCCTCGAATAGGGAGAGGGGGGAGACCAAAAACCAAGACGCAGCAGCGATCGAAACAGGGGGTGCAAGCGGCAGGACGCCCAAGCTCAAGGCCTTACACAACCAGCTCGTGTGCAACGTTGCTTTCTCGCTTCCTCTTTAACCTTTGATGTCATCCGTCCTGATCTTTTTTTCATATTTTTATGCTTTTAGAGAGAATCATGCACATCTCGAGACTTTCCTCCGAGGGACAGGCCGCCAACCACACGCTTGTTGTTGCAGGGACTCAACACACACATACCCTTTTCGGCCCTGCAATTTCCCACATGATAACTTTTACTACCAGTTTTAAACATCTTCCGTCAGTATAAGTTCCCGCCTCGCATCCCGGACAAAGTTTCCGGTATTACTCGTGACGACCATTAGGGTAAATTTTTTGCTGGTCCAGAGTCAGGAAGTCGACCTCGGACTGGTCGAATAAGAATTCCTTGGCGTCAGCTAGTAAGTGATGTTCGACATTCACGAGGACGTTATCGTCGAGGTTGTAGACGTCTGCGGAGACGCCGCCAGTAATTAGCATCTGAATGATTTGGGGAAGGAGGGTTGTTGTGTGGAAAGATAAGAAAAAGAGGGAAAGAAGAAGTTAGCTTACGCGATTACGCATGAAGTAACGAAGCAAGTAAGAGAATGCCACACGTTGCTATACATCCTTCCATCCCGACACCCATGCTTCAGTACGTACCCTGCGCCACTTCGCGGAGAGCATTTCAACGTCCCTGGAAGACCACGCCGTCTTATCAGGCGCTTTCTCGGGCAGCAGGTTCACAAACATCATCTTCGGCCCAGTCTGCTTGCCCATCATGGGGGGGGCACCAGGAGGCATACCGACACCACCTTTAGGAGAAATTTCACTTACGGGTGGGTAAGCGAAGGCAACGAGGCAATAAGAAAGTGAGGGGCTCGCTGTAGGGCGGAGATGGACGACAAGAAGGGACACTGACAAAAGACCACCCACCATTTCCAATGCCGCTCTACAGTCAGTCAGTCAATAATTAGGTGTGCCATTGCCCATGCCCCTTTACTGCTCTCCTGGCGAGAAGCAGCATCTACGCCCATCTCCCTCTTTCAACACAACCCTCCTTGCCCCCTCTTCCATATCTGCACTCCAATCCACACTTACCTAGCAGCGGTAGCAGGATCATTTTTGACCTTGAAAGCCTCCATCTCAAGGCGTTGCCGGCGTTCGGGGCTGTCGAGGTCCTCCTCCGCATCATTGGCCTCCCAAGCCCTCTCCAAGGCCTCCAGCTCTTCTTCGGTCCATTCCTTACGCTTCTTGTAGGCAGCCGCAGGACTAAAGGCGACAAAGAGCACAATGAGCAAGAGCTGCAGGGATAGGGTCTTCATTGGTCTACTTTATGTGGGCTGTGGCGTGTTATGCGTGGGGTAAAGAATGTAATGATATGATGCTGCTGCGGGGTGAGACAGAGAGGTGAGGCTTGCCAGGCAGTGGCACGTCAGGGATGGGCAGGAAGGGATTGGATCATCGTAGGATGTGACTGGTCTGGAGTGTGTGCGTATTTTAATCTTAGGATGCACACACAAAAGGGGCCCATCAAGACCGTGGTTGTTGTTTGAATTAAATTCGACGAGGTACGAGAAGCAGCATCAAGCACTTTCGCTCCCTCTCACGGCCACTACCAGCCGCTCCTCTCGCCCTCACGTCTTCTGCTCCCTTTCTTCCGCCGCCTGGCTTTTCACGCATTCCAAACCAAGGCTCAGACAACCCTTGACCCTTAACGTGATAACTGTTTCCAACATGAGGTCCTCGAGCAGAGATGGAGGCGAATGGTTATTGTGCCTTAGCTCCTCTCCCATGCACCATCAGCCGCCTCCCTCACCTCTCTACTTCGCCCCTCAATCATCACCCTACCAACCCACAGGTCTTTCGCCTTTCCCACTCTTCATCAAAGATGGTAAGTCCACGCGTTATGGCGAAGATTGGACGTTGACAGATGTGTATTGGGATTGCGAATGTGGTTTTCGGTTTGTATCGCAATGGTGGACATGCTCCTTTCCACTCGTCACGGGAAGAAGCATCACCCTTGTCGTGGCCTTACACGGCTAGCAGCCAAGGAGGACTACAGCCCTTGTGTACATGTAGGAGAAAAATGATGAGTGTAACGAGACACGTATGCTTTCCATGTCCCTCCGACAAAGCACAGACACAGAGCAAGTCCTCATCATCTTCCCTCCCACGTGCTTCCTTCCTTTTTACCCACCCACCTAAATAGGCAAAGCGAGGAGGTGCAACCAAGCTGGACGACTCCACAACCCTGAACCTGGGCCCCAAGGCCGCGGAAGGGGAGCACGTCTTCGGTGTCGCTCACATATTCGCTTCCTTCAACGACACCTTCGTGCATGTCACTGATTTGTCTGGACGAGAGACCCTGTCACGTGTCACGGGAGGGATGAAGGTCAAGGCCGATCGTGACGAGGCGTCCCCGTACGCGGCCATGCTTGCCGCACAGGACGTGGCCGTCAAGTGCAAGGAGCTGGGCATCACGGCCGTGCACATCAAGATGCGTGCGACGGGCGGGAACAAGACCAAGTCCCCGGGGCCGGGAGCGCAACATGCTTTGCGTGCGTTGGCACGTTCGGGCTTGAAGATTGGGCGTATTGAGGATGTGACTCCTGTCCCCACGGATAGCACCCGCCGAAAGAGTGGTCGCCGTGGTCGTCGTTTGTAAACAAAGGAAGCAGAGATTCGAAAGGGGGGACGGAGTGTGGGAGGGAAGGAGGGTAGTAGGATGGAAAATTATGTTTATGCGATGCGGGGCGGGAGTTGCTTTGTCTCCTTTTGTTTGTGAGCATTTAAACAAACAGAAAAGAGGCGGGACAAGTCGCCCTTCCGCGACGAGGACGGTGAAGCGAGGAGGGGTATCAAGAGAGGGCGCACCCACGCTCTTCTTTCCTTAACTCCTTCCCCTGGCCTTTTCACCTTCTCTTTTCGGGATCGGGGTTTTCCTTGTTCTGGATTTCTTGTCTTGAAGACATTTCTGGGTGGGATTTATCGGAGGTTGAAGGAGATAAGAAGATTCAGAGGATAAAAGAAGGAATGAGGGGCTTCGCGGCCCGGAAAGGATCATAACCGAAGCTGCTGTTTTACGACTGGGTCTTGTTCCTCTTGTTACTTTGATTTGTGTCCATTAGTGAGGAACACAGGCACAGGCCGGATTAATGTCGCAAGACGTTTATTATTCTTATTGGAATTCATTCTCTCAGCATATTGCAATTGAAAAGTTCATATGCGTGCCTTTTTTTTCCTCTCCGAAAAGAAAATCTAACACACGGAAATAGCACATGTGTCCCATCGTCGTCTTAATTGCGATGGCATTGTTTCTTTTGGCTATCTTTACATTCATACCCATATCTGTCTCTCTCTCTTCTTCCCTCCTTATCTCTTCCTCTCCTCCCCTTTCTTCTACGCCACCTCGTCCTCATGCAGCAACATATTTGGAATGCCCTCATTAATGGGAAACCGCCTCCCTGTCTCGGGGCAGACCAACGCCCCCTCCAGCACATGTACGTCCAGCAACAGCTTGTGCACTATTTCCAAAAATGATTCGTCTGTCTTGTTGCCTTCTTCAACCTGTGGGTGAGGCGAGGGTGAAAGCTAGTAGGTGGGAGGAGGAGGGGGAGCTGTGAGGGAGGAACGGAGCGCTGTAGTTCTTACCTTTTCCGGCAGCTCATCCATTCCCAACGCTTTGCTTGCTTCCCGAAGTGCCCCCCACTCGATCTTCGGCAACAAATTTTGCACAAATTCTGTGTCGTGTGGGGGGTTGCGGAGAAAGTGTACATGGATACGACGGTATGCGAAGCAGCACACACTTAGGCATTGCTACACAGACATAACGATACACATGCAGCCCAGTGAAGATTAGACGAGCGATTACGTTCCATGCAAGCGTAGGCAATCATTACAAGTACACATCGCCGGCAGACACCTCCTTCCTATTTCCGTTCTCCATTCTCTGCCCAATGCCATGTCAACATACCTGCGTTGAACTCCGTCTCCTTCACCTCCACCTTGTCGGCCTCTATTCTCAAGGGAAAGCCATTTACTACGCCCTTGATGTTGCTCTTGAGCATGTTGTGCGTGATGAGCCGCATGGCTGACGGATTATGTGCCTGCCTGCGTCGAATGGGGCGAAGTAGGGGTGGGTGGGAGGTCAGAGGCCTGGGTGAGGAGGGAATTCGAGGACAGTATCGCAGCCAGAACATGCATGGAAATCTATGGTTGTCATCCACGTGGCTGCATTTGAATTGGCAGAGATGGTAGGCCTGTTATCACAGTGGCTCGACCATGGGAGGACACATGGGATGTGCCATTCTGATGACGGTCCCGCGAGCACCCTCTGTGTTTTCGGGCGCCATTACAGCCCTGCGGCCGTACCGCTCGCCGCCTCCACACAGCCTCACTCACATGCCGTCTTCATGCCCATGCGCTCTCCACTTGGTATGCTTGCTTTAGAGGATTATTGGGCAAGAATGAGTGACGTTGTTGGGTGGCCAGCAAACGCTTCCGCAACGCGCTTACGATTGGTGGTGGTGGGCTTGCCTCCCTCCTGTCTGCTTTCTTTGCTTCCTTATGCGTGCAGTCATTATCTCACCCCTATTTTCTCATGACCATCACAGGAAAGAAGAGAGCCTCCTCTCCTTACAACAGCAGCCATGGCCAAGGTACGTTTCGTGGAGGACGCGGAGGAGTAAAGGTTTCGAAAGGGGATGGAGGGAGGGAGAGATGGCATCGAGGAGGGGGACGATGAGCAGATAAAGCGAATTGGAGCATGCTTACGGGATGTAGTGGATGCCGGAGGCAGAGGAAGAGTGTTAGGCCATGCTATGGGTTTGCGGAAATGTGCCCGACAACCGTGGGCGGGAGCTGGAGGCCGAGGTTCCTCTCGCGTGATGCTTGCATCGATCGAGCGGCCCCCTCTAACCCTTAATTTGCCTTTTCCTCTCCGTCCCCCCTTCCTAATCCCATCGCAGTCCAAGAACCACACGAACCGAAACCAGTCTTTTAAGGCGCACCGAAACGGCATCAAGAAGCCCAAGAACTACGTCTCCAAGTCCCTCAAGGGGGTAAGTGTCGTCGGAATGATTTCTATTTTATTATTATTTTTATTTTCCATACATACTAGTGCGTGGATTGTGGTGCAAATTTGCTTGGATTGAGAGTCATAGCATACTTCTGTCTTTATTTTATCCGGTGGCTTTGGCAAGCTATGTTAATTAATTCACTTTTGACTGATCACTTCATGTGCTGTTTTTCGTAATCGTGTATGCTGTAATGCTTCTACTCTTCTCTTCTCCTGCCTCTCCCCCTAAACTCTCCCTCCCTCCCTCCTTCCTTCCCTCCCTCCCTCCCTCCTTCCCTCCCCTCACCTTCACATTTCCAGATGGACCCCAAGTACTTGCGCAACCAGCGTTTCGCGAAGAAACACAACAAGGTCGTCAAGGTAGTGAAGGCATAAAGATGGAGGCATGAGACGAAGCAAGATGATGGAAGGAGGGAGATATGGAAGAAGAGAACGAAGAGGGATGGATGTTCTGTAAAGTGACGACTTTCTCACAAGCCCCATTTTTCATGGCGTTTGTTTTGGTGGCGGACCGGGAGGCCCTTTCCTATCATATTGGCTACAGCTGTCTTGCCTTCCTTTTTCCCTTATGTACACCGAAAGGTGATTACAAGAGGAGAGAAGGAAAGGGAAGCGATGAAGTTTATGACGATGGCGAGAAAGGACCCATACAAAGCAAAATAAGCATCCCAGAGAAAAAAGGTTACATACGCAGACTCAAACGGAGCGTTCTCTTATTATTTTGTGTGTGTTCGGCATCGGTCCTTATTTTGGTTGGCTGGCCTCTGTTGCTCAAGCTCGGGAGGAAACTGCGAACATGAGATAAAAACCAACCACTCAGATGTGTGGATAAAAAATTCCAGCAACATGACAACAAGACAAATCTTCATGCAATTGCCTTTCCCTTCAGCCTTCATTCTTGATGCTTGTTTTTTTCATCTTTTTCTTGGCCAAGATGTTTATTTATCCGCTGCGGCCAAGCCGGACATGTCCCGGATACCACTTAGAAGCGACATGCGCTCTCGGACACGCTGTGCGGCGCCCTTTGCCCGCGGGCTTGTGCACGACGCCTGCTGCTGCTGCTGTTGTTGCTGTGTGGGGTAATGGTAATGCCGTGATTGGCAGAGCCCTCGTTTCGAGCGCAAAGCCCGGCGTAGATGCTTGAGCTCGGCCTCCTTCCGATGAATGTCCTCAATCAATGCCCGCAAGTCCTCCTCCCGAAACTCCTCTCCTCCTCCTCCTCCCCCTCCTCCTCCTCCTCCTCCTCCTGACCCAGCTGTCCTTCTGCTCCCGCTCCGAGCCAGCTCAACCATACCCGCGTATTTACGATTTAAAACCCGTAGCTCGTCTTCCAACACATACTCCAGTTCCTTTAACTCGGCTTGCATCGCCAGAATCACCTCCTTGTCATGCTCTTCCGCGTCGTGCTGCTGCTGCTGCTGCTGCAGTCGTTGCTTCCCCTCCATACATTCCGCAGCAACTGTTGGACGGCGTCCCCTCGCAAGAGACGCATGCCCACCACATGCCCGAGTGGTGGAGGGAAAGGAGGTCGAAGCAGACCCGGCAGATTGCCCCGAGGGAGGGAAGGCGCAGCGCTCCTCCCGCCCCATGACCGAGCCCGTTTCCAACTGCACCAACTCATACAAAGCATCCAACACCCGCTTAGGCTCCCGTTGCTTGCATTCTCGCACAGCCTGCGAGAGTGTGGCCAAGAGATTATATGTCCGATGGTGCGACGCCGGCAAGAAGGGCAAGGTCCCCCCGCTGTTGCTGCTGCTCGTCCGAATGGACCGGGGTTTGGGAGCCGTGCGCGGGGCAGCTGCATAGTCGCAGCAGCTGCTGCTGGTGGTGGCGGTGGCTGTACCCTGCGACTTGGTTCCATGTGCCGGATAATACCTAGCAATTTCCTGGTTCATGTCCAACACCGACAGTAAGACCTCCCCAAATTTCTCATTGCGTTCCTCCAGCTCAAGTCGACGAGCCGTTTCTATCTCCAATGTTTCACGCAACTCAGCGATCGTATTCTCGGCTTTAACGCCTCGATTCTGGACGGCGTGCTCCATTTTGCTTATCCGGGCCCCCATCCCGCGTACCCTTACTTTAGCTAATCGGCGGCTTTCCTCCTCCGCAAGCAACTGCCCACGCAGTCGACCTGCTTCCTGGACGAGCACAGCACGTCTCTCCTCCGAGCGCACTAGCTTGCTCTCCATTGCCTCCTTGTCCGACAACAGCCGCTCATAAGCACCCTGTACGTGAGAATATTGCTCTTGTAGCTCCAACACGTCTTCCCGCCGTTCAACTTCCGCCCGACGCTGCACCCCCTCGAGCTGCTGACGTAGCATGCCGACCTCCCAAATGGCATCGGCCCGCTCTTTCTCCAGGCGCTTAATCTTATCTTGCAGCGCACGTAGGGCACTTAGGACAGCGGTACTACTCTTACTCACGGTCGGGGTTTGATGGGGAGGGTGAGAGGAAGGAGGGTATGCTGGCGGCAAGATGGAGAACGCCGATGGTGGCGGAGAGGGGGCAGTGAATCTGGTAGTGCCGCTGCTGGTGGTGCCTACCAGATCAGTGGTGGTACTGGCGGTATTGGCGTGAGCACGACAGCTGTCCGTGTCCTCCTGTTGCTGCTGTTGACGGTGGTGCGACGACGGGGAGGGTTGACCGGCGAAGATATCCACGCTGCCGGTGCGGCGCAAGTGCACGTGCGTCTCAAGGGCACCATCTGTTGTGTAAGAAGGCAGTGTGGAAAAAGGAAGAGAGAAGGAAAGTTTTCTTCGATCGAGAGATGTCTGCGTTGCCCGCAACTTTCTTTTTTCATTCAAAGGGGATGAGGAGTTGCATCTTGGCCTGGTGACCAAGAGAAAAAGGTGCTCTTGCACAATGAACGAAGAAGACGAACACTAAAACACGTGAAGGCAGGCTAACACTACTATTTGCTTCCCGTATGCTTTGAGTAGATCACCACTTTTTACGTGCTCTCTAGATGCATGGCGATTCCTCCGCGTGCAATGGTGACAGAAACTTGGAACAAAAGGAAGACAGGGGAGGGAAGAGAGGTCGCAACACACCTTTGTCAGCAAGCAATCCTCGGTCCATCCGTGAGAAATGCATATGGTTATCACGCGTTGCAGGTGTGTGGGCGCTGCGAGACGTGCGATTGGAGTCCTCCATGGGTTGTGCAAGGGCCCGTCTAAATTTGGTGCTGTGCGGCGAATCCTACTTCCAGTGGAAGTGTCGTGACACCTGCCTGGTGTGGCTATGTGAGTGTGCGAGGTAAAATGAGGAGACAGGCAGCGACAGAAGAAGAAAAAGACCAAAACAAGAGTATTGTTAGTGCCTCGACCCCAAAACATGATACCGCGGAACACTTTATTTTGTCCCTGGCGCGTTTTTTGGAGACTCGTCCGGATGGGCCTGCTGCTGTTAACGGGAGGAACTTTGAAACGGTCGTCGTGTGCCGCCGTGATTCGGTTTTGCCCCCTGCGCCCATGCACGCTTCGTGCTTCGTCGTCGTCCGCGACTCTTCCCGGGACTCCAGGCACAGCCTACCCACTCCCATGTACAAGAGAGACAATCTTAACAGCCAGCAGGACGGATTCGGTTGACTTTGTGGGTGCCAGACAGTGACTTTCACCTTTATTCGGCCCTGGAGCCTGAGCCCATTTTTGCTTGGTCGTTCATTCCTTCTGCTCCTGTAGCACTCGTATACCACTAGCACCATCGTTGGACCCACAGCACAGGTGCTGCCAGCCTTTAGAGTCCTTCTTCTGCCTTTTGCCTGGGTAGGCGGGACGACTTCCAACCACCCGTCTTGCTCGTCCCCCCCGGTAGGCCCTTTCTGCCGAGCACAAGACATTCATGAGCAACCTCTGAGTCTTCGTGAGTTGACGCTTCCGCCCACCACGACACAGTCAGGCACCACAACCCCACAGCACTCATACGATAGAGCCGGCATGCTGGAGACCTTCCCCTATTCACCATCATGCAGGGCCCGGGCCCGGCGGACTGCGCCCATATATATCTTATAATAGCTCCCAGCGAACCATATCCCTCCGGTACCACGCAAAGAGCACCTCACCACGGCGGCTTCTCAACCGAAGAAGGTCCAATGACCAACTCGCGCAAATCACTGCCATTGCCAGAGAATACGTTTCATCGCCTTTCACCAATCTTCGCTCACCGATACCCATCACCTTCTCTACCCCCTAGACTCTACCATCTGATCCTAACAAATCCACAGAGACCACCACCATCCTGTCTCCTCAACCAAAAATGTCGTCCACTTTCCGCACGAATCGTCGGCTGGTTTTCCTCTTCGGGCTGCTCATCCTCTTGGTGTGCTTCGTGTCCATGGGGGCTGGCAAAGTGGCAAATGCTAAGGGCAAGGCGCTTGTTGAAGAAAACGAGGAGGATGAGTACGACGAGGAAAGGGAGATGATGGAGGAATTCGACGAGGACGAGGAGGATGAAGACGAGGATATTGATGAATGGGATGAGGAGGATATGGATGAGGAAGGAGAGGACCGGAAATTGACGATTGACGATTTGGACGGCATGATCGACAAAGAGGATCTGATGCGCCAGCTCGATGCGATGGGACTGACATTGGATGTACGTATGCTTGGGAAGAGGGAGGAAAGTGGGCTGGGTGGTTGGGGAGGGGTGCGGGATGAGAGCATTAAGTGTGCTCCTACCAGTATGCTATTGTTTTCGATGTGAGGGTAGCATCACGTCACACCTTATGAATCAAGCCAACCACTCATTCTTTATTCATTGCAATAAAAACTTTTATACAGGATGTGGAGATTTCGTTTGATGAAGAGGAGGAGGGGATGGATCGCGACTTGGAGGACGAGGACGAGCTCGATGAGGAGGATGAGGAGGATTTCGATGAGGAGGAGTTCGATGAGGAGGATGAGGAGGATCGCGACTTGGAGGAGGAAGATGAATTCGATGAGGAGGATGAACTCGATGAGGAGGAGGATGAGGAGGATCGCGACTTGGAGGAGGAGGATGAATTCGATGAGGAGGAGGAGGAGGAGGATCGCGACTTGGAGGAGGAGGATGAGTTCGATGAGGAGGATGAACTCGATGAGGAGGAGGAGGAGGATCGCGACTTGGAGGAGGAGGATGAGTTTGATGAGGAGGATGAATTCGATGAGGAGGAGGATGAGGAGGAGGATCGCGACTTGGAGGAGGAGGATGAGTTTGATGATGAGGATGAATTCGATGAGGAGGAGGATGAGGAGGAGGATCGCGACTTGGAGGACGAGGAAGACTTCGATGAGGAGTTCGATGAGGACTTTGATGAGGATGAAGAGTTTTAAATATTTTTCAATTGGGACGGGTATCGTGCAATTAATTTACAAGGAAAAAAGAGGGAGACAGGCTCGTGGCAAATGGAAGCATAGCAAACCAGGAAGAACGATCGTCATTTTCGTGGACCCCAGCGACACGCAAAAGAAAAGAAAGACAAAAAATATATGGAATCTAACATAAGGAGATAAGGCGAGGGGAAGGTGTAGAACGCAACAGAGTGGAAAGTACACGAATAGAGGAAAGACAGACCGTGTGACACGCCTTGGGGACGGGACGCAACCACGGAATTATTCAAGCGAAGGAAGGCAAAGCGAAAGGCGTAATCAGCTCCAAAAAGAATAAACAGAGTCGAGGAGCAATTGTGATATGCGGTGGATTTGAGCTCTTCACCTTTTTTGCTATAATCGATTCGGCGAACCCCGACCCGGAAATAGAGGGCAGGGGGATAACTGAAAGCCAAATATAAACCCACGCCTAAGGGTCGCAAAAGTCATTTAGAGGACAAGCACACAGCATTCGGCAGATCCATGGACCCGCGCTTGAGCCTCTTGTGTTGGTTTTCGTGAGGTTTGGCAGAAAGGAGATGTAGTATATGTGATACACCTCACCGGAGCTTCTTACCACCACCACACCGACGTAGCGTACCGCCCGCGACATCTTCGGCATGTGGCCATTGTCAAATAGCAGTCCCCATGCCTGGGTCAGGACGAGACCACGGAGCGCTGCCACGCCGTCTGCGTCCTCCTCCTCTTCCTCCTCCTCGTGGTCATCCTCGTGGTCATCATCAAACCTCCCCTTCCCCCTCTTCATGCTCGGATTTGTCCTCCTCAGCAGTGCCTGCTGTCACGCTATCCAGTACAACACTCTTTCCACTAAAGGACTACAACGATGTTCACCATCATCCCGGGTATCGACTGCTTTCGGTTCCTCGACTGCATTTGGTACCTCGCCTCCCACCCTTTTCGGTCCTATCTTTCCACCCTTACCCTGCCGCCCCTCCTCCTCCTCCTCCTGCATTATTACCATGAAAGGCCTCCCCGATCCACAACATACCATCAAACGTATCTGCGCCACGAACAAATACGCCAAATCCTCCTACGAAATAGGCAAGAAGTTCGAAGCTGGCATCTCTCTCGTTGGAACAGAAGTGGGGCCTGTTGCCTCTGGACAGTGTCAATTAAGAGACGCTTATTGTCGCGTGCGTGATGGGGAGCTATGGATTCATAATCTGTTCATTGGACCACACAAGACGACGGGAAAATATTTCCAGCATGTTGAGAAGAGGCCACGGCGGCTGTTGGTTCATAAAAAAGAGGTCTTGGAGCTGATGTATGCGTCGGCCAGGGATGGGCAGACCATTGTACCATTGAAGATTTATTTGACAGCAACGCACAGGTACGTACCCAAAAAAAAGAAAAGAGGGTAAGATGGCGGGCAGTTTCGATTGCTAAGATGTGCGCTTTTTGTTTGTCTCATCTCTCTTGTCTCTTTCTTCGCCTTCCTCCTTCCTTGTTATGTTATTCCAGGATAAAGGTGGAAGTGGCCATAGGACGGGGCATCAAGAAATACGACAAGCGTGAGGCGGCAAAGGAACGGGAGATCAAGCGGGGCTTCGAGAAGATTATGAAAAGTTTCTAACTTTGCTTGTTTTTGGAATGAAAAGGACCGGAAAATAATCAAAAAAATGAATCAAATACGCACATTAATTAAATGAGCATGGTCACCCAGCCTCACGGTCAGCTAGGAAAAAAATCTCGACTGACATGCTTACTTTCATCTTTCAAATTAAGTCTACAATTAATTTTCACGTGGAGGTACTGGGAGGCCAATAATCGTGCGGCTGGCTCGAGGAACCATGGCAAAAAAGCCGCCTAGGAGAGAAACAGGGCGCCTATTATATAGGGTTAGGTTAGGGTTAGGGTTAGGGTTAGGGTTAGGCAGGAAGAGGGGGTCACTAGTTCGAGGGTTCGGGTCACGATTCCTTTCGCCGACCGAGGCCTCCGTTGCCCTCCTTAGTTTCAAAGCACCACACTTATTTCTCGACGGCAAAACAACACAAATGCAAGCATGGCGCTGTCAAATATTCAAACTCATGCAGAAACAGTGGCGGGATGGCAACAAAAAATGTGCCAAACGCACAAACAGAAACTCTTTCGCTCTATTTGATTCAAGTCGGGCCATGCATGGCGGCACTCTCACCTTCACATTACCCTTGCCCACACACATCTACCAAAGGCCGCAGCAAACGATGCTCAAGACCTTGGCCTCGGCCAGCAGTGTACCCTTTGCCAGCACTCTTGGGTCCGCTTCCCAGCAGCTGTGGCAGCAAGGTCTCTTCCGCTCCAACACCCTTCGCATGCGCCTCAGACCACTGCGGGCAATTGTCACGTTTGTCCTCATTGTCATGGCTTTGGAATCTCGCCGACAACAGCGTCGTCTCTCTGGTATCCTCATCACATTGCTTGCCTCGCTGCAGCGGTCATTGGAATCTTGGCAAGAGCGGTTGGCTCGACTCAAGCGACGGAGCGGAGGAGGGTATGGGGCCCTGTGGGCGGGTCGAGGTGGGGGTAAGCCTTTTTCGGGTGTCTTCTTTTGGGGTGGCACTGGGGACGAGGACGGGGCTGGAAACACCACGCTGACGGCGGGCGATGGGGAAGGGAAGCCATTCAGGCGAAAGGTGATGTTGGGGGATCGGGGCCGAGCACGGTGTTCTTGGATGGTGCGACAGCAGTTTTTGCGACATGCGTACTGCGATGTGACGTTTGTGGTGGAAGGTCGAGCGTTTCCCGCGCATCGATGTTGGGTAGCCGCGTTTAGCATGCCATTGTGTGCAATGTTTAACAGTGGTATGCGGGAGAGTAACGAGAGCCGGATTACGCTGCGGGACACGGATGCGGGGGCATTCCAATTGATGCTGAATTTCATTTATGGCGGGTGAGTGTCGTGGGTTGGAAGTATCAAATTGAATTAGGTTGGGAAAGGGAATGTAGAGGGGTGTGGTTTGGGCTGCTGGACTTGAGACTTGTCCAGAAGGGGGAGGAGAATGAGGTATCTCAATTTTTGTTTGTCCTCCCCACGTACATACACACACACTCAAACAGTCCCGTGGAGCTCACTCAGGATAACATCGAGTGCGTGCTGGAGTTATCTGTACGTTTCTCTGTTGGAATGCTCATTGAGCAGTGCTGCAACTTTTTAGCTTCTGCTGTCGCGGTTGATACGGCGTGTGCCATCCTCATTCTGGCGGATGTAAGTATGCTCTTTCTTTGTCATCGTTGAGTTTAAGATTATGATTACTCGAAAGTGTGTGTAGATAATGACAGCCTGATACATGTGTTGGTCCCCTTTCTATCATGAACTGGTTGAATCGTCCCTGAAGCGACTCATTCTTATCTTTTTTTCCTCTCGCCCCTCAACATAATCTCCATCCCATTGTCTTCTCCAACAGAAATACGACTGTCACCCTCTCAGCCGCGACACATTGCTCTACGTAGTAGCCAACCTTCCCCACTGCTGGGCTGCGGCCAAACCCCATTTTGCCCGCTTGCCACAAGCCTTGTTATTGGAACTTCTGTCCCACGATGGATTAACGCATGGGGAAATGATGGTCTTTAACGTTGCTGTGTACTGGTTGGAGGAATGGCGTCGCTCTCGACCAGTGGAGCAAGACGAGATTGAAAAGGAGGAGGAGGCACGATTGGTTGAGGCAGTGTTGGGGCAAGTGAGGTTTCCTCATATGCCAGCCCGTTTGTTGGTGGAGGAGGTGGAGGGGCATCCGATTATGCAGGCAGAGGCCTGTCAAAGATTTGTCCTGGAAGCGTACAGATACCAAGCGGTGGTGCCTTTTCCTCAGCAGCATTGTCAGCTGTACCAGCAGCAGCAGCAGGCGCAGGAGGAAGGGGAGTCGAAATGGCGGCCTCTGCAGCTGCAGTTACCTCAGCAGGAGTTGCTGCAGAAGTACGCATTGGAGATGGGGGTCCGTGCGAGGCCTCGTCGGAAGCTGGCAAGTGGCGGCGGGGGAAAAAAATGTTTGTTACTGGCGGCGGAGAACAACAGAAGTAGCAGCAGCATTAGCAAGAGTAATACTTACCAATGTCCGGAACTGGAGGAAGAGAAGTGGGGGGAGGAGCTTTTATTGCCTGGGGAGGGAGGAGGGATGGTGGGGGGGAGGAAGGAGAGGGGGAGGAGAAGCGGCAGCAGCAGTAGCTGCAGCAATAGCAGCACCAGCATACCGTCGATGACAACAATCACGAATCATCAGTTGGTCGGGCGTGTGGAAGAGATTGAGCCGCAGGTGGTAGTGTGTGGGGGACGGGGAGGAATTGAGGGAGGGAGTACGACGACCTCTTATTCGCTCATTTCTACTACCATCACGGCAAAGTACGATCGACGGATAGAGAACGAGGAAGAGGACAGCAGCTGCATCAGCAACAAAGATAGCGGTGGTTGCAGCAACAGCAACAACAACAGCAACAGCAACAACAGCAGCAGCAGCAACAACAGCAGCAGCCGCAACAACAGCAGCAGCAGCAGCAGCAGCAGCAGCAGCAGCAGCAGCAGCTACAGCAGCAGCAACAACAACACCATTGTGGATTGGGAGGGAAATATGCCAAGAAAATAAAGACCCATGTGTGTGTATATGCATTTGATGTTGAACGGATGGCCGGGGATGGCGTGCATGAAATGGGAGGAGAACAATAAACAAATTGGAAACGTATGCATATGGAATAACAATGATAAGCATTGCCTGTCTTTGCTTGAATTAGGAGCGAGTGCGCTTTTTGGATTTTTACTCTCTCTATCTCTCTCCAATGATTGTGCTCTTTCCGATCTTTCGTTCTTCGTCTTACTTGTCTGGTTTCGAGTGTCGTTTGAGTCATAGCCACTCCCAGTCAGTGGGACGTCATATTTTCTTCTTTCATTCTTCCTCTGTTGTAATTGAGAAGTTTCTGTTGCTTTTTGGTGATTCCATTTCGAGGGCGGAAAGCGCGGGGTGCGTGAACGTGGCCCACTTTGCCTTGTGCGTTGTCGAGAATGCAATATTCTCGGCAGCATTATGAGCCATAGTTTTGGTACACCACACACATCACACCCTTCCTTCCCCTTTCCCCTTTTCCTTTCCCTCTGGGCATTCTCACGCCCTCGCAGTATCACAGACATGCACCCACTTTCTCAATCTTTTCTTTAATTTTTTATTTTTCACGGCCGTCTTTTCCCTTCCTCCTTTACCCCTCTTCTAGCGCATTCTCACCATGCCACACCATTCGCAGACGTACATGAATAAAATGACAAACACACCCTTCACCTCCACATTCATCGACGCGATCCTGAGGAACCGGATCTCGCGGGCAGGCGATGAAAAGAGGTGCTTTGAGGAGTAAAAACACACCCTATAACATAAATTCAAATGGGCAAATTTCCCTCCTCTCTGACTCCATTCACACCGTCTTCTTTTTCTTATTATTGTACTTGTCCTTGTTCTTCGTCTCTTTTCCCTATTGGTCATTTCCTGTTTTGCTGCTACTAGGGTATGGCCGGCCGCTGCGCTGCTGCTGCTGCTGCTACTGCTGTTGTTTGTCTGTCTTGTCTATAGGCAACCTATGGTTACTCCTGCTTCCTGATGACCATGTTTTGTCTATTTCCTTCACCATCTTACTCTCCTGCCATCGTGCGATTTCTATTCCTTCTGCTGCTTTTGTTCGTATGAATGGTGATCCATAAATGCCGCCAGACTGACGCTATTATTGCTCTGTTTTCACAGAAGATATTTTCCCCTTTTTAATTTCCTTCTCACACACCATGAGTGAGAACCTTAAGCCTCAATTAATGAGAAGAAAAGCAGAGGAATGACCCAAGCACCGACATCGGCACTTAAGTCCCCTCCTTCCCTCCATCTTTCCTTTTGACCCTCCTCTATCTATCCCTGCGATCGAATCGCCTTGCGCGTATGATGGTGGTGATGATGCCCCACTAGAGAAGACTGGGGTGGCTTCTCCTTCTCCACTAACTCCTTTGCATACTGAGTCAAAAACGCTCCAAACGCAGCACTCGCCATCGGAGGGACTCCCGTCGCCGTCGCTGCCACCGTGCCCGAGGAGGCGGCCGCCGACATGGCCACAGAAGAAGAATAGGAAGAAGCACTAGAAGAGGCAGAAGATGAGGAAGAAGATGTTGGAGAAGAAGAAGAAGCAGAAGAAGAGGAGGAGGAAGAGGAGGTAACGGGGGAAGACGTGCCGGTGGCGGTCTGAGTGATGGAAGGTGGGTTGTTGGTGCCCAGGGCCATAACCAGCGTTTCGACCAACCGTTGCTTGTGCTCGGGCGAGAGCCCTGTCAGGCATTGCTGTAGCGCTCCCAGGTCTTGCCCACGTGGGTGCTGTTGTTGTTGCCGTGGTGGTGGTGGTTGTTGTTGTTGTTGCTGCTGCTGCTGTTGCTGCAGGTGCTGCAGCTGCGGTGGCCGTGGAATGACTGATTGCGACACGGCGTCTAGGCTGCTTAGACTGCTGTTGCTCCTGCTGGTGGCTATCGAGCGCGGGGAGCCGGGGGGGGAGGTTTCCATCGGGAATGCAACACCCAACAAATTATTCGCTTCCTTGCTGCTGCTCCCACTGCCTCTGCTCTGCCCGACCAACACCGCGGAGCCCGGCAGCCCCTGTGACTTCTGTCGTCGGCGCAACTGCTGCTGCTCTTCCGCTCCCAGTTCAAGGATGCTCAGCGCAAAGTCTTCCTCGGGGCATATGTCCTTCCCTCCACCACCCACCTCCGTCCCCACGACTGGCGCTACGCCAGTCACCCCTCCCTGCTCCTGTTCCTGTTCCTGATCCTCCTCGCCGCCCAAAAAAGGATCAAACGCCGGGATCATCTTCCCATCATCGTCCCGCCCCCCCGGGCCCGTCAAAAAGAGGTGACCGTGTTCATGAAAAGCCAAAACAGGGTCAGTGGTGCAGCTGCTCGCGTCCAACTCCTCCAGCCCCACCCCTCGGTCCGCACAACCAAACTCAGGCTTCATCAAGGCACGCACCCCCTCCAGACTCCCCTCTCCCTCCGCACCTTGGCTCTGCTCTTCGGCCCCATCCTCCTCTTCTTCTGCACTATCTCTCTCATCTTCCCTTTCATCGCTGTCGTCGTCATCCTCCTCATCCCGGTAGCATCGCCTTCGCTCCCTCGGCAGCGACCTCGCCCCTGAAAGTCGCCTCCCCCGCCCCCGCGACCCCGCACTACCACGCTTCGACGATGTCAAGGGCCCTTCCAGCGCCGCCATCACCCTCGCCGCCGATGCCGCCGCCCGATCGACAGAGACTTTCCTCTTCTTGGGATCCATCCCATCTTGTTCCATTTTTTCGAGCATAAGCCCATTGACCAACGAGGTGAGACGATCTATGTCCGAACACATTTCCTGGATCTTACCTTTGAGCTGCCCTACTTCCGACTTAAGATGTGAGACCTCTTGCTCGTTGCTTGCCCCATGAGTAGCTCGGCGGATCTGCGAGAGGAGTTGAGGCCTCCCGCGAATAAATTTATCGTGACGAAATTCCCACCATTTATTGTTGTTGTTGTTGTTGTTGTTGTTGTTGTTGTTGTTGTTGTTGTTGTTGTTGTTCTTGTTGCTGGTGGTGATGCTGCTGCTGGTTGTGGTGGTGATGGTGGTGGCGCTAGAGTTGGCGCCAGTGCTACTGGAAAGGGCGATGCTTCCGTTCTGTGCATGGAAGTTAGTGTGGAAACAAAATAGGACGGACATCGGTGAGCATGAAAAGAGAGTTTGGCGCCAATTTTCTTCCTATCTTGCCCCCAACCATAACGACCGACACAAATACACACCACACGTATACAGAAGGTTATTGGAGATGTCAGGTGTGTATGCCCCAGGGTGTCTGACTATCTCGATATGCTATAAGATCTATGTACATGCTTTCGAAGCGTCTTATGCTTCATATCACCCCCCCGTCTTTCCCTGCCTTCTGAAAAAAACATACCTGCAACACCCGCACGTCCTGCTTGACCTTCCGGAATCCGTAAAAGTTTAACTGCCGGACAAAGGACGAAAAGTTACTGTGACTAAAGTATTGGGGGATCACTGTCTGGGCAAAGCGATCCGGGTCCTTGATCAAGAAGGAGTCGCCCTTGACCGACCAGGCAGCAATGGCCTTGGGGCACGACTCGAGCATCTGATACGTCTTGCGCAAGAACAAGGGTTGCTCCCGCCCGCCGGCACCCCCGCTGCCCCCTACGCTACTAGAACTGCCGCCACTGGTCACCATGCTGATGCTCCCCCCACCAACGCTGCTGGTTCCGTCATCATCATCGTAATACGCCCCTTCATCCGCAGAGGACGCAGGTGCCGGCGGAGGCGGGGAGGGCTGCTGCTGTTGTTGTTGTTGTTGTTGTTGTTGTTGTTCTTGTTGCTTGACAGCGGCTACTGCCGAGCCTCGAAGGCTCCTCATCCTTGAGTTATTGTGTACCGTCGTGGTTCCTGTGGGTGTGCATGAAATGTAGTGCGGGGCGGATGATGAGCGCGCGGTACTGAAAGAACAAGCCAACTCATAAGACCACAGTGATGACGGAGCCTGGCGGCGTCAAGCCAAGGCTCATGCGCCATCCCTAGACGTGGGGTATGCCCATCCCGACACTCCTTTGACAGCATGGAGAGGCGTGGAAGCGCCACAAAGAGGCCTGACAGTCATCTGTGGTCTGTGGGGAACAAGAATGCAAAAAAAAGACAAGACGAAGACAGGGCAGAGAAATTTGAATTCACCCATGGACAGGATTTTTTTTTGTGTTCGGGCTTGCACCTGCAACATAGCACAGTGTCAAACGCGATCATGCTTGGTGACCTCTCCGCCACTCCAAAGCCATTTACTCGACGGTCGCTCACCTTGTGGTAATAAAATGAGGACGTGGTGGGGTGGGTGCCTCTGTTTATACAGAGCCCTCTTTTTCAGCGATTGTTTCTCGCTGCTCAGATTATTGTGTTATTGTTGTGTGTGTGTGTGTTGCTGAGTGCCCATTTTCTCCTCTTGGGCTTATTGCCGCACTGCAGAGCAGACAATGCCTTTGGTCTGATGGATCGAACTGAAACGAAACGCACATTTTTACTGACCCTGATACTTTCATGGCGCTCAAAGCACGGCCACATGATGTTGTGAAGACGCTGAGGATCGGAACGTGAAGCGAATGTAAGAACAAATGGATCAAGGCAAAATTTAAAAGATAAGCAAACCTGCACATTAAAATCCAACGCATATTTACCACATATCTACACCAACGCAGCTTTTTGTCTTTCTTGCCGACCTTCCGTGAGTCAAATTATCTTTACGTGCCTTGTCACCCCCTCCTATCAATCCTCCTCCGGCAAATTTAATTCTATCTCCTGCCTTCTACTTCCCAAAATCTCCGGTTTGGTCATAAAGGTCTTGGTTGATGGTACCTTTACCCCCTTATCCCTCAATTCCTGCAAGCTTTTCGCCATCCCATCTTGGAGATATTGCGAGTCAAAAGTCAAGTCGTCATAATACCCCAAATCCGCCTCATCATCGTACAATGATACGAGTTCCACATCATACACTATTTCGCCCATCGGATCGTTGGTCTCGGCCTTTTCGAGCTCACGCACCAAAATTTTGCGGCGAAAGGCATTGGGAGGGAGGGGACCGAGGCCTGTTTTGGTGTACCCTAGTTCAAGCGGTACGACAATGCGTCGCAGTCCTCCCAGTCTCATGGTATGCAACCCTTCGTCCAACCCACGGATGACACGACCATTCCCATGTTTCACCAAATAAGGGGTCTTGCGAGCGTAAGTGTCGTCGAACAAGACGAGTTTTGAGAAGGGCGAGGCACGTATATAGCCCTCATATTGAATGATGGCGACTTGACCCCATTTCGGACTGGCACCTTCACCTTTTCGCACATCATAGTACCGGAGTCCACTTTTGGTTTTGAAAGCAACAGGCGGTAAGTCCGAGTCTTGCACGCTGTTGGTGGCAGCAAAGGCAGAGGGTGGCTGGAAAGGGGAGGGAGAGGAGAAGGAGATGCCCATTGCGGCTGCCACGGCCAGCAGGCCTTGCCGCAAGGCACCACTGCGAGAGGTGGACTGAGCGGGAGCGAGTGATCTTCTTCTTGCAGTCGTGGGGATGGTGGGAGTAACAAGGGGGGTGATGCCTGTGGTGCTAATGCTACTGCAACTTGGAAAGGAGGAGGGTGAGGAAGCACTGTCGGCATTGTCGTCGGATGCGGCTGATGACAGGGCATGCAGTGTAGTAAGTTTTAAGCTTATGATGCTGGTAGTGCTATGTAGGTGGCGGAGGGAGCCAAAAGCGGCGACAGGACACGGTAGGTAGAACACCACGACGACAAAAAGGAAGAGGAGAGGGAGGAGGCTGGGCGATATCCGCCTTGCTGGTGCTTGGCAGCGAGAGGACGTCGTCATGGTCTCAGGAAGTGCCAATAATGGCGCGGCTCGGAACCTGTCATTGGAGTACAGGAAAGTCTTGAGCAGGGTTTGTTGGATTTCCGTGTGCATGGTCTGTGCTGGCGTGTGGCGCTCCGCTTTTGTGATCGAATGAGGGGCCGTCATCATCACATAATCGCCCGAAGTCATTCATGTTCTCCGCAAAACTCTTCCCCCTACTAACATAGACTCTATCAGCTGCAGCAGCGGTAGCAGTAGCAGCGGCCACAGGATGGAGCGATTTTTTGGCAGCTTTGTCCCCACGACGCGCGAGGTAAGTTTTGCTTGCGTTCCTCTCCCTTCCTCCTCGCCTCTCTCTCTCTCTCTCTGTCTCTCTATCTCTCACCCCCATCCTCCTCATACCTCACAACCTAATCCTGCCACCTACAGTACGTGACGTTCAAGGCTGGGAGGTGCGATGTGGAAGATAAGGGCAATAACAAGTTTCTGATCACGCCGGACCGGCGCAAGGGCCAACTGACCCTCCTCAAGCACGTGGACGAGCTCACGCACCTGCAGTGGAAAGACCGGACAACCAACACAGTAGTTGAGGATGTGATTGCCATGCCCCACGACGCCTACTTTGCCCGGGTCAACACGGGCCGGGAAAAAGATCGCGTGTACATCTTGCAGTATCAGGGGGGTTCCTCCCGTCGCTTCTTCTTCTGGATGCAAAGCGCATCAGATGAGAAGGACGAAGAGCTTGTGAAGCGCCTGAACGAATGCATGACCAACCCTCCCCCCAGTGAGGCGGAGGAAGGTGGCGCCGGTGGGACAGGTGCCGCGGGAGGTACGGGAGATGCGCCGGCTTCGCAGCAAAATGTGGAAGACCTGCTTTCGTCCATGCTGGGGGGCGGGACCACGGGGGCCCAGACCCGCGTGCCCGGCCCGTCGGCTGCGGTAACGGCTCCCGCATCTGGTAGCAGCAGCGCCGGCGCCACAGGACGTGGAGGGCAACTGACTGCGGCGGATTTGCAGCGCGCCATGATGAATCTGACGGGCATGCAGCAGCAGCAGCAGCAGCAGCGGACGGTGCCCTTGACCGAGATTGTCAACGCGGATGAAGTGCTCCGTTCGGGCGTGCTTTCCGACCCGGCGGTGCAAGAACAGCTGATTCCCTTGTTGGCGGAGGGGCAGCAGACACCGGAGCAGCTGGAGGCGATCATGCATAGCCCTCAATTCAGGTCGACTCTGGGAAGCTTGACGGGGGCGTTGCAAACGGATAATTTCAATTCTATTATGAGTAATTTTGGCTTGGACGCAAGCAGAGGGATGGAGGCCCTGTCGGCGGGGAATAACGTGGACGCGTTTTTGCAGGCGTTGTTGGCGTTGCAGCAGCAGGAGGGAGAGGCCGGGGACCGGGGTGAGGGGGGTGAGAAGATGGAGGAGGAGAAGGATGAGGGGAAAGAGTAAAAGGAGAAGGGCTCTGGCCTGTGCCCTCGGAATATGGGAAGGGAGGAAGGGAGGGAGGAAGAGGCGGGTATTGAGAACAAAGGAAGGAAAACGAAGGGGAGGAATGTAGAAATACACGCGAGGAAGAGTACACACACGAGAAAAGAAGGAAAAACAAAAGGGAAAAAACGACGATGAAAGGCAATGCAGGAGCACGACTAAGTGCCGAGGGGAAAAGGCCGCGCATACTCTCTAACAAACATGTATTCCCTCTCTGTGCTTCTTTCATGTCTTCGTTCGTTGGAAACTCGAATTCGCAATGGTCGTCTTCCTCGTTTGTTTCGTTGTCACTCACTACACAAAATCATTTCCTCTCACTCACTCCTCAAGAAAAGACACCCCTACTCATCCACGGGGTCCACCCTCCTCTCCGTCCCTCCCTTCCTCCTAACACTCTACGCAAACTCCCTGCTCTTTGTCCGATCAGGCATACGAATGTAAGGCGGGTACTGATTCGTGCCCTTCTCATCCGCGCTGTAGATATCCCTGAACAATTCCTCCAACGGCGGCTGAGACCCAGCCTTGGCCTTCTTCAACGCATCCTGGACCTCTTTCCGAATCCCCTTCTCCATCTCCTTGACACCATCCGAAGACAGCATCGAGTGGTCGACCAGGTTCTTCTTTACCCACTCGATCGGGTCCCGGGTGGAGCGTGTCTGAACGATCTCGTCGCGGTTGCGGTAGGTCGTGCCCGGGTCGGACATGGAGTGCCCGTGGTAACGGTAAGTATTCATCTCCACGAAAATCGGGCCGTTCCCCGACCCCACAAAGTCCTTCACGAACTTCATCCCCTCGCGGACGGCCACCACATTCATGCCATCCATGCGAATTCCGGGTATTTTATTCCCCATGGTGTAGTACCTCGTGTTGGAGCTTGACCGCTCAATCGACGTCCCCATCCCATACTGGTTATTCTCAATGCAAAAAATCATCGGCAACTTCCACAACGCCGCCATGTTGGCAGCCTCCCAGATCTGGCCCTGGTTGGCTGCCCCGTCTCCGTACATCGCAATTGCCACAGGCATGTTCTCCCCGGGAGGAGTATTGTATTTGTTCGCGAAGGCCAAGCCCGTCCCCACTGGCACCTGCGCCCCGACGATCCCCTGCCCGCCGTAAAAATTGTGCTTCTTGCTATAAAAATGCATCGAGCCACCCTTTCCCTTAACTGTCCCCTCCTTGAACCCGAAGAGCTCGGAAATAATTTGCTCCACCGTTGACCCGCGAGAAAGCGCCACGCAATGGCATCGGTAAGAGGTAATCCATGAATCATTGAAGTCCAATGCCGAGTTTACCCCCACCGCCACGGCTTCCTGTCCATCGTACAAGTGGCAAAACCCACGGATGGTCCGGGCTTTGTACTCAGTGTCACACGTGATCTCCATGCGCCGCATTGTGTACATGAGCCGCAGATATTCGACTAGCTCTTCCTTAGTGGCCGTGGCCTCGGTGGGGGGGGCTGCTTCCAGGTCTATGATTGAGAGAAGGGAGGTGCAAATGGAACGATAGAGTGTGATGTCTAGCCACGGATGGGGCATGCGATACGTAGGTTGGCAAGCAATCATAGAACGTACTGTGCAAGTCGAAGGCTTTGGAGAGATCGACCGTGATAGAGGCGGCCGACGAGAAGGCAGCCTTGGGCGCCATGCCACGAGCCGCCGCCGCCGCCGTCACGCTGCTACCGCTGCAAACCTTGTGTCCGAGGATCCGGAGTCCACATCGCATGGTGAACATCCTGTGGTTGTGTGGTTGGTCCGTGCGGTGTGGGCTGATTGAGGATGGAGCACACACGAGAAGACGCAAGTGAGCTGAGAGAGGACTAAACGAATAGCCACTGCGAAACCTGTACATACGAACCGCTCATTGACATCGCTTTCGAAGTCGTTAGGCTATTTGCGGCGTTCGCAGAGGACGCGGTGGGCTTGTTATGGTCGAGTGGCCATGGCCTTCAGGCTCACCGATCATCCGTTGCGGAGAACGACGACGAGAGCAAGCTTGAGCGTTTGATTTTTGTTTTTGTTTCTTGCATATGTTTAGTCCTTTGCCGTGCTTTGCCGTGCGTCTAGAAAACTCCTGATCTAGTCACTCCTGTTCTCTCCTCCTGTCCTTCCCCCGCCGATCCCACGACCTCGTCCTCGTACCCCACCCATCCCACTTCTCTCTCCTCCCCCCCGACCTCCTACCCCGCCACCCCTCTTGCTCCCTCCTCCTCCTCGCCCAAATGCTCCAGAGCCAGCACCGCCAGCGCTTCTTTCCGTCTTCCCTGTATTATTACTATCCGAAGACGGCCACCTCTGCCCCCCTCCACCTGTCGGCGACGCAAATCGATTCCGATCCGCAAAACTGCTGCTGCCTCCAGTCCCAGCCCCACTAGCACGCCGGTCATATTCCCTTCCTATACCACCTGCTCCTCGCCCAGACCTACCATACTGTCCGTCACGATCCCTTCCTTCAACACCAGAGCGGTCCCAACCACCACGTCCGCCTCGACCGCTCTCCCTCCTCCCTCCTCTACTCCCTCCCCACTGCCACTCCCCTCGTGGTTCATAAGCACCACGCCCAGCTTCCATTGACTTGGCCTCTTTCGCCGCCTTCTTCTTGTTCTCCTCCTCCTCCTCCTCCTCCGCCGTCTTGATCCCCGACGCCTTCAATTCCAATCGCCATTCCTCCCAATCCTCCCCATTCACCGCTTCCTCCCTCCCCTCATCCCCTTCCTCCCCCCTCCTACGTGTCAACCACTCCCTGTCATAAGCATCCACCTCCTGCATGCCCTCCGCCATCTCCCAAGCCATCCTACTCCCCTCCCTTTTGCTAAACGCGAAATCCAACCTGGCGCTCTCCAGGACCTCACTCTCTCTCTTCTCCACCCGAGCCACCTCAGCCTTGTGTGCCGGGGGGATACCAGCGCCAAACATCCCATCAACAGTTGCATCATACCGTCTTAAAACCTCACCAATTGCCAGGTCCTCATCCACCCACCCGTGGTGCTCAGCAATATACGCATCGATCTCCCGATCCACAAAGGAATGCCCTCCCTCCCTCCCGCCTTCGCCCTCCGCTCCCAAAAACAACAACTCCTGAGCCACACGGTGCAGCTCGTTAATTCCCTCATATGCCATCTCTATATCCTGGCTCAGGCCCGAAGTGTCGTCATTCGCTGCCAGTGTCATTAGAATTTCGGTCAGATTCTTCCACTGTCCCTCCACACGCTTCGCAATCTCCCCCCGCCCTCCCATTCCCCGCAATTCCGGCAAGCCCTCAAGTGCCGCCACGGACGGGGCGTTTGAGATACGATAGACCAACAAGTACCGCAGCAGCTGCCAGGCGAATGGCCTCTCTAAGGCAAGGGTGACGAAGCTCTTCACCACCAGCTTGGGCATCGCGTCACTCAGCATGCTTTCTCCCGTTGCATAGCAGGCCTTCGCCTTCCCCAATGGCCCCGAGCTGCTCACGATAGGCCGTAACCCCGCACACGCCTCATATCTGCTCACTTCCAAGAAGGCCTTGGTCAGATGCCGACTGAGGTAGGGCACACCCTGCATCTCCGGCCTCAAGAGGGGGAAGGCCATTACCATCAACACCTGCCTTCTCGCCGCTTTCCGTTCCACATCCGTCACACCCCCCTCCACCTGCGGCCACGCATCTTCCACACCCGCCAAAACCATGCCATAATTCTCATCCACCCACTCGTGCAATTCTTCCACCTGCTCCTTCCCCCAGTCCCCCCACCTCCTCGCCCTCAACCTCCCCTCCCATTCCCTGTACTCACCCATCGCCGTCTCATACCGCAATCCAAACAGCTCCTTCTCCGTCAAACCCATCCCCACTCCCTCTCGTAACCTCTGCTTCAGTGGTGCCTGCACATCCGCGAAAATTAGCTCTCGCACCGCCTGCAGATGAACCATAAAACGATTCTGTCCCAGGTAGCGGGTCTGGTGCGGCGCCCACCCCAAGAGGTCCTTTGTCAGCCACCTATCCAACGACGCCCGCTTTCCATGCGACCAGCTCTCATAAGGCGACTCTCCTAGCTCTTTCCGCCAAAATTGCAGGCGCTCCCAACGGCTGTCCCCTTCTCGTTCTCTTTCAATGGCACTGAGCGCAGGCACCGCCCCCTTGGCCCTAGCCTCTGCTGTCATCTCCTCTAGTTGTTTCAGGGCGCGGCCCTCTTCTTCCACCAGGGCCTTTTCGGTCAACTTGAACGCCTCAGCTTCCGTATGGCCTTGCTTGATGAAGTCATGCTGTTTTTGGACGAAGACCATGCTGCGGTTCACGAGCAAGCCGTCCACTGTCCGTACTACCTCGTCGCTCGTCTCGGGGAAGCGACGTTCATATCCGGCCAGAAGACGGTCGGTCGGCAGCACCAGCTTCGGGATCTGAGGAAAGAGAAAGAGAATAGCATTTGTGTATTCAGCAGGGAGTGAGTTAAGTGGTTGCAGCACGAATGTTATGACGCGCACGGACTTGTTCTACTTCTTTTCACATACCTTGCTGGGTTGGGCGGGCAGCGTTCCAGGAGGAATCGCAGTCATAGCCGCCATGATCCAACCCGGCGCCTTCATGCCCGTGCGGGCCTTGGCCCGGAGCCGGTGCAGCACGTTGGTGCCCTTGAAAGGATTGATTTTGCGGGCCGACATGCTGGAGGACTGATGATGCTATTATACGACGATGTTACGTATCCTGGGCCCTTTGGTATTGACTTGAGTCGAAAAGCTGCGACGCCCGGAAGTAAAAAAAAACAGACTCAGAATGTTAGGGAATATATTTGTTGGCCTGTATAGAGCGGGTGTGCAAAGATGGGTAGGGCGTGTGGGTGGTGTGGTGTGTGCGTGAAGTTGTGTCAACTTGTGTGATGGAGAACGAGTTGTTGACGATACAATGACTCGCTCATCATATCATAATCCCACCACGACAAATGGTGAACGAACAGGACAAAGTTCCATGTGTTGAGCCCACCATGCGACCGCGATGGCTAAGCAGAAGTAGGGGGAGCCCTGTGAGTAGAAGCTTGCCACGGACGCGCGGCCCAAATCAAGTTCGATGTTGGTTGGTCTCGCACAAAGGTAAGCATTCGATATGGGCCTTCCCAAGTAAACACCCACACTAAAACCCCACCACCACTCATGTCAACAGGCACCAAGACATTCAAATTCTTGACAGCTATCCTGCTAGTCTTGCCTTTCCTAGTTGTGGTTATGCATTTTCGTCCCGGCAGGCCCCATGGCGCCATTACAAGAAGCGCCTACTCCGGAGCCGGACCTGAGGAGACAAGCTGGGCCGCGTCGTGGCCGTGCATTCAGGGCTTGCCACAAGGCATAGTGCAAGACTTGTATGGAATTGGTGACGGCAAAAGCGCGATAGATATGTTGGTCTATCAAAGTCCTGTGCCCTTGCATTCCACCATTACCTCTTCCTCTTCGTCGTCGTTCATGCGGTTCATTCTGGCACTGGTACGTGCTTTTGAGCACAGATAAATTATGACGCGAAAATACGAACGATATCTCTTATAAAGTATGTCCATTTCTTCATGTTTGTCACACTTTGAGCTCTTCACATCCCACCCCTCAAACCTCAACCCCATAACAACAGGGAGCCGGCAGCAAGGGTCTCCAAGGCACCCTTAACCCTAACGCTCTCACACTCGGCCGACTCATAAAGTACATCTGGGAGGCTAAAGAAAAACAAGGCGACATTTTTAAAACTTCCGTCAAAGGCGCCGAGACACGGCACTCTCAAGGCAAAGACTTTCCGTGGGCATGTGAATTATATCGAAACCCCGGAAGGGCTTCCAAGCCGTCTTCGATGGCAGCAACGCAAGTGAATCATGTCTCCATCCCCTTTGAGGAGGACATATTCAGCTTTCTTATGGCCCCGTCGCAGGATTTGATGTTCTGGTATCAGCTGCCACAGGATGAGGAAGGAGGTAGCAGCAGGAGCAGCAAGAGCAGCAGGAGCAGTGGCAGCAGCAGCCAGACGATAACGACGCAATGTCAGCCAGTGGAGAGGGGGGACTTCGCGGAAAGAGAAGAGGCACAAAAGCACCAGCACGGGGTGTTCATTAATCCCTATCCGATTGGCGATTTGTCTGGCGTTCTTTGCCCCTTCATTTTCGAGAAGCGCCCTCAGGTGTTGAGTGATTCATTGGACGCACTGACGGTCGGTTTGAGCTTTGCCGCCGAGCTGCTCGCGAGCAACGAGGCTATGGATCAAGAACCGAGACAGACAGCAAAAAAGACGAAGCTTCGATTAGGCTTTAATTCTTGGGGAGCGCGTGCGACCATCAACCACCTTCATTTTCAGTTTTGGAGTTTCAGTGATGGGCCTGATGGACTCATCCCTATAGAGCGATTGCCATTACGGCAACCTATGCTGACCTCCTTTCCGGGGGTAGAGCTCTCTGTGATCGGAATAAAGCACCATCCTATTCGATCGATGGCATTGTCGGGGACGTCGGTGCCGGCTTTGGCCAAAGCGGGCGCACATTGCCTGGATGTATTGGTGAGTCGGAATATCCCTTTTAGTCTGCTTATGAATGGGAAGCATTTATACATCATGCCGAGGCGGTTTTCGGATCTGACGCTTGATTTTACTTCGGTGGGATTTCCGGAAGCTGCTGGGTTGTTGTTGGTGATGAATGAGACGCAATGGAGGGACGAGACATTGCTGAACGCTGATATTGTTTGGGATTTGTGGGATAAGACCTACGGTGTGAGTGGAGAGGTATTCAAAGAGTTGGTGGAGGAGTGTACGGAGATGCCGGCTGATGAGGTGGAGGTATGATAATGGGGAAAAAAGGGTGGGGGGCGAAATTGAAGGGGAGGTTTTCGCGACGCTTACTTGGCTGTGTGCAGTGGAGTCAGCAGGCTTGATAGAGATATATTTTGAAAAATGTGGAATGCATACTGTAGAAGAAATCTGTGATGATGAAAACCTGGCCGAAATGACAAAGAATGAATTACAAGCACGCTGCAGGCTTGTGGGAGTGTGGGTGAAAACGTTTTGAGTTGAAGCACGTCTGCTGTTGCTTCTCCGTGCAGTATCAAGTGCCTTTTTGGTTACCTGAGCATGCCACACAAAGCAGCACATGAGCAAGGCGATAGATGCAGATGTACATGTGGTCTTTCTCACGCTTCCTAAAATATCCTTTCTGTGACAGGACGCAATCTGCCCTGTTGTGGCGCCTTGCAGCATACGGCTTGCTGGTACCTCCCGCAGGGTGACACATCGATTTTCCCTGCCACCACCACATCTCTCCCCGGAGCAATTAGAACACACACCAAGAGGTTTATTGAGATTGCTGCAGACTATGTGCTTTCATTGATTGTTCGACACACATACAAAACCATTACACTCATCCAGCCACAGCAAATATCAACCGCCACGCCCTCACACGACCCCGTTCCTCGCACACCATTATGCGCACAGATCCATGCAGCTTCTAGCTGTTCCCCTCTCGGCGATGGTGGCAACTATTGCTTGCTTCTCTCTGGCTGATTCTCTGGGTGCGTATGGACGGAAGGAGGGGAAATGGAGGGAAATCATTCACCATGATTGCCCTCTTCGGTCTTCTCAGGGCTCGCGACCACGCCAAGCTTTTGCCCAAAGTCTCCATCGTCATTCCCTTGCAGCCGGATAGCGACAGACACGACTTCTCCCACCAGATCATCTCCCCTTAATTCTCTCATTCATTACGATCCACAACCCAACGACAGAGTACACCATTACCAGCCAGCGAGTCGAGTATATGCCCTGTCCCGCCATGGGGATCGACGTGGCCAACCCACGGTTTGCGTGGGTGGTGGAGCCTTCTGATATATCCGTCCGTGGTGCCTACCAAGAGGCTTTTCGCATCATTATCACGGCTGCGGATGCTGGCAGAGAAGTGATTTGGGATTCGGGGCGTGTCAACAATTCGGAGAGCCGGCACATAAGATTTGGCTCGGTGGGAGAGCTTCCCACAGCCGCTTTGGCTAGTGCGACTGCTTATGATTGGACGGTGACTGCGTGGGTGGCGACGGATGTGTTGCCTGTGTCTCCCTCCATCTCCTCTTCCACCACGACGAGGAAGAAGGCGGAGACGACGGGAGCAGTGCAAAGCCAACCTTCGCCGGCAGCTCGTTTTGTGACGGGCATGCTAAATGCTTCCAAGGACTGGGCGGGGGCCGACTGGCTAGTGGCTGCCAATAGCTCCACACAAAATCTGTGTCGTGCACCATTTATCGTCCCTAATAGCGAGAAGGTCGAGCGGGCGTTGTTGGTGATGGCGGGGTTGGGGTATTTCCAAGCGTCTTTGAATGGAGCGAGGGTCTCGGATGCTGAATTAGAAAGCGGATGGACGGATTACGGACGACGGGTGCCTTATTCGGTCTATGATGTCACAGGCTTGATAAAAGGAGGGGAAAGGGGTGAGGGTGGGAATGTGTTGGGTATCTCTTTGGGCAATGGCTGGTATAGCACGAATGGAGGGGCGGAACCCACCGACGTCCCCCGGACGTTTATTGCCAAGCTTTTTGTGAATGGGAAGGAAGTCCTCAGCACCTCTTCGAAGCAGCAGGAAATGTGGTTGTGTGCCGTCGGCCCCATTGTATACGACTCTGTGTATAACGGGGAAGTTTTCGACGGTCGGCTCGCTGCTCGCCTTGTCGGTTGGGATGATCCGGCCTTCTTCAAAACCGGCATTTCTGGTGCTGCTGGTAGTGATGGATTTGCTGCCACGTGGGTACCTGCAGTGGTTTCAAGCAACCCACCTACTGGTGAATTGATTTCTCCAAAGATGCCTCCCATTCGTCGGATGGAAGAATTGGTGGCTATTTCTCTCACAGAACCACAGCAAGGGGTGTTTGTCGTGGATTTTGGCCAGAATATCGCCGGGCGGGTAGCACTGTCTTTGCCTAGAAGAGGGAAGGGGAGCGTGACTCTAAGGCATGCCGAGGTGTTGCAACATGCAGGCATTGCGGCCGTGCCCGAACCTGGAATGATCTCGGTGGATAATTTGAGAGGCGCACGGGCAACAGATGTGTATATTTTTGATGAGGATGAAAGGGAAAATGGAAGGAAAGAAGCGGCGAGGAGAAGGGAGGGAGAGGTGGAAGAAGAGGAGAGGGTGGTGTTTGAACCAACATTTACATATCATGGGTTTCGGTATGTGGAGATACGGGGATATGAGCCGCGGCTGAGTGATGTGAAAGCGATTGTTTTGCACACAGACGTCGTGCCCATTGGTGATATTACCTTCTCGGACGCGTTGCTGAATCAGATCCAAAAGGCGATCCATTGGGGCCAACGGGCTAATATCATGTCAGTCCCCACCGACTGTCCTCAGCGGGATGAACGCAAGGGATGGTTAGGAGATGCCCAGCTATCCGGGGAAGAGGCCTTGTTTAATTTTGATATGGTTGCAACCTACTTAAAATTTGTCCGGGACATTACTGATACCCAGGATGCGGCAGGCCAGATTGGCGATACTGCTCCTTTTTCTATCGGGGGACGCCCGGCGGATCCTTCGTGGGGTTCAGCTTTCCCGAGCTTGGTTTACTTTTTGTATGAAGAGACAGGAGATGTGGGTATTTTGGAGGAGTTTTATCCTGCGTTGGCGAAGTATGTAGATTCGGTGCTGCTGGCGGCGGAGGTTGCGGGGGTGGTGAACCTATACAAATCCTACGGCGATTGGTGTCCTGTACCGGGGCAGCCCATGTGCTCCCCGCACTTGACGGGCTCGTTTTCCTTCCTTGAGAATCTGCAACAGCTATCCGATATGGCCTTTGCGATGGGGAAGGAGGAGGACGGGAAAGTGTATGGGGCATATCATCGTTCTTTCACACGCGCATTCCATGCCGCCTTTTACCATGGCGGGACCTATGATAATGGGGTTCAGACGTGCCTTGCCCTCCCTTTGTGGGCGGGCGCCGTCCCGGCTGATTTGCAAAAGGGGGTTGAGGAAAAGCTCGTAAGCGATTTGGTGGACACACAGAAGTACCACTCTACCACTGGCATCATCGGGATGAAATACATGTTGGAAGTATTATCGCGCCTGGGAAAGACAGACGTAGCTGTCCAAATGCTGCAACAGAGGGATTATCCTTCTTTTGGCTATATGCTCACGAACCCCCTCGAGCCGGCGACGACGATTTGGGAGCTGTGGAACTCGGACCAGGCGGGCCCTGCGATGAATTCGCGCAATCACGTCATGTTTGGCGGGCCGGTCGGGGGATGGTTTTATAAGTACTTGGGAGGGGTGAGAAAGGGGCCAGCAACGAGGGAGGGGGCTGGATACAGGCTGGTAATATTTGCCCCGCCCTTGGCGGCTTGCATGCCGTTGGAGAAGGTGACGACGACGGTGCGGACGTTGCAGGGAGTGGTGGCGATGGAGTGGGAGCAAGGAGCAGGGACCCTTCCCACTACTGCTGCTACTGCTGCTGCTGCTGTCGCTACATCTTCACTCTCGCTGGCGAGCCGCAACCTCTCCAACTCTTCCAGCCGGCATCTTCAAGCATCGATTCAGGTGCCCTTGGGAAGCAAAAGTAGGGTTATTTTGGACGGACGGGCCCTTGGAGATGTCAATCCGATGTTGAGCGTTACTGTAGATGGAGTTGATTTGAAACAAGCAATGAAGATGTCAGGGCAAGGACTGGAGGTGCTGCAGGCGAGTGATGATTTTGTGGAATTACTGTTGGCATCGGGGGGGTGGGCGATTGGGGTGAGGTTTGACGTGAGGGAGGACGAAGCGTTGAAGTGTATAGCGCCGTCGGAGGTAAAGATGGTGAGTACGGCAATGGGCGTGGGGGTGGGAGAGAGAGGAATGGCGGACTTTGCAGTGGTTACTGAAGGGGTGATTGCTAGTGCATAAGGTTGGGTGAAAAGAAGAGTGTTTGTGTGTGCGTATGAGTGCGAGTGTGGTTTGTTTGAGCCGGCGAGAGCATTCCTCTAACCTCCTCTGCAGGTTTCTTCACACTACAATGAATAAGAAAGAGACAAGGAAAGTGTCAGAGGAATCACATGTATGTGTAGGTGCAATTAAAGGAGATCATTTGATATACTTCCGCGAGCGACAACGAAGGTAGACAGGTGTGGATATTTTTGGAAAGATGCAGAAAAAGATAAAGAAGAACAAAAGTAGCAAGGACTATGAAAAGGAGGGAAGTGTGCGCCTTCTCCACACTATCCTGGTGAACAAAAAATGCTAGCTTCATCCTATACCGACGGTCACAGAGCAACCCCAAAAAATAAAGTACAAGAAAATAAAAAGAAAGAGTAAAACCACCCATCGTGTTGTGCGTGTGTGTGGGTGTGACGCAGACTTACCCAAGCTGTTGGACTGAAAAACCTCGCACCCACACAATACTTTCGTTCCGTGCAGTATCCTTCAAAATTATTTGAAATATTTCAATGCTAAAGCTTCAATCTGTTCCCCCCCGCCGTCCGCGCCAGCTCCTTCGCCGTCTCTTGCCCCTTCTCCGTCACCTTCCTCTTCGCATACGCCCCCCCATGCGCCGACACCTCCTCCTGAAGGCCCGCAAAGAACTTCCCGGAAGTACTGTATGCGCCTTGTTGACTCGCTGCTTCCAACGTGCCTTGCACCACCTTCCCACTCGCCTTGATCTCTGACCGCATTTTCTCTTTCGCGTATTTGTTCCCCAGACCGGGGTTGATGCGATTCACCAGTTTCTCCTCCGTTGCTGCCTGCTTTCTGGCCTTGCGCCGTGCTGCCTTCTTATCCCTCCTAATCCTGTTCCGATCCGCTTGGTCCAATTCCGCCGCTTCTCTCAACACCCCCTCCCTTCCACGCTTCTTCCCATGCACCTCCTCCGGTGCCTGGGTGTCGGCGTGTCCGACCGCCAAAGGCAACACCTCTTCCATCGCGATAGCAGGCACGTTCGCCTGCACCGTCATCTCAACCTGTGCGGCCTTCGGGACGAAATTGAAGTTAGACAGCGCGTCCAATTTCCCACACACCAATCGAAACAATGCCGCCATCTCTATCTTTTCCCGAGTTTCCTTCGTCTCTTTCTCCCCTCCTTCCCCCCCCCCCTGGCCCATGGCTAACCGCATGTACTCCTTCTCATAAATCGCTCCAAGGCCCTCCGTCGACTTCTCCTGAGACACCTCCGGCAGCTCCTCCTCTCCCTCCCTCCCCCTCCTCCTCCCGTTCATCATCACCTCCTCCCCTAATGTCTTGGGGACGACGTCATCCCACCTCTCTTCCATCACCCTCTGCTTGATCATCTGTTCAATGGACTGGCCCTTTTCAACCGTCATTAACACCTCGGGTCGTCGTGCCAGCTCCACGTCCACCACTGCTTCCAAGAGCGAGTTCTCCGGCCTATCTCCCGCCTTGACCTCTCCCCGCAATTCCCACGGGCGTTCCGACAACAACTCATGCTCCAACTCGGCAATCTCCTTGCGTTTTGTTCGCTGCTGTCGCTGGAAGCTTGTAAGGGTTTTAGGGTCCTCATCCTCTTTCTCCTCCTCCTCCTCCTCCTCGTCTCCATCTTCCGCCTCATCATGCGCCTGCCGGCTCCGGTTACTCAATTTCCGTTTCCCCTCCTTGCTGCTCGTCACAAAGGCACCCGATTTACTATCTCCCCCCTTCTCCTCCCCTTTCGGCTCTTCCTCGTCCTCCTCCTCATTCCCCCAGAAGTCCTGATAACGAATCTCCTTTCCATCCTCCTCCTCCTCCTCCTCCTCATCATCATCATCACTTTCATCTTCCTCGTCGTCATTGAACTCCTCTTCGTCCATTTCATCCGCAAACTTCTCCATCTCCTCCCAATCGAAGAACCCGTCATTCAACGCTTCCTTATCCAAGGGTGCGCCCTTTTTGCCCTTCTTCCTCCTCGCCTTGGCAACACCCTCCTCTTCGTCCTTGTCATTGTCTTTCACGTTGTCAGATTCGTCTGCGGACCCCTCCGCGTCCTCTTTTTCCTCCTCGTCATCGTCCTTATCATCCTCCTCCTCCTCCTCCTCCTCCTCCTCTTCCTCCCCACTCTCTTCCACCAACCGCTCCATCCGCGCATCCTCTTCCTCCTCGTCCACATCGCTCTCCTCTTCCTCACCCTCACTCTTGTTCTCTTTCCTCTCCTCTATATCCTCTTCCTCCTTTTCAAACATCATTGTTGCCCCTCCCTCCTCCTTCTCTTTCTCCATGAGCCTTCTCGTCACTTTCACCACCAACTTCCGTACGGCCGGGTTCCGCAACTGCAGCTGCTCCCATAGCGTCTCGGTATCAAACCCCTCTACAAACAACTCTTGTAGAGGCCCGAGTTTGATGGGCTGAGTCTTCCGGGCATGGTCGAAGACGGTCTTAAGCACTTGAGTGAGGCTCTGGGTGGGGGGGGGGGGAAGAAAGGGGGAAAATTGGGAGAGGGAAGATGGGTACTTTGAGACTTGGAAAAGGGTATGCTACCGAATCCTTACAAAATACACACCTCTGCTATATCTGATGGCGGTGCACAAAAGCTTTCGGGGGCGTCTGCCAGGTACTCGAGCCGCGCCAAGGCTCCTTCGATGGTGCTGAGGGGGAGGTCAACGGGCCCAGTACTAGAGCTGGAGTTGACCATACGCACTGCCTCGCCTGTGTTGTCGCCGCTGTCATCTCTATTTACTGCTTGTATTTTATTCTTTCTTGTCATGGTGCTTTGACGTGTGTTTGTAAGGTCTGTGGAGGGAAGGGGATGGGATGGGGATGGGGCGGCGGGGTGGTTAGATACTGCTCTCGGGCCATGCATGCGTGCAGGTCCATGTGATGCTATTGCATCTCCCTCCCTCCACAAATACGCCGCATCGAGCCTTCCTGCCGCATGCGCACTGAGCATATAGCTCTCACAAAAGGGTGCACGTGGATGGTGGCCGATAATTCGAGAAGAGGGGAGGCCAGGGCATTAGCAGTGGCTGGAGCTCACGCGGCCCGCTGGGCATCATCGCTAACGACTGCTCTCTTCACTTCCGGTCCTCCCGCTTTTACCCACATCTTGCACACACCACAGAACACGCCACGCCGCGTAGCCATGAAGCGCACGAGGGATGAGGACGAGGATCAAGGGGGCGCGAACGAGGGAAGCGCTGTTCAAGGTACGTGCAAAGTTGTAGTATGGTTAGGTGAAGAGGGAGGGTGGAGAAGGTGCAGGGCAGCGTGACGGGTAAGATGGAGGAAGAAGCAAATAATGCGGCCAAGCATGTATCTAGACTGCTAGGTGACGGTGGGGGTTGCTTTGTGCGGAGAAGATAGACGCTGCTGTTATGGTAAAGATGGTAAGCTGCCCACAGAAGAAGCACCAGACAGGCACCGCAGAAAAGCAACGCGACGCTTAACGATACGCCCTTGTCATCTCGTGCTTTCGTCTGCGCTGAGCGTACGATGCTTCACAATAACACTTCCACTTCTCCACACTCAAGTACCAAAACCAACCACCTCTCCCTTCCCCCTATACCCAACCAACAGCCACCGCCAGCACAAGCAGCGCGAGCGCCATCAGCTCGCGGCCCAAGTGTCCCTACCTCGACACCGTCAATCGCTCCTACCTCGATTTCGACTTCGAAAAAGTGTGCTCTGTCTCCCTATCAAACATGAATATTTATGCCTGCCTTGTCTGCGGAAAGTTTTTTCAAGGCCGTGGCCCTCGCACACAAGCGCATACCCACTCCGTCCAAGCCTTCCACCACGTATTTATGAATCTGCACAACGCCCGCATTTACTGCTTACCCGACAATTATGAGGTGTTGGACTCGTCGTTGGATGATATCAAACGGGCCTTGTTTCCTTCCTTTCCTCCCTCGGACATCGCCCGCTTGGACAGCAATACCACCCTGGTAAGGGACGTTCATGGCGTGTCCTTCCTACCCGGATTTATTGGATTGAACAATTTGAAAAACACGGATTACGTCAACGTAGTCCTTCAAGCCCTTGCCCATATCGTCCCTCTTCGGGATTTTTTCCTTCAACCCTCTCTGTACCAAGACGGCGTCGGCGGCGAAGCAATAGCAGCAACAGGAGGAGGAGGAGGAGGAGGAGGAGGAGGAGGAGGAGGGACGAAAGCCCACTTCCAACTCGTGTTGCTATTTGGGGAGGTCATGAGGAAGTTGTGGAGTAAGTATAATTTCAAGAGTACGGTGTCCCCACACGATTTCCTCCAGGAGGTGGTGGGCGCGAGTGGCAAGAGATTCAAGATCGGGAAGCAGGGGGAGGCGGCTGAGTTCTTGTCGTGGTTGCTCCACCACTTACACGTCGGGTTGGTGGGGAGAGAGGGAAAGAAGAAGGGGAACAAGGGAGGTAGTAGCGTGATTTTGGAGTGCCTCCAGGGCGAAATAAAAGTGATGACGCAGACGAAAGTGAAAAAGATATTGACCTTGGGAGGGGGGAAGGCAGGGAGAGAGGACGAGGAGGATGATGGAACGGGGCGGAATGTCGGCCGAGGAGGGGAGGATGATGTAGCCGAGATAGGGGAAGGAGAGTGGGTGGAGACTGTGGCAAAGGCGCCGTTTTTATTTTTGACGGTTAACATACCTCAGACCCCTTTGTTCAAGGACTCGCAGGGGGGGGTGATCATCCCGCAGGTCCCTCTTTACAGTGTGTTAGAAAAGTTCAACGGGAGAAAAGTAGTGGATGTTGTGAAAGGAGGGGTTCACACGCGGAAGAAATGTTGGATCACACGCCTCCCACGATACCTGATCCTGAGCTTGGCCCGATTGACACGGAACCATTTTTTCGTGGAAAAAAACCCGACGATTGTGAATTTTCCCGTTAAGAATTTGGAGATGAAGGATTATTTTTTCCCGGACGAGGGCGGGGAGGAGGGAGGGAAGGGAGGATTGCCTACGGAGGAGGAATTGGCCGTGATGAGCGTAGGGGAGTTGAAGGCTTTTGTGCTGGCGCATTGGGGGGGAGGGGCCGCAGGGCAGGTGAGGGGTGCGGTAGAGAAAGCGGAATTGGTAGAAATTGCGCGAAGGGTTTTACTAGAGATCGGAGGGACGAAATATGACCTTGTTGCGAATGTGGTGCATGATTCCCCGCCGGGACAGGAGAAAAAGGAGGCGACTTCTCGAGGGGAGGATTCTGGAGTGCCACAGGGGACATATAGGGTGCATGTCTTTAACCGGGCTTCGGATCAGTGGTATGAGATCCAAGATTTGCACGTTCAGGAGACGCTGCCTCAATTGATTACGATTAGTGAGAGTTGTTTATTGATTTATGAGAAGAAGGGGTTGGTGCATGACTGGCAGGCGACCAGAGAGGTGGCGAGTTCGGTGGCAGCGGCCACGGCGGGAAAGGGCGGACAGTGAGGAGGAGGGATCTGGAAATGAAGGTGATGGAACTGCTGGTATATGAGTTGAGAGGGAGAGGCGTGTTCAAATTGGTAAATAAGGCGCGTGTGCGCAGGCAGCGACCATACAGAGAGGGATGACAGGGGTGGAAGGAAAGGTTTGAGGGTTGGTAGGTGTAATAATAGGGGAACAGAGAGGGATGAAAGAGAGGGAGAAGACGACAAGAATCAAATGCAAAGAAATACAAACAAAGCGTCAATACCTTTAAGGTGGCTTCAAAAACTGCATCTTTTTCCTCTTTCATGCTCCTCCGGTCCAATGTGCTGAAGTGAAAGATGACTAGCGTAGACAGGAAGACAGAACGTACATGCGGTGCATGTAGACTGTCGTTCTCATTTCCTCCCTGCCCAGAGGGCTCTCCTTTTTAGTGGAATTCCGCTCTCCCTTCCCCTGGGGATATACATATTTCTCCTTCTTATTGTTGATGTTGTCCATCTTCCTACTTTGATGAACACAGTGAACAACACACATTGTTTTGTTTCGCTTCTCCTCAATCCCTCCAGTGCTCTCCTATTCTTTTCCTTCTTCTCTTTCCATCGACTTAAATACAAACCTATGTCCTATCCTTCCTCCTCCCCTCCTTTAACTAAATGGGTGGTTGAGGCCTTGGCGGCAATGGTGGTCGCTGTCGTGATGGTCCAGTCCCACTCCCTCCACCAGAACCTCCTCCTCCCCTCCCCCCCTCTTCACCAAACCCATTGCTATTCGAGGCCCTGTACTGGTAGGATGGCGAGACCCTATCATCTCGCGCCAGCACTCCCCCTCTTCCTCCTCCCCCCCCCCCCCCCCCCCCTTTCCGTCGCCCTTTTCCACCTTTTTCCCCCCCCAGCTTGTTGGGGGCTGATAAACAGGGGGACCGCATCACCGGGTTAGCAAACAGGGGGGCATTCCGGGCGGCGGAAGCGTTCGC
>Ga0160420_100109_pt1 | contig 48479 bp, 59 predicted proteins | sample CelAP2metagpilot_FD_108197 | JGI IMG/M metagenome (GOLD analysis project Ga0160420, IMG submission 108197) | Phycosphere-associated microbial communities from algal ponds in Kailua-Kona, Hawaii, USA - Cellana AP2-5-5 metagenome pilot | ecosystem: Engineered > Artificial ecosystem > Aquaculture >...
CTCCTCCTCCTCCTCCTTCTCCAACTCGCCAACCACCGCCACCATGCCAAGGCTTACGATCTTGCTCTCTATCTCTATCATCACCACCATTATTGCCGTCCCTCCTCTTCCACCCGCTGTTGCCTCCTCCCCCTCCTCCTCCCCCTCCTCTTCTCCCTCCTCCTGAGGACGGCCCGCCTTCGAAAACCGTGTCGGTCCAATGTCCATTCGCCATCACATCCACCATCACCTTCGTCACCCTCCCACCTTCCCTTCCTCCCTCCCTTTCTATTTCCATCTCCTCTCTCCTCAACACTGCATATTTCAAATCCTTTAAACCGTTCGTATTCCAGGTCTCATCATGCTCGGCGAGTACCTCCCACTTGACGTTACATTTCCACTCCCTATTACTCCGCAAGACCGCCAGCTTCTCCTCCAAACTTACCCCCTCCATGTCCTCCATCCCTCCTTCCTCCTCCTTCTTCGTCGGTTTCCGTACTTGCAATCCTGCCTCATCCACTCTCTTTCGCAACTCGTCATCTTCCCCTCCCCATCCCCAAAACGTATTCGGAAAGCCATTAATCCTTATGAAATCCTGGGAATTAAATGCCACAGCCCCACCAAAATATTTGGGGTTGCCACTGTACCTCTTCCAAGCTCTTGCAATATGCACAGGAAGGGAAGGTCGTGTCAAATAAAGAGGAATCAGGGACGAGCGGGGCAATAAATCGACATCATGGAAAACGAATACCGAAGCCGCTAGAGAGTCTTCTCTCTCGCCTTCCCTAGTACCATCCTCCTCATCTTCCTCCTTCTCATTATTCTCATTCTCATTTTCGTATGCTGCCTCTTTTGAGTCCTTAAAGGCGATGTCAAAGCCGATGTTAAGGAGCTTCCCACGGTTGAACTTACGGTCGTCGTTGCTTTGCTCGATGATGTAGATGTGGTAAGACGGCAGGATTGATGCTCCTCCTCCTCCATCTCCTCCGACTACTTTCCTTCTTTTCTCCTCGACCCCTTTTTCGTTACGATCTTCGCCTTCACATTCTCCTTTTATGTGAGCGGTAAGCAAGCGGGGTAGCTCCGTCAGAAAACGTTGTAAGTGCTTCGCGCGTTGCTGCTCTGGGTGTAGGTCACGATAAGGGACGATAATAAAAGCCTTCCCACCTCTTTTCCCCCCTCTTTCATTCGATGAAGGGATGGCGGCGGTACTGGCAGCAGCACCAGCACCAGCAACAGCAGCAGCAGGGGTAGTTGTCGTTGGGCTGCTGGCTGCTTTGGGGGGGGGAGCGTTTGCGCTTTGTGCTTGCCGCGCGACGACGTCGCCATTAGCATTGTTGCTACCACTGTTGGTGTTGGCACCGCTATTACTGCTCTTCTTGTCATTTGTGCTGCTCGTGCTGCCTGTGAGTGCATAGGTCGCTTGTGCTGGTGCCGGTGCCGATGCTCCTTCCCTTTGTGTCTCGGCCATCTCCAAATTTGCCATGACGGCCGCAGACTCCATTGCTACTGCCGCAGGTGAATTTGTTCCATCTTTCAATTTCTGCATATCCCTGGTCTGGGTATATGTGCATGTATTCAGGGCGGAAATGATGATTTAAATGAACTGGGCGATAGCAACGTCCGCATCATTAAATTCCTCCACCATGCCCTCCGCATTTCTTCCTACTCACATAATCACGCCCCACCAAACCCTATATCTGCTCACAGGCCTCTGGTAACTCTTACTTCTCCTCGTGCTGCAGCGCTCAAGCGATTCCCACGTCTAGGGCAAAGACCAAGCCACCCTCGACAACCTCCCCAGTATCACAACCATCAACCAACGGACGACGGCTCTCCGCCTTGCTCGCTCCTCTCCACGCTCATCCCACCATTACCACTGCAAGCGTCAGAACCATGCCTCTATATCTTGTTACCTTTGTATACCGCCTACTCGAATTTCGCTATGCTGAATTTGACATCATTTTAGACTTGCTTGGTCTTGACCCTACACTTGTCTACGCCCCATCCCCTCCGGAAACCAAAGAGCAAAACCACTCCCATCTAATTGTCGATCTCCCCTCCGAGGTCATCGCCGCCGAGATTCAACGTCGTGCCATCTTAATTGAATGTATTTTGGAGCTATGGGGCCACGGGAAGGATGCTGACGAACTTGACGCGAACCTTGCTGCCCTCCCTCCGGCCTTTTCCGCCCCCTACATGCACCCCGACATGACCTGGTCTCTCCTCGTGAATGGCTCCGGCAAAACTCTCACGATGGCAGAACAAGACTCAGCGCGTTTCCGTGTTCTACAACGCGTGCCTTTTCCCGGTCCTATTAAGCTCAAGAATCCGCAGCAGACTTTTTGGTTGCTTGACCACGGCGCCGATAACCTAGACCCCACCCCCGACCACATGTATCTAGGGCGCGCCATCGCTTCTCGACAGGCTCGTGGGCGGGAGTGGGTCGGAAAAGGGGACTTGAAACGAAGGACTTACCTTGGACCGACGTCGTTGGATAATGAAATGGCGTTGCTGATGGCGAGTTTCGCGCATGTCCAACAGGGGTCAATGGTCCTCGATCCCTTCGTTGGGACTGGATCGATTTTGGTGGCGTGCACGCAATTTGGTGGGTTTTGTGTAGGAACAGACATTGATATTCGGATATTGCGTGGCAAGAAAGATGGGAAGAATCCCGCATCTAACTTTGCTCAGTACGGGTTGAGGCAACCCGAGTTGATCCGGAGTGATAATTCTTTGTTTTCGGGGCATTTTCGCTCGCTCTCACTCTATGATGCCATTGTCTGTGATCCCCCTTATGGCATCCGAGCCGGTGCACGTCAGTCTGGCAGTCGGCGGGAGGTCGTAGCGCCTGTCCCTGAGCATATGCGCGCCGACCACATCCCACAAACAAGGCCTTATGCGACGAAAGCAGTGATGAATGATTTGCTGAAGGTGGCAGCTCGCGCGCTGAAAGTAGGCGGTAGGTTAGTCTATCTATTGCCTGTGGATATCAGCCCGGAGGCAGGGCCAGAAGAGGGTGTGTTACCGACACACAGGTGTTTGGACTTGGTTTGTGTGAGGGACCAGAAGCTCAATAGCAAGTTGATTAGGAAGATGGTGGTGATGCGTAAGAGGAGGGATCCGAAGGAAGCAGTGGAACAGGAAATGATGGAAGAGAAGAATGAGGTGAAGCATGGGGAGGAGAACGCAGAAGAAGGAGGAAAGAAAGAGGAAGAGGAGATTGAGGCAGGGCCGGAGATGAAGAGACCGCATTTAGTGATGTAAATATTTAGGGAAAAGAAAAAACTGACAAAAGTATTGATAGAATCGACTGAGAGGAGAAGCAGTGCAGGAGTAGCGCTTTATTATCAAAATAACTGACAGTATGCGTTGCATTTTTTTTTGTTGAGGCGGTGGGTAGCAACAACAGACCTACACGTCAACACGTACAAATGCTCTTCTGTTCAATTTACATACGCCGATGCCTCTTCTCTACATTTGTGCACTGTGTACAGCTATTAACATAATTGCTTGTTCCTAAGTATGCGCTTCACTCCCTCACTTTCTCTCCCTCTTTTTTTTCTGCACGTAAGCGGGTTTGTACAAGCTCAGCTTTGCAGACAAAGGCTTATCTGGCGTCGGCAGACCTTCCTTTTCTTCTTCTCTTTCTCCTTTCTCCTCCTCATCCTCTACCTCCTCCTCCTCCGAATCTTCTTCTACCTCCTGATTCTTATGCTGTGTTTCTCTTCTCTTCTCCTTCTTTCGCTGCCGCATATGTTCTGCTTCCAACCCCCCTGCCTCATCCTCCCCTTCGTCGTCGTCAAATTCCTCAACCTCATCCACTTCTTCCCCCTCTTTTTCCTCTCCCTCCTCCTTCTCCGGCACCTCTACCCCCAACAATCCCCAAATATCCGCCGCCGTGCATTCCACGTCCACGTTTCCCTTCTCCCCTTTCACACCTCCTTTCCTGTGCCTCCCCGCCGCAGCTATCTCCACCACGTCCCGCAATTGGCTTTCCAATACCTCCGTGCTCGTTACATTCAAATCCTTCTCTCCCTTATCCTCCTCCCCTTCTCCGTTTTCTTCCTTTTCTATGTCGTCCTTCTGCCTTCCTTCCTCCGCCCGAAATTTTTTTCTCACATCTAAGATGAACGGTTCTTTCTGTAGTCTCAAGAGATTCTCAACACCAAAAAGCTCCCCTTCTTCCCCCTTGATTCCCTGCACCGAGTCAAACTTCACGCTGTCCGTCCTTCCCCCCTTCTTTTCCCCCATGCCCGCCACAGGAGAAGAAGGCCGTCGGACAGTGACGCGTTCGAGGGCCAGGCTGTTGAGTTGCTGCTTATAAATTTGCCGCATGTAGCAGACTTCTTCGATGGTACCCTGGGCGACGAAGCGATACACTTGCACATCTCGTGATTGCCCCAGGCGGTAGGAACGGTCCATGGCCTGCTTAATTTGAATTTGACCAGTTAAGAGGATGGGTGAGCAGAGCACGCAGAGTATGTATACATTGACATACGAAAATGTAGGCGTGCACACAAGCGGAGGCGTGGAAAACATTCATATACAGGTATGGAAACGAGCCCGTTAAACACGGAATGCACACAATTGCGTGCGGAATCACTCACGCGTGAGCGCACAATCAACTCCATACAAAGGCCCAGAACCCGCTACTTATATATCAATCGAATTATACCTGCAAATCATGCGACGGGTTCCAATTTACATCAAAAATGACAACCTTACTCGCACATGTCAGATTCAGCCCCAGGCCCCCTGCCTTGGTCGAAATAAAAAACAAGGTAATACTTTTATCGTTGATAAATTTATCAATAGTCCCTTGGCGTTCCCCTCCAGGAGTCGACCCATCCAGTGACAAGAAAGAGTATCCCTGGATAGTTGCGAACACCTGAAGCAAGCGAAGCATCTGAACGGATAGGGAAAATATGAGGACTTTCTCACTCGGGGAAAAAGTTTTCAAAAGCCTGTCAAGATCTCGGAGTTTCCCGGACTGCTTAGGAATGGCGTTTAGGAGAAAGCGGAGGTTAGTTGGGCGGTCGGTACCGCCCATTTCTGCAAGATATTTAGGACCGAAGGCGAGTTCAGCGAAAGCCCGTGTTGCCTCGGCGGAGGAGGAAAATGGGTGAGGGAGACAGGTAGAGGAGAGGGAGGAGGAGGAGCGCGGGGAAACAGAATCATCGTTTTGCAAGAGGGAGGGGTGATTGGCGATTTTTTGGAGTTTGGTGATGACCGCGAAACTGAGACAGGAAGGGCACCGGTTGCAGGCGATACCTTCAGGGTGGTGCTGGCGCCAGAGGAGGGCTCGGGGGTCTATAGTTCGACGAGAAGAGATAATGCCAGCACAAGTAGTAGAAGAGGAGGAGGAGGAGGAGGATTGAGGGTGGGTGGGTACAACGGGCACGCGGTAGCAGCATTTCCCTCTGGTCGCGTCGCGACGACCGCAGTCGCAGAGCTCCTTCCGGTGCAGTAGCATTTGAAATTCAGGCAAAGCTAGAACACGTTCGTAGATCGCGTATTGCATAGGGGTGAGCTTGCAAAAAACCACATATTCGGATTTCCCTTTCAGTTGGTCTGCAATCATCGACCCGTGGCGCTTCAGAAGAACATGGGAGAGGAGGGACTCGAGGCTGACGCGGGCAGCGTTGGACTTGCTGATGACTTCAGAGGAGGCGCAGCGTTTGTTGCCCCGATTGATTGGTATGGTGTAGGTATTGTAAAAATCAGCGCTCGTGCCGGCGAGATGGGGAGCCACAATGGAGAGGAGGGCCCAGAGCTCGTCTGCTTTGGATGGGTCAAGGGAAGGAGATGTCGGGGAAGCGTGAGTGTGAGTTTGTATGCATATGTTGTAATGTTTGTGTATTCGCGTGGCTGCATGGCTTAGCTTTCACGGGGTCCTGTATGCACGTGGCATGTGGCTGTATGTATCTTGTCAGTTCGTCTGTTTGCGTTTGCACGCTGTGTGTCAGAGCTGTGTACGTGCGTATATATGACGAGCGCGTCTCTCTCTCCTTCTTTCTCTCTCTCTCTCTCTCTCTCTCTCTCTCTCTCTCTCTCTCTCTTTCAAAACCTTCCTTACCTCCTTCCCTCCCTCCCCCGAACTTACTGTAAGCATTTTGAACGGGCGTCCCTGTTAAGCCAATCTTTACGTGCGCTTTTATCTTTCCCGCCGCCTGCGCCACCTGAGTCTCCTTATTTTTCACTTTGTGGAACTCGTCGAACACCACCATTCGCCAATGAATCTGTTTCAGTCTAAACCCACACTTTGACCCATGCATCCCCTCATACGAACACACTACTATGTCTATTGCACCAATCCGCGTATCCGACAACACGCCCTCTGTCTCCTCCTTGCTCCCCCTTAGGTCGCTCACCGCGAATTTCCCCCAAACCGCAAACGCCTTCAACCACTGGTCTATCACGCTGCTTGGACAAACCACCAAAACTGCTTGACCCTTCACCTCCTCCCTCGCCCCCCGCCTCAACATTTGTTGCCGCTCCCGTAACTCGACGGCATCGCTTTGTAATCCTTTCTTCCCAAACACAGCAAGCATCAAACAGACAACCTGGATTGTTTTACCCAAGCCCATGGTATCCCCCAAGATACAGCCTGCCTTTGCCTTGTAATGGCCATAGAGCCACTTCACCCCTTCCTCTTGATAACCAAACAAATAACGCGCCGCCGCCATGGGCACCTGGACAGCCCGCTGCCTTCCATCGCCCCCTTCCTGCTCCTCGTAACCCAGCACCAACGGCTTTTCTGGCCCTAAACACATGGGATTGTCAAAGATGGGGTAAAGTTCCTCACCGTCGTGGTTTTCATCCTCGCTCTTCTCCGCTTCTCCAATTATCCGTGGCCATCGTTGAGCGATGGAAGAAAAGGAGGAGGAAGAGGCAGGGACACTGCTTTGGAGGGCCCGTTTCCGCTTTTGATTCTGATTTCTTGGATCACCGCTCATCTTGCTCTTAGGCTCGGAGGAAGAAAAAGAAGAGAGAGAAAGCATATACTGGCTTCTCGTGTCTCTTTTCATCGCAGCATTATCCGCAACATCAGCAGAAGCACACGGGTATAGTCCAGCGTCTGTCTCGGAGTCCGAGCTGGCGGAGAAAGGGGAGAAGGACGAAACGTTGCCACGGTCGCTTTCTTCTTCGTCACTATCGTCGTCGAATTGACTTCGCTTTCCCTTACTCTTGCTCGTGCTCTGCTTTACTGTCTTAATAGCCTTCTTCTTCACCATCAGGTGCTTGCCATGGTCCTCGTTCCCTTCACCATCCGTGGTAGAGGCGTCCGAGTCCAGAGATATGAGCGCTGATGATGGAGCCGGCACTTTCTTTTTCTTCTTCATCATCTTCTTCTTCTTCCACTTCAATGCCATTGCCACTGATGCGGCAGAAGCATTTGCCGAAGCCACGGTGGTGGAATAGGCTTCATTTGAAAATATAGGTCGCTCCTGCTTATCCGCCTCCTCCTCTGCAGCGCGACGCTTCGCCTGTGCAAGCCTTTTGGCATTCGCGAGAGGCAAAGGGTCCTCGTCTTCATCTGAATCATCGAAAGTCATGAATATAGGCCGCTGCGTGTACCGTGTTGTTGTAGCAGGAGCAGAAGCAGAGTCGGTGCATGAGTGGCAATGTGGGACATTTTCGTCCGAGGAGTCGTCGCCTATGCCCATCCTTGGCTTGATTGCTGCTCCCCCCCCGCGGTGCACCGCCTTCTGGCGTCGCGAGAAAAATGTGCCAGATGTCTAGCGAGCTCTGTGTTTGGTTGTGGTGTGCTTTATGAGTGTTGTGATTGTGATTAGTCAAGGTTCCTGTCGGAGGGGGAGGCAAGCAAGCAGCGTAAAGAATCGCTGGTGACGTCACCATGCGTGCATCATCCCACAACCCGCCTCAGAAGCCACACACCAATCACACACCCTTTACACACACAGACAGGACACGCAGGTCCAGCAGATCTTCCTCAACGTTGTCGGTCGTCGTCACGCGCCCCCTTTTCGTTTCCTCTCTGTCTGCGAGTCCCAGCAACGATAGAACAAGCACAAGTCAAGGGACATCTCCGCCCATTTCCATCCTTGACACACAACAACCTTAGCGGCCAGAGTGATCGGTAACAAGCATGGGCTTCTTTACGGACGCAATAGAAGACATTGTACAGGAGCCGTGGCTCATCCCAAGCCACCCCCGCAGGGAGGACTTCCTCTACTTCCGAGGGAGCAGCAAAAAGTCGATTTCTACGTATCGCTGCGTGATTGCCTCGTACTGGACGTTTTGGGTCTTACTTAGCATTTTGGGGTCAGGTATGTCTTGATGAAGAGATTGTGTGTATGGGTATGGAGTTTGGGTGGCCAAGGTACGACTGAAGAGGCAGTACCTGCGTGTGCATGACGGCAGGACTGACATGTAAGGCCTTCGCTTTGTCTGTCTCAGCTGCTTTGAACATGATGGACAACCTTTATACATAAACTTTCCACGTCGGATCTTTTTGGCCCACTGATGCAAGCTCTCTCCCTTTCTTCCTCACACCCTCCATCCCTTCCAGTGGGCGTCCCCATTCCTGCTCCCCTCTTCGGTGTGATGGATAACGATATGGACATCAAATGGCTCATCTTCCTTACCAACTGGTCTATGCTCCTCCTCGGCACTTACCTCTGGACCGCCTATGCCGCTTCTCGCTCCCTCCCGCCCTCCATCCCTCCCACCCCTCCCTCCTCACCCTCCCACCATCGTCGCCGGCTTTACCAGACTGTGTGGGTGTTGCGGAATTGTACGGCTGTTGCGGCCCTTGTGGTGTCTCTTCTGTTCTGGACGATATTGTTTCCCGAGATAAAGAAAACGAGCTGGGTGGACGTGCATTGTCACGCCATAAACAGCGTGATTGTTCTCCTGGATTTGACCGTGACTCATGTGCCGTACTATTTTAAGCATGGGTGGATGGGTCTCACGTACCTTGTCACCTACCTCTTATTTTCCATCGTGTACTGGCTTAGCGGGGGGACTGATCCCGAGGGCGATCATTACATCTATCCACCTTTGAATTACAAGCACCCGGGTGAGGCCGCCGGCCTGGTGGTGGTAGTGGTGGTGGTGGTTGTCCCTGCCGTTCACACCATGTTGTACGTTTACAACCGTTGGTTGCGTCGAACCGAATACTGGCATGGCCCACAAGTAGGGAGTAGAATCACAGTGCGGGACCGCATGCCACTCCTGCCGAACTAAAAATAATGATCAAATGGTATAATGATGTAAATGCGTGTGGAGGTACCTAGGCATTGAAGAAGTCAACGGAAAGATTTGTCACATAGTTGATGAAATAAATGTCTCACAATGTGGTCGGGAGGGTTCAAGGCCAACCAAAGTCTGCTCTATCGAATGAAATAGAGCACTATACATATCTTAATTTGTTAAAATTCGAATTTATGTACACTGCCCTCACGCCTACTCGTCTCTCTACATGTCTTCCATGTTCCCTCACGAGAATCTAATTAAGCCTCCTCCACTGCCCTCCAGACCCCCGTCTTGGCCTCATTACTCTCCCTTCCTCCTCCTCCACCTCCACCTCCCCCTCCTCCCTCTCCTCCTGCCCTTCCTCCTGACCTTTCTTTATTTCGTCTTGCCCCACACACGCATACACCTCAATCTGCGGATAATACTCACCCATCACCCTGTCACTCACTTCCACCAACGTCTCAGCCACATCACATATCCCTCCCTCCTTCCCTCCCTTCCCTGCCGTCTTCCCTCCCTCGTCCTCGCATACTTTTTGAAGGTAAGCGGCTGAGAAGTCTGCTTGGCCAGTGACACGGTAACGGGCGAGGATTTCACGATAGACCAGCCCGGGAAGACGAGGAGGGGTAAGGCCATGACGAGCGAAGGGCAGAAAGTAGTAAGGGATGGAGGAGAAGGAGGAGGAAAGGAAAGAAGAGGAGGTGGAAGGGTGTTGTTGCTTGTGCTCCTGCTGCTGGCCTTGCTTGCCCTGGTCCTGAGATGAGGAGGTTGAGGAGGAGGAGGAGGAGGAGGAGGAGAAAGAAAAGGAAGGAGAGGAAGAGGACTGCAAGAAGTAAGGAAGTTGACCATTCCCACAACTATAGAGCACCGACTCATTTATGGCCGCAACAATTGTATACCGTCGATCCCATCCCCCTCCTCCTGCTTCCCTTCCCTCCTCCCTCCCTGCCCCCACTGCAAATTTCAAAAAGTATCTCTTCAACTCAGCGTCATAGACCGATTGGTACGTATCGCTTGGCGCCATATTTTCCACCGTGCTTACACTTACATATCTCGCTTCATACTCCCCCACATCCGCTATTCTCGGCCCTCCCTCTTTCCCTTCCTCCCCCTCCCCCACAAAGAGGCCCGTCGGCGTTATCGGTAACCTCCCCCTGAGCACTACCACGAATTTATCGGCGTCCCCATCCCCCATCCGATGAGTTGCATCGCACCAATACAGATAATTCGAGTCCTTGTTTGTATAAACCACATAATCGTGCACTCCCCTACTCTCCAAATGCCCATAAGGAAACATACTCGGCACCACCCGCCCTTCCTCCCGCCCTGCCCCTGCTTTCTCAAAGAGCCCACATACCTCGTCTTGGGCAGGGAGAGGAAAAAGGTATTTCTTTTCCGCTGTCCTGAATTCTTGAGCGACCCTCAACAGATCCAATTGAGAGCAGGGGGGGAGGAGCTCCCATTCTTCCCACGAAGAGGGAGGGAGGGAGGGAAGGGCGAAGGAAGAGAGGGTGGTGCTTGTCATGGTGCTCGTGAAGGAAGGGAAGGGGGATGACATGGAGGGAGAGGAGGACGGAGAAAAGGAGGAGGACGAGGAGGAAGAAAAGAGGGATGGTGACACTGATGTTGCTGTTGCTCCTGTTGCTGTCATCACTGCTCTTGTCGGCCCTCCATCCTCCTCCCCCTCCATCCCCATGATCATATCCTCCTTCCTTCCGCCTACCACCCTCCCTCTCTTCTTCCTTTTCCTCTTCCCTACCACCCTCCGTTCCACCACCGGCGGCTCCACAAAGCCCCAAAGCTCCCATCGATGCCTCGTCCTCACCTCTTCATTCTCCCCTCCATCCCTCTCTCCTCGCTCGCCCTCCTCTAATACCGAAGGGTCCACACCGTACAAGCGATACAGAATAGTACTAGTACTGATGAACAAAGAAGGATCGCGCAAGGCAGCAAGCTCGTTCGGATAGCCGTGTTTCCCGTCTGCAGTCACGTAGATCTCAAATTGTCCCAAACAATCACTGCTGCTGCTGCCGCTGGTGTTGTTGATGTGAAACGAGGAGGAAAGGGTGACGAAGGGATTGATACCCCCGCTAGGTTGAGGCTGGAGTTGGTAGTCCGGGAGGCTACTCAGCGGCTTGCCTGCGGAGTCGTAGCTCTGTAAGGGAGAGAGGGAAAAAAGGAGGGAGGGAGTGAGTGAATGGTGGGACGAAAAGAGACACTCCACGTGTATATACAGTCGTTCTTCTTCCTCCCCTCTTCTCACCTGAAAACTAAAGTATCGAACCAAGGGGAAAGTACCCGTTATCCGAAACACGTCGTTCCTTGTCCGGAAATGCAAGGCCTGGAGCCAATAAACCGAGTTGGTATCCAACAGCACCGGTGTGAATAGTCGCGGGTCAAATATCACTTGCCACGCACAAAAAGGGAAAGGATGCTGTCGACTCAACAGAGCTAAATAAATTTCTTTTGCAATGTCCAGTCCGCTGAGTTTACCCACGGCTTTGGCCAAGGCGAGGGTCACCGAAGCAGTAGCTGCTCCAAGGTCGTCGTCGTTCTCCTCCTCCTCCTCGTCGTCGTCGTTGAAGAAGGTTGAGGGTCGCTTGGTTGTTGCCGACCGAAAATTGTCGGTAACCTTATTCCAGTATATATCTTTTTCTGCGGTGGCGGTGGCCTCGTCGGCTACTGTTGTTGCTGCTGCTGCTGTCGCTGCTGCTGCTGTCCGCATCAAGGGTGGAACTGATGCTGGTGCTGGTTTGGTAGGTGCACTGGTTACGGCAGCGGCTGGCCTGAGGGAAGATGATTGCTTGGACGAGGTATGGTCGTGTGTAGCTTTGTCTGGGGGTAAAGCGGTGCTGCTCTTGTGTAGCAAGAGCCACAAGGCGAGCGAGAGGAGACGTCTGTGCATCCCCACACGCGGGAGCTGTGTTTGCTGGGAAGTGCGAGAGCAAAAGGGCGATGAAGTGAGATTCAAGGTGGGAATAGAAGGTGAGGAACAGCAAGGCGTTTTATTGCGTCGTCGGTGCACGACTGGGTTCATTCGAGGCGAGTACGCATCCTGTACTAGTATGGGGATGCTGGAAGGGGGAGGAATGAGAATGAAGAGAGCGGAAGTGCGAAGCGAATAGAAAGATCAACAAGAGCAACAGTACAATATAGGAGGGATTTGTTGTTACCCTCATCTCTGCGCGACCCACATTCTTTCTTCGTTCAGTTCTAGGTAGACAGGCAATCGTGTGCCACAACGCTGCACCAACCTCCCCACATGATCAACGGTTTTCTCCGCCCGTTGACCTCATGTCCACAATCTCTCATACCATCAATCCCGTACGCAGCATGTATATACCCATGTACGCAGGCATAATCCCTTAGTATATTCTTCTGAGTTACTGAGGTTTGTACTTCTCTTTTGAACCTGTCCTCATGTCTCTGTACCATACGTGCTCTTTCTCTCTCTCCCTTATCCTATCGCACAGGCTTTAGTTAAATTACTGTTCCACCGGCGTAATCAAACGAAGAGTCTCCTTCAAATCCTTCAAGTCCTTCGTCACCTGATACGCACTCCATGCCGCGTAGAGCCGCGAGTCCTCCACCAAGGCAAGAGGCTTGAGCTGCAGGGAATGAGGGATGGAGGGAGGGTAGGAGAAAAATGTTTTCGTTAGTATTTTCGTGAGCACACATGCATCTCTGAAAAATATGATCCATCCTATATAATATGCTATTTTTCCTTCCTCTTTTCCATTTCTTTCCCAACAGCCTCTCTCTACTTACGCTTTTAGCCCATGCCTCCTCGCTGGGGAAGGTTTCAGCAACCTCCCTCAGCATCACCAGTAGCTGCGCGCCCTTTTGCCCCGGAACTGTGTAGGGAAAATTTTTGGGAGGGGGGGGAAGGACAGAGGAGAAAAGATTTTGTCGGGAAAAACTAAAGTTCTATTTATTTATAATAATTATATATATATATATATATAGAACATATATATCCATATATTATTGTGTACATTCTTTTGAAAAAGGAAGGGGGAAAACCGCGTTTTCCCTTCCCTCCCTCCCTCCCACGCTCCCTCCACTTATTGTCCGCCACTCACCTTCCACTTCCTCTACTTTCATCCTCTTCCCCTCCTGCTCTCCCTTTTGCTGCTGCTGCGCCTGCTGTCCCTGCATTCCGGTACTCCCAAAGCCCCCTGCTCCCCTCTTCGTCTCCGAAAGCTCCGTCACCTCCTCCACACGCGCCATACAGATCTTTTCCAAGATTAGCTGGGCCACACGATCGCCCTTGACAACGGGAAAGTCCTCCTGGCCGTGATTGAAGAGAACTACACCCACGGGTCCGCGGTAATCATAATCCACCACACCCGCACCTACGTCTATGTGCTTCTTCCACGCAAGGCCCGAGCGAGGGGCTGCAGGAGAAAGGGCAGGGAGGGAGGGAGCAGTTGAGGAGGTGGGTGTAATGCTTATTTTTCTTTAATAGGTGAGTTGGAGGAAGGGGAGGAGGGGGAGGGAGAGAGGAAGGGTTGGGGGGGAAACCAGCGCGGACGGAAGAGCAGTAAGAGGAGTGAGCGCCGCATCTGAATAAAGAACAAGAATACAGGGGGGAGAGAGGGAGGGAGGGAGGGAGGGAAGGAGGACTTACCGATGCGAGCGTAGGTGTTCTCGGGAATGGCGATGGAGAGGTCGGTCTTGACGAGCGCCTTCCCACCGGCGGGGACCACCGTGTCTTCAGCGCTGTGGGTGACAGGAATGGGAAAATTAGTGGGGAAGCGGGAAAGATCAGTCTGCGGGTGGGCGACAAATGGAAAAAAAAAACGGGAATGGCGAAAAGATGAGTGTGTCTGCGGGTAACAGAAGTGGGAAAGATGGAAAAAAGGGACGCAACTGAGTGAACGCTGCTGCTCCAACAGCTGGTTCTCTTCTCTCGAAATACTTCCTTGGTTATCCTTTTCTGATCCTCTTTCTCTTGTTCCCTTAATGTATATTTACCTTGCCAGATCATAACCGGCTGCCCATTCCGAGCCACGCACAGGAAGGACGGCGTGCTGCGAGAGGCGTTTTACCTAGTCATGGCAGTGGGGAAAGAACGACAGACGAAGAGAAGAAAGAAGAATCATGATGGAAGTAGTATGAGTCACTGACGTCCTCCTCCATGTCCGTACTTAAGAGAGGGGCATTCTTTCCTTCCTATTTGGCGCCACTAAGCCCTCCTTGCCTCCCTCCCTCCCTCCCTCCCTCCCTTTTCTTTCGAGCGACACCGATGTACCTGCATGACTTCAGTCGGTCGCGAGAGAGACATGGCACAGAGATAACGTGTATATTGGTGCTGCTGATGAATGGGAATGGGCGATGAAAAGCTTCTACTCGCGTGCGGTGGTAATGTGGAAAAAGAGCGGGAAGGGATTGGTAAGCAGAAATAGGCCAAGATAGATGAAACGACAAACATTACCATCAAATCCACATTCATGCTTTCATGTACCGTAGCGAGAAGAGAAGTGTGGGCAAAAAGAGCTGTTGTAAACGCCTGGGGTTTGGTCGAGGCGCGACCCCGAACGAAGAAGCAGAGGATGAAGAAGTGGAGGCTAGAAAAGCCGTCGTCGCACGCCTACACACAGTTGAAAGGACCGGGGACCAGGTGACACCAATTAGCATGCGGACACTTTACGTGGCGGCAAGCTTTTATTGCATGTGCGGTGAAGTAGAGGGAGGGGTGTGTTATACGTGAGAGAGTTTGGGAGGGAACTTGCCTTATCTGCGGAACAAGCGGATGCGGCGACGCGCGGCGACGGCGGCGACGACATGAGCAAGCAACGGACACAAGACCGCTAAATTTGATTTCAGAGCAAATTCACAACTCTTATACAAAGGGATCACTTCGGGCATCCTTTGCACGGCGACGGAGGATAAAGAGGCACTGGCTGAGTCCTGACATGTACCCAGAAACGACGAAACTAACCTCCTCTCCCCCTTTTTTCCTTTTCCCCACTGTTCTCATCCCCTGCCTCAGCCTCTTCCACGCGCACCCTCACGAAGGCAGTCGCAAACCAATGGAGTCGTCCTCCTCTCTTCCTCCACCACCAAGCGAGACCGACCTCGACCGCCTCGGCCGTGACCTTTCTGCATGCGTCCTAGAACAATACGTCTTCACCGTCGTAGGCATCGGGCTAGGCACTGGTCTCGGCGTCTATCGCAGGAGCCTCTTGCCCCTTGTTGCCTTCGGTGCCGTGGGCAGCTTGGGTGACTTAGCCTATGGGTTAGGTTGGGCATGTAAAGGAAAATTTGATGCGTACAAGGCATGTAGGAATCGAGTGCAGCCTCTAATCATACCACCACCTCGGGTTCCGCCGCCGTTGCCATTACAGTCACAGCCAGACACTTCCTCCTCATCCTCTTCTCCGCCCCCCACGTCTTTGTCCTCATCATCCACTTGGTTTAGGGTCTCGTCATCGTCGACTCCGCCGGCGCCGAAAGTAGGAAAGTCAAGAGCAGAAAAAGATTGAACGAGTTTTTAAAGATTATGCAGCGATTGTATGGAGAGATCCAAAGCCAAAATTGTACGTGTGCGGATGCTTGGCACTGTATCAGAAGTGTCGTTTACTTCTCGTTCTCTTCGTTGCTACGGGTTTGGTGTAGTCTTGACCTTCCATGGTCGCTGTGAGTGTGTTCGAGATGGTGCGTCCCCTCTTGGCCCTTCCTCAACACTGGGTCTCGCCCTTCCTTCTCCCTCGAACACACAGCCTCAGCACTTTTATTGTCATTCTCTGTCCCTTCTGTCTTTTCAAGGTGATGTCATTCTCCCGCCCCGGGCAAGAGTGCTCCTCCCTACTTTCCCCTATCTTTCCGCCTGGGATTCCTCATTCTTTCTCCTCCCTCTTTCCTTCCCTCCCCCTCTCCATTCCTGAACTGTCATTTGTCGAAATTTGGACACATGCACACACCTTCCTTTTTACTCTCATCAATAAATTTCCATTTTCTGCACCTTGGCGATTGATTTGCTGCTGCTGCTGCTGCTGCTGCTGCTGGTGTCGTAGACCCGATACACACCCACCTCCCTTTCGCCCCCGTCCTTATCTTTGTCTTTCATCCTCACATCCTCTGTTTTACAATCCGCCTTGATACGGATGGTCGTTGTTGCCGCTGCGGTTCCCACTGCTCTTTCTCTCCTTTTAAATAAGCATTGTCTTCTGGTATCCATATGCATATATGCACGCCCTTTATCCTTCCCCCGACTCCCCCTCCTACCCCTCTCCTTGTCCACCATGTCATTGAAGCATTCTTCGGCTATTCTTCCGATTCCCCATTCCTCTTGTCCCTCCCTCCTCCTCCTCCTGTTCCTCCTCAATCTCCACTTTCTGCTTCTTATCTTCCTCTACCACCACTGCTGCTGCTGCTGTTGTTGTTGTTGTTGTTGTTGTTGTTGTTGTTGTTGTTGTTGTTGTTGTAGTGCTTGCATTGGCCAGGGCAGCGACAGAAGCGTTGATGGAGGTCGGAAACCCTCGATTCTTCCCTCTTCTACATCTTCCTCCTCCTCCCTCTCTTTTCTCATTCTTCTCCGCTCCCAAAATCCCCGTCGGTATTGTTGTTGCTGCTGCTGCTGCGGTAAATTGGACTGGGGCAGTAGTGGCAGAGTGTTTCACAGCACTCGGTCTCATTGACGACGGCAAACAACTCGAAGCCCCTCCTCCTCCCCTTCCTCTCCTCTTCCTCCTTCTTTTGCGTCCTTCTCCTCTCTATCAGGAGGAGGAGTTGGACTCGACAAGGCGTAAGAAAGGGAAGATGGAAGGGAGGGAGGGAAGGGAGGGAGAGAAGGAAGGGGGAGGGAGGGAAGGAGTGGGCCTCCTCCTCCTCGTTTTTCTCTTCTTGCTCCTCCTCCTCTTTCTTTCGTTCTTGAAGTCGTCTTCACCCCGACTGGAGGGAACCCAGACAGGGCAGAAAGGAGGGAGGGAGGAAGGGAAGGAGGGAGGGAGGGATCAAGATCATTTCCTGCTCCTCCTCCTCCCATAACTCCTCCCTCCTCCTTGACTATCCCTCTGTTCTTATTCTTCATCTCCCTCTTGTCCCTCACCATGACCCATCCACCTGGGGCAACCGTCGACCTCTTCACTCGCACCACCATCCCTCCTCCTCTTCCTCGCCCTCCTCCTCCAGGTCTTTTTCCACAATGAGCAGCAGTGCCAGCAGCACCCCTAGCACCAGGAGACGCAAGAGTCATCCTCAGCCTTACCACCATTCCCCCTTTCTCATCGCCCACCACAATCCACCCCCCCCTCCCTCCCCCCTCCATTTTCTCCTCCACCACTCGCGCATTCCCCACCTTCTTCTTCACTACCTCTTCCTCCCCCTTCTCGAGCAAGGTCTCCTCCGGCACGCCCTCTATCAAGAGCGCATTCAGCCCCTTTTTTATCTCCCCCACTCCCCACCTCACCCCGTGTCCCGGCCAGAAACTAAACCGCCTCCCCTCCCAACTCCCCTCCCTCAATCCCTCCCTCCCTCCCTCCTTCATTCCCGGCGCAAGCCCCCGAGGGCACACTTGAGGGGCACCCGATAGGGAGGACGAGGAAGGGAGGGAGGAAGAGCTGGAAAGGAAGAGCAGGGAGGGAGGGAGGGAGAGGTGTGCTTGAGCAAGGCACCGTTCCACGGCCTGGAACGAGTAGGGGGCTGGATCGGCGCCGAAAGGGAGGGAGGGAAAGAAGGAAGAATCGGTAGAGGGAGAGCCACCAGCAAAATCAAGGGGGGGGAAGAATGTGGAGCTTCCCTTGGGAGAGGGGGAGGAGGGAGGGGGGGAGGAAGGGAGGGAGGGAGAAAGGGGGACGCCCAGGAGGGTCCAGGCTGCTTTCCGCAGACGTGTGAGTTCTCCCAGGAGACGAAGGGCGGCAGCGAGGGGCTGCTCGAGACGGAGGGGGAAGTGAAGAAGCGCCAGGATGAGGGAAAGGAGCTTGTCCAGGGTGAGGGAAGAGGAGGACGAGGAAGGGGAAGAGTAAAGGGTGGAGGGACGAGCCTCCAATTTGGCACGGGAGGAGGGATCGATCCGATCTTCCCAGGCGGCCCTGCGGAGATGCTGTAATCGAAGAGGGCCTTTTTTGGTAGTTCCTTGGGGGAGGAAGGAGAGGAAATACTCCTTTGCCGCCTGCCCTTTCTGGAGGGCCTTTCCCTGTGGATCGCGGGAATAAGGGATGGGAGGGAGGGAAGGAGGGAGGGAAACGAGAGCAGGGGAGAGAGGAGAGGAGGAGTGAGTGAAAGGCAGGAGGAGCGTTCAGAGGCAAGTGCACGAAAGCTTGCTTCTCTGCAGGTGCTCTGGAGAGGAAGATGAAATTGTTCGATTAAAGTCTGTATATATTTAACATGATAATTGCTCGTTTTATTTGAGTTTGGGATTTTGATGGGAAGTTTGTTGTGCATTACAAAGTTATAGCCGTCCCTCCGTCCCTCCGTCCCTCCCTCCGTCCCTCACTCTCCCTTCCTGTCTTCTTACCAGTCGCTGCATTTCAGCTCGGGTAGCGCCTAATTCCTTGCCCCGCTTGTGCAGGTCCACGAGGAGGCAGAGGGCGGGACGGAGGGTAAAGGGCGGGAGGGAGGACAAGGACGAGGACGAGGACGAGGAAGAGAGGGAGGAAGGGGTGGAGGAGAGGAGGTTGGAGATCAAGTCAGCAGCAGAGGCAAGACGACGAAGGATTTTATTGAGCCCTGCTCCTGGTGCTGCTGCCGCTGCTGCAGCCGCTGCCGCTGTCGCTGCTTCGGTGGCTGCTTTGCGGGCGGCAGCAGCGGCTGCTGCTGCGTCTGCTGCTGCTAAAACTACAGCCGAGGGCTTGGAGGTTCGTTTTGAAGTGGAACGGATTCCTTCATCCCCTCCTCCTCCTCCTCTTCCTCGTCCTCCTCCTCCTCCTCCTTCTCCTCCTCCTCCTCCTCCTCCTCCTCCTCCTCCTCTACCACTACCAGGGGAAATAACCCCCGTAGCAGCACCAGCACTAGCAGCAGTCGTACCAGTAGCAGAGGCAGCAGAAACAAAAGCAGCAGCAGCAGCATTGGTAATATAATCAATGGCAAAAATATCCTCATGCTGCTGCAGTGCCAACAAGCTCTCGATCACTCCCTCACTCCCTCCCACCTCCTCCCTCCACTTCGTCAGCTCTTCCTCCCTCTCCTCGAGTCGAGACACGAGAGAGGTAAGGAGGGAGGGAGGGCAGCGTTGTCGATAGACCAGAGCTGTTGCCGGGCAGGTGCCCGAGGAACACGCCTGCAATGCATGATCACCACACACCGTTCGACTCGAGGTTGAAGAAGGGGAGAGGGAGGAGGAAGGGAAGGAGGACGAGGTAGAGGAGCAGCTGGTGCATTGAACCTGTTCCAAAAAGCAATACTGTTGGCAGACTGCGCACCGAGGGCCTTTGAGCAGGCCGTGCCTCACCTGCTGCTCCCTCCCTCCCTCCTTTCCTGCCAGTCGGCGTCGTCGCATCCCCGCTCCCACCCCCTCTTCTCTTCCTTCCTCCTCTTCCTCCTCTTCCAGCAGACTCAAAGATGCTAAAATGTCTCTCTTCTTCGGCTTCGTCTTCCTCCTTCCACCTCCCTTCCCCTCCTTCTCCTCCTCTTCCTCCTCCTCCGCGCCCTCCTCCTCGCCATCAACCACGAACTTCCCCTCCCACCCTCCTTCCCTCCCTCTCTCTCTCTCCACCTGGGTCCTCCTCCTCCTTGTTTCTTTCTCCATTCTCTTGAGCTCTGCAAGAACGTACACGAGGCATTCGGAGGTTTCCTTGGGGGGCTTGTGGAGGAGGGCAGCAGCTGCTGCTACCACCAGCTGGTCCTGTGAGGCGTGGTTAACGTGTTCATTATTTAATAGTATAGTATTTATTTATTCATTAATGGTCCTATTCTGAACCCCGAGGTTGTCGACGAGCCATCAGAGCACAATTATCCATGATCGCATTAAAAAAAATCATATATATGTAATTATGTATATGTATATATATAAATAATTATATATACATATAATACACATATATAAGAATAATATATATATATAATTATAAATATTATACATTATATATAGATAAGAATAATATAAATATAATTATATATATGTATATATAAAAATAGTTGACATACCTGTGAGAACACCGGCGCCCGCCTCAATTTCCGGTAGAGCTCTTGTGCCTTGCCTCCCCAAGGGAGGAAATCTGGAGGCGCAAAATTAACGGCCTCGGCGACATTGAAATTGTGGTTAAAACCCGCGTGGTAGGCTTGAGGGAAGGTGATGACGAATTCCCCTGTTTATAGGTGTTTAAATAAATAAATCAATAATTGAATTGGTATATTATTTTATGATTTTATCAATAACCAATTGATCCTCAATTTTAAATGTAAATATAAATGAAAATCACACAATACAATTGCTTATCTCTTTCCTCTGCTGTGTCGTACTAACAGGGATCCTTTTCGCCGCAATCCACTTCGATTCAATCATCATTACCAGCTGCTTCATGAAAGCCTGTACTCCCACCTACCATCCCCTCCGTCACTCCCTCTCACTCCTTTCATCTCCCCTTTCTCCCCCCCGAATAAACTTTCCCCCCTCCCTCATCCTCCTCCCCCTCTTTCTTCTCCTTCGTCTTACCTGCCCTCTGCTTCGTCGTGTACACTGGAATGCCCCGGTCCGCGATCCACTTCGGGTCTATCATTGTCACCAGCTGCAGCATTAGGTCGGGGTTCCTCTCCAACAGCTCCGGAAACGCTTCCTTAACTGCCGCCTCAAACGCCTCCCCCATCCTCCCTGGCAGGCCATACCATTGTTTGGCACCCTTCCCCAGGTGCAAGTAATTGATCGAGTATAGGTAGTGGTCTTCGGCGTGCCAGCAGAAGGCCGACATAGCCATACCTACGTAGAGCCATGGGACCACCACGCCCGTGACAGGCACGTCCAGGTGGTGGAGCATGCTTCCCGTGGCCACCGGCAGATTGTTGATGTTCCACCCGCTCCGTGCGTAGCGCACCGAGAAGGAGGGGGAGGAGGAAGAGGAGGAGGAGGGACGCAGGGATGCTGATAAAGGGAAGGCGGAGCCATAGACGCCTGTGTCTATTTCACTGCCGTATTCAACCTTGACTTCCCTCGGGGCGCGGCTGCGACCCTTCTCTGCCTCCTTACCTCCCTCTCCTTTCTTGCTCCCCTCTTCTTTACCCCTGGCCGCCTCCCCTCCCCCTACCAAACGCCAAAACTCCCTCTCCACCTCTTCCTCTGTCGGTTCCTCCTTTCCTTCCTCCCCTCCCTCCCTCCCTCCTTCCTTTCCCCCAGATACACCCTCGCTTTGCTCTCCCTCCCTAGCCTCTCTAAGCTTTTGGAAATAGTCCCTTCTCCATGCCTCGGCCATCTCTTTATATGCGTCCAATGTGTACTCCTCCCCATCCTCAAAGCCGAACGAGGCAAACAACTCCTCCACCCTCGGCACACTCTTCCCTCCCTCCTTTTCTCTCTTCGTCTTCATGCTCATCTTCTTTCGCTGGCCAGCAGTACTACCGCCACACCCCTCCCTTCCTCCCTCGCTCCCTCCCTGCCTTGTCCCTAGCCGGGTGGTGGTCTCTGGGGGCTTCCTCCTCCTACACCCCTTCAAGGAAGACGAGGACGAGGGAGAATAGGGGAAGGAGGTGGAGGGAGGGGGAAGGAGGAGAAGGTCGTCAACGGGCTCAGCGGCACAGTCGGGACAGAGCCAATCACCGTAGGGAAGGTGCTTTTGAGGGGGAATGAGGCAACTCGCGTGGCGGAGGGCACCGCAAACGAAGCACTCGGTCATGGGCCGTCGTTGGTGTTGGTCTTTGCCTCCGACAGGCATCTTTCTTCCCTCCTTCCCTGTCTTTTTCAATTGGGTGGGGGTCGAGGAGGAGGAGGGCTCCACGCGTTGTTTAGAGGACGACGAAGCATGCGAGGACGAAGGGGAAGATGAGGAGGGAGAAGAGCCGCGCCCTTCACCCCTGCCCCCTGAACAAGGAGGGGAAATAGAAGAGGAAACATTACCTCCCCTTCCTCCCACTCCTACTCCTCCTCTCCCCCCCTCTCCACCCACCACACACAAGGTCGTCTGCAAACAGGCTTCACAAAAATCTTCCTCGTGGATAGCCGCCGCGGTGGCAGGACTGGAGCCGTTGGCAAGGAGGATCAAGAGGTCTCGACGAGGGAGTATTTCGGTGTAGTACTTCGGGTGGAGAGGAGGAGGAGAGGGAGGGAGGGAAGGAGGGAGGGGTGCAGATCGCTTTGTCTTGCGAGGAGAGGAAGAGGAGGAAAGGGAGGCGGAGGAGGCGGAAATTTTGCGGTTGTCACTCTTTCTCTCTCCTCTGCGTTCCCTCTGGTGCAGTTTTCTCTTTTTCGTTTTCTTCGCCCCCTCCTTCCCTTCCTCCTCCTCAACCTCCTCCTCCTCCCCCTCGCCCTCTTCCTTCTTTGGCAGCACATACCGGACGTGAAATTTCCCGACGCTTTTGTCGTAATTGGTGGTGGTGCCACGGAGTAGAAGAGACTTCTCAGGGACATACCTAGGGAGGGAGGGAGGGAGGGAGGGAGGGATATTTGGGGTCTCTTCGTGACGGTCTTGACAAGGCCCACACGATGGTAGGATGGTAGAGAAATTTATAGAATAAGGGAGAGAAGGAAGGAAGGAGGGAGGAGGGAGCACACATACCTCCAGAACTGTCTCCCCACAAACTCTTTCGGATTGAACGCGACTCCTCCCCCTCCGTCCCCTCCTCTCGTTCCCCCTCCCCTTCCACCTGGTCCTCCTCTTCCTCCCCCTCCTCTTCCTTTTTTCCTACTTGCGGCTGCATCAAGAATTTGTCCCAAGGCTACTGTTGCTGCTGCTGCTACTCCTGCCACTCCCTTCGCCCGTCCTCGGGTCCGAGCCAGCTTGTCGATCCCTTCTTCCACTGCGTTTTCTTTTCCACCCTCCTTTATCTCCTTAAGCACAGAAACAGGAAATGAGGTGGAGGAGGTGGTGGTAGTGCTGTTGTTGTTGCTGCTGCTGTTGCTACAGCTACTGCTACTGCTGGTCGAGGAGGAGGAAGAAAAAACTGGAGCATCAGTAGCACGACTACTATTGCTGCTGCTGCTGCTGCTGCTGCTGCTGGTCGTCGGCAGGGTTGCGGCATCTTCTGCAGCCCTTGTCGTCGCCTGTACTCCTTCCACGACTGCCGTTGCGGTTGCTGCTACTGATTCGTATCCTTCTTCCCGTCCTCTTTCTCCTTCTCCTCCACCGATGCCAGCCCTACTAGCGGCAGCAGTAGTAGTAGTAGCAGGAGCAGCAGGAGCAGGAGCAGGAGCAGGAGGAGCAGCAGCAGCTGCTGCTGCTGCTGCCTTCCTCCCCGCCTGCCATTTCTCAAATGGCAAGATCACGTCTCTGTAAATATTCCTCACTTTCTTGGCCTGAGTCTTGTTCACTCCTCCTCCCCCTTCCCCTTCTTCTTCTTCTTCTCCTCCTCCTATCTCTTCAGTAACTGCCTCCCACAGTCCCAAACGACAGACGTTATCATACCCTCCCCTCTCCCTCACAACAGCCTTATAGAGAGAATAAAGATGCAAAACCGGAGCTTGAGGGGGGCGGGAGGAGGGAGGGAGGGAGGGAGAGAGGGAGAGAGGGGGGGTGTTGGTGGAAATGGATTGGGTAGGGGGACGTTTCCTCTTGCTGCTTCTTCCTATTTCAGCTGGCTGCTGTTCTTGCTGTTGCTGTCGCTGCTCCTTCCCTTCCCCCTCCTTTTTTCTCGTTGCTGCTGCTGCTGTTGCTGCTGCTGATTTGGGCATAGGGACAGGGCCTGCGAGAGGCGTGCCGCGTTTGAACATGAAGCGACGCAAAAGCCTGTCAAAATCCTTGCTGAGACGAGAGGCGGCCTGGAAGAGGGAGGGAAAGAGGATTAATGGGTTGATTGGCAGCCCGGAGGAGGGGGGAGAAAAGGTGGGAGGGAGAGAAGTAGAGGGAGGGGGGGAGAGCGAGGGAGGGAGGGAGAGCGAGGGAGAAAAGGGTTTGTCTCTTTGCTTACCCCAAGACGCGACAGATTCTGTACGCGCGTCGGAAACTTGAACGTTGAAGGATCAATGGTGAAGGGAGGCGTCCACTCCTTAGGAGGGACGATACGGCAAATGCCTGCGGACTCGGCGATAGTGCGGATACTTTTCAAAAGGAAGAAAGAGGAGGGAAGGAGGGAGGGAGGGAAGAAGGGAAGAAGGGGAGAGAGGGAGAAAGGGAGGGAGGGAGGATTAGATACGACCCCCGAGTTATCTTTAATTATTCCTTGCACTGTAATACATAAAATCACGCGGATGTTAGAACGATAGAATACGGTAGAGTACATACGTCAGTCTTTTACGTACCTAGAGATATAGGCCAGGGGGTCAGTAAACTCCTCTTGTGTCGGATAAAACACTGGAGCTTCCTGAATCACCCCCTCTCCTTCCCCTCCATTCCTTTCTCTCCTAACACCCTTGAATTTCTCCTTCCCTCCATCCTGTTTCCCTTGTTCCTGCTGCTGCCGTTGCTGCTGTTGCGCATCGACGTTGACATGCTCGCCTAGCTTTTCCACCAAAGCAGGGGGGGGCGGTGGCATCACGCCAACCTTCGCCATGCCCACACACCTATCTTCGTATGGTACAACAGAAAGCATTCGCGTGAGTATTTGGGTTGGGTCGTTGATTTTGCCATCTCAATCTTTTATCGCGTTAACATCTGTCCACTGGGATGGTTGAATGAGGGTGGGAGGTCGGCTAACAACGACATTACCACAGCAGTCAAAAATAAGCAAAAATGCAGAATCTTCCGGTCTTGAAAGTCATTTGACATATTTAGCGCGTTGCCATGGGTGTTTAAGTATATGTAAAGCCGCACACAAGCTCAAGGAAAAGACGCCCCCGCTGTGGATTTTATCAAGCGACGAAGCCCGCTCAGAGGGGGAAAGAAAAATGCTACGCCCCAACCCGTGACTTTCTCTGCCAGATAAAAGGTGCCAGCACACCACAATTCGCATCTTAGACATGTTTAGGACGCGGGACGTATCACTCGGCTTTGGAGCGTCGTAAAAATAGAGTAGCGGGGGGTTGGACTGCGGTATCATCTGTCTGCGGATAGAGAAAAAGACGCCCACGACGACAAGGCTCGCTCTGGCTTGTCACACCTATCGTTCCTGTCTTCATGTTGGGGGGGATTGGGGGGACATGTTAGCGAGTGAAGGGGGAAGTTGCTGCTGCATCAATAAATAATGGGCAACAATACAGAGAAGCGCGAAGGCAAGATATTACCATAAGTGTACTCTTCTGGCCCACACGAAACGGAACCTTTTATTACGCCGACCTTTTATTTCCTTTATAATCCAGAATTTCTGAAAGGAGAAGCATGTGAGCACGCAAAAATGTATAAGGTGCATAACAGAATAAACAAGTCCATACTCTCTTTTGCTGGTTAGTATCGCAAACCCCCGAAAAAGAAAAAAGAAAAAACTTTCGTGTGTAGTCCGTTCTTCGAGCAGGGGGGACTCGTGAAAAAAGAAGGGATGAAACCAGAGGCAGGAGTCTATACATTTCATTGAAAAGCCTATTTTTCCATCCTTCAGTTAATTTCCCGTGTAATCCAGAGCTCAGACCAGACCAAACCCAGAAAGTGAATAGCAATTAACACGCACTCACTCGTCTTCCTTGTCATCGACTAATCTTACACAAAGTACATTTACCATTGTTTGAGCGCCTCATCATGGTAAGAGGATGTCTGCTACAATAAGGGTGACCGTGCCGTCCCTAGGCGCCGACATGTAGGGTAGCATGATGACGGCACCTTGTGACGAGTTCAGTTTGCTCATGAACCTTCACAGCATCCTCCGGGCTGTCGGGCACTGTCATGTGAATTGTGTCCAGAGGCGCTTGGTTTAGCACACTCCCAATGCACTGAAGTAGAAGTGTCTTGGTTGTGATAGAACATTTGACCTTTGCCACGCTCTGACGCCACCTATGCAGGAGTCGGATACGACCCCGACGGGCAAAGCATGCGAGCTTCATCATTCCAGATTTGGAACAAAGCTCGGTATCCCGGATGCGCAGTAGGAACTCGCTGTGAGACAGAGGCAGGATTGATCCACTTGTCCATAGGTTTACCCATTATACCAGAGAAATGAACGACCCATCCCTTCCCGCCATCAATAATTTCGTCGAGGGTCGCACCCATGTGTTCATTGTCATTTTCGACGAATTCCATGTCCAGCATACCGTAAATTGGCGGTAGTGCTGTGATATCCTCCCCCAGAGCAATATTAAAGAGGTCCATGTCATATACATCAGGTATACCCTTGTGGCAGTATAGTGGTAAAGATGCGGTTAGAAATAGGGGGAATTGTAGTCTCCTGCGTGCAATTCAAATGTAAGTAGGAGTGCCTTCATACAACCATACCCTACCTTGGCAACCATCTCGTCATTCTTATCTTTCAATCGTAGAAAGGCTTCTACACCGGGGCGCACCTGTGATGAGAGCGGATTGAGCTTGGGTGGTATCTGAGCAAGAGATGACCGCACTTACCGACATTAACCAGCTCGTTAGGAAATCCTGACGGCTCTTTCTCAGCTCCGGCACATTCCAAAAAGCCGTGTCTTGAAAGTGAGAATTGTTCCAGTACCAATACGCTTTAGGGGCCGCAAATGGAATTTCGTCGGGCAGATCGAAGAGATGATGGGGAGGCCGAAGGACGAGGCAATCTGCATCCATGAGGATGATTCGACGGTACGTGGTATTGGGAAGCAGGAAAGCCAGAAACTTGTTTGAGCTTTCGGTATAAAAATGTGAATATTTGCCCAAAGGTCTGACCATTTGGGGATGAAAAGAACTGGCGTTGAATACTTTAGCACCGACATCCTCGATTGCTGTGTGCCGGATCTCGCGGGAAACGGCATTGGAAGCAATGAGGATGAGATCGATATTGGAAGGCAGGCCGTCCTCAAGGCGCCGAAGCCGCATCATGTTTAGAAGTGCGCTACACGCATATCCGTCGTTAGTGGCATAAAAAACGTAGGCAAATCTCCTTAGATCACGTGATTGTACCAGAGCCATTGTTGAAGCAGACAGATTTGACGATGGGTTTAGCAAGGGTGGACCAAGGAAAAGCATCAAAAAGGCTGCGATGCTCAGAAGTATCCAAGTTCTAGCCCCATGTCGTTGCCGCCTGCTAGAGACACAGCCTTCTATGTACCTCTCTTTGTAGTGCACTCTTTTATGAGGCTTATTCATTCCCCGGCGTTTTTGCTCTATACGTAGCGGGGCAAAGATATTTAAGACCCTTAAATTAAATGCACTATTGCCTGTATGATATAATTTAGGTCAAGCGTATGTTATCGACTTTTTACCACTTTGATCATGTACCGTGGGTGGTGAGCTTTGATAGAGGGGAGAATTTTGAGCCACTAGACTGCACGTTTTCAATGTCTGTCATCTGATGAAAAGAGGGTTAAGACCATCCTCCCCCGAAAGTAGACACTGCCACATATGGGCACCCTATATTTATCCGCCGGCCAACAAAGGCTTCCTGCATCATACGGTAGGGCATGTGGCTTCGGCATATGGCGAGAGGACAATGCCACACCCGCATTCGTGTGAGAGGCGAAGGTAAAGCGTGGAAGGGCTTGAACGCAGGTGGTGGAGAGTTGAGGGGCTATGATGGTAGACGCCAGTACCCGGCTGGCTGAAGGAGGACAAGCAGCAGCAGGCAGGGGCAGGTATTTTTCAGGGCAAATGTGTGTATGGGATCTTCGGGCAACCACGTTGGGTCGGGAAGAGAGTGGAGGGCAAGCGGAGGGGCAGGAGGGCGAGGATGACAGTCGCACGAATTCCACGTGATCGCGCCACATACCTTGCGTGTGCTGCAACCACGTCTGTGCTTGCTGTTGGCTGTAGTCTTCGGAAGGACAGCTGGGGCTGTGCTCTGTGGGCAGGATAGGAAAATAAATGCGAGAGCAGGTTGGTGGTGGAAGACTGCTGGGAATTGCTTACTTGCATGTCAAAGCAAGGTCAGCATGGACTTGCTTGTCCATGCGAGGCCAGCCTCAGCAAGCAGCAGAATTTAATGCAGCGTAGTGACATGGATCTAAGGACGGAGTACACACATGCATTGGAATGCACTAGAAAGAAGAGGACAAATGGCACAGGGGTGAAACGGCTCTACACTCTTGGCGAGACAAGGGAGTGTTATAACGGTAATATCTTGGAAGAAAACGTTATGGTAAAGTAAGTGACTTGCGGTCGCACCACACGTTGGACAATTATTCTGCAAAAATGGCCTGAACGACTGACTATTACGATAGTCGTCAATAGTCGTCGATAATCATGGGATTAGTCGTAGTCGTGCATGATTTCCATCGAGGACGAGTTGTAGTCGTCGTAGTCGTGCATAAATCATCAAGCGACGACTATTTAGTCGTCGCAGTGGTCCATATTTTTCGCGACGACTAGTAGTCGTCGCAGTCATTCATTCGTATTCTTCGTCGGCCTACGACTACACACGAGCGGCGTCGCAATGACTGTGACGACTATTATTTGTCGTTGAAGGATAGAAAGTGGTGCGTGATTACTTGAAGTTACTATTACTATTGCCAGCTCTAGATACGCGCGTGTCGTGCAGCTCACCCCGAGCATTACGATGAGAACAGCGACAATGATGGACGACCACATAAATCAGGACATACTAAAACTCTCGACTCCCCCCATCACAACATCAGCACCTCACAAAATGGCAACACAAGATGTCGCTTCTGCCTCCGTCGCTACAGCCGTCGCCTTACCGTGCCAATATGACGAATCTGCCGTCCCTGACGACCAAAATGAACAAGCTGACGGAATGGAGCAAGCTGACGGGATGGAGGAGGAGGATGGGATAGAGGAGGAGGACTGATGTGGTGGTGATAGAGCAGGAGGACAACGCTAGTGTCAACAGCAGGAATTGCATTTCAACAGAGGGTTGGGGGTGGGTGGAGGTGAAGAATTTGAGGATGAGAACATTTCCAGCCGACCGCCGAAGAGGACCTTGCTTGACTACAGAAAGGCGACTACCAGTGACCTCGCTGCCATGATGTCTGACGATGAGGATGACTGTCAGGCTGTAGCGTCTGGCCCCATGACCTCGTACGCATGGGCCAGGGCGAAACTGGATGAGTATTTTGATTGGTGCGGGGGGAAGGGCGACAAAGTAGACATTGCAAAAAAAAATGCAGTTGAAAGACATCTCCAGCTGGTGGCTCATGACAGGGAGCAGCATGTACCCTGAACTTGCTCAGATCTTTCAAGCTCTCCTCTCCATGCCTGGTGGTGCCGCGTCGCTCGAGCGAGACTTCAGCATTGCGAGCAACTTATTGACCGTGCACCGCGCCCAGCAAGATCAGGCATTTGTGGATATGACCATGCTTCTAAACACGAACATAGACCAAATTACGGCCCTCTTCGACATCCGAGAGCTGACTGTTACGGAGCCATGCCACGACGACTGCGGAACAAGGAGGATTTTCAGAAGTTTCTTCATTTGGATGAGTCTGTGGCGAAGGAGGGGGAGAAGGAAGACGACGCCGAGGCCGAGGAGAACGATAGACAGGCGACGGAAACAATGAGGTATGGAGCAAATGATGGTGCAGATGATGATGAGATTGACGACGGTTACGATGATAATGACGATGATGGTGATGCGTAAGTATATGTGGCGCATTGAAAAAAGGAGGGAGAGACAGTGAGGAAAGAAAATAGGAGGAAGGGATACAGTTATGACTGGAAAGAAAAGTTGTAAAATGGTTTTCGCCGGTGTGCCGTACGTGAATCTCTGTGTGTAATGAAACTTCAGTACTTTCCTTCTTCCCTTTGTGAGTTTGACTTGCTCTCACGCAGACCGAAGGTCTGTCGCAAAGCAATACATGATTTTTTTTTTTTTTTTACCCATAGTAAGTCTTGTATCCCACGACGATTGGCCCATACATTTATTAGTTCGCGCACTTTTTTGTCAAGACTGGCGTACAACCCTTCAGATCGCCTGTGCAAAAAGCGAATTATCGGGGTGCGCTTTTTTCAAAGCTCCTTCGCCTGGCAACCCCCAAAAAATAACATATGAACGTAGACGGAGGGACGGGGTGTTGGACTGTACTGTACTCTAAGCTACGATCAGAGACATTTAATCCTGAGAGAGTCGTCATAGTCGTGAGGTAGTCGTGATAGTCGTCATAGTCGTGCATAATCGTTGGAGTCGATGACTAATAGTCGTCGTAGTCGTGCATCATTTCGATCTCCGACGGATATGACGACTAATAGTCGTCCATAGTCATTGGAGTGGACGACTGTGACGACTAATAGTCATGCACAATCGCAGGACAGAACGACTAACGACTGACTAAGGAATATTGGTAGTCGTCCAACGTGTGCTTGCGACACAGGGGGTGGCAAAATCCCATGTCTGCTGGACCCCGAGGGTAGTGAAGGGTTTGATAGATTGCGAAAGTCTACATAAATTGCCCTGATGTGGAAATTCCAGCACGGCTTTAGAAATTGGCTTGTATTTGTTTTGCCTGGAGGAGCCCCCGCCTTCAATTTCTTTCATTACCTTCCAATCACTCCACATTGGCCCCGGGCCGTTCACCTCCCATTCTGCTCTTCTTTTTAATCGTGCCACACACAAAGATATATGCGCGATCCGACCTACACTTGTAGTACGTACTTATCACCACTACTTATCACTGACAATAAGATGTACTCATAACTAAAGATAAGATATACCAATGAACCCTTTTTGTTCGTTTTCTTATGCGTTGTATGCGGGAGCCCCCGGCATCGCCCACAGCCTGATGCAAAGTCGAAGGGAAAATCATAAAAACGCACCCCATTCCGGCATACATAAAAAAGTGACAATCCCATAAAGGGACCTCGTATTTTCCCCAAAAAAAGTGTCAACATAGAGACAGTGGGATGGTGGCCAAGAGTGGCCAAGAGTGTTTTTTGGCGCGGCGCTTATCTATTTACAATAGCTACACCTGATATGTCGGATGGTGCAGACATATCGCTGGAAGAGGTAAAAACGCGGGCCGTGCTTCAAGCGAACTGCACGCGAGAGGTAAAATTTTATAGCGGAAGTTACGCTCCAAACAAACGACAAAGGGGGAAATTAGACGCACCAAATCCAAGAAATGGCACTGGAAGTTAATTTCGGGACATTCGTATCCGCCGCGTGGTACTGTCAAAATAATGATAATGGGACGAATGGGGGGCATCCTTCGTGGAGAACGGAGTTCTGTACTCTGCCGTGCATTGGAAGATTCAAGAAAAGGCCCTTGTGTTGTGAGACACTTGGTGGTCGACGTGGGAGCATCTTAAAAGACGGTCATGCGTGCCCACCACAACTGGCAAATGCCTCTAAGTGCATGGGCCTGACACCCCCTCAAGAATGTGAGTAAATATTGTAAAAAGAATACTGATAGACACAACGTATATAGCTATTCAAATAAAGCGCGCGCGGAGTAGTAGTAGTAGTAATGGGAACGCGCTTCTGGGACAGTTTTCACCTCCCCCTAAAAACCAACCGACCTGCCGGGGTGAAGTGTTCGTGGTGGGGTGAGGGAGGAGGACGAAGCGAAATAGGTGGTCTAGAGCCAATGAATGGTCACCAGACCCTGACACAGACAATACGACGGCGCGTTAATCAATGCAAAAACACCAAAAGTAACATAAACCGTACGGACTATACAGAAAGTTATGTAAGTTTTTTGCTCTTTTTACTTTTTTGGGGTTTTAATCACCATAACGAGCCTTGTCACCGGCATAAAGACATCTCCTTCTATCATAATTTGAGCACCAAAAGAAGCCCGCCCCGCGTGACGGGGAAGCTGCCGGCATCAGTCCCACTCGTTGGCGCGGGATGACCGGGACTGATGTCGACAGCTTCCCCGTCACGCGGGGCGGGCTTTTTTTGGTGCTCAAAATGATAGATGGAGATGTCTTTATACCGGTGGCAAGGCTCGTTATGGTGATTAAAACCCCAAAAAAGTAAAAAGAGCAAAAAACTTACATAACTTTCTGTATAGTCCCCTTGACGATGAGAGCAGAAGGGTACACCTTGACGCCTGACCTTTACTTTTGGGACAAGGTTCAAAGGAATAAATGAGGAGCCACAACAAACAAGATTATCAAGCGCTATTTAAAAGGCCATGCAGGCGCGTCATACACCAATTATGGTGCCTGGCTTTGACCTACTCTTCTGTTTACAAGCAAGCCCAGTAATCCAAGCACGTCTACGCCTCAGAATCCGATCAGAAATATTTGAGTTCACACAACATAGGGGGTAGAAACAAAAGGTGAGCTGACCATCGATAGTAGGATGGATGAGTGTAGTGGTGATAATTTTGGGGGTTCGCGCGGACAACATGGAAGAGAGCGAGGACCGTGGGCGAAGACCGGAGAGGGCGAGCGGAGGCAATTTTATTGGAGATCTGGCCTTGGGGATTCTTGAAAGTCATGGAAATAGGCGGGGCGTACAAGAAATCGTCTACAACAGAACAAGGCCATGGTCGATTAGAATCATAGCATAGCACAGCAATACTGCACAGGAGGCGGACACTTTAACTTGAAAATATTTTTACTATTTCACTCTCTTCCATCTCAGGCAGCGCAATTTACATCTCGTAGTAACCTGACAGAAAAGACAACCCCGGCCGCCTTGGCTCAGGTACATCATTTTCAAGCATTCCAGCGGAAAGCATTTCCCATGCAGCTCTGGAAACCTGGGAACGAGGTTTGTTTTGGCGAGTGGCAGCGAGCCGAGCTGTTGGTGCGAGCGACGCTGTATCACCAACAGCTCGGCTCGCTACATCTCACCACCACTCTTTGCCGGTCTCCCACTCATTCAATCACATGCTACACTACCAAGAAACGCTGCAACAGGAGACAAGAAGCGATATCAATCAAAGCAAAAGCGTTGGGTCCCAAGGTCTCTCACAGAGGAGCTTTGCGTCGTCCTGTCCCGTCGGCTTGCTTGCCTCCATTGTTCTTGTTCTTCTACCAGCAAGCCTGCCCAACGCCTCCACTGCACTCCCCTTCCTCCAAGGCATTCACACCATCTCACATAAACATACAAAATCATTTACATATACACGTATAAGAATGCTTGGTGGCTATCAGAATGTGGATACCAGCGATGCTTATCTTACGCCGCACCAACGAGAGGCCTTGCAGCAGTTCCGGGCAGAGCAAGGGAGTGGGTTTCGTTTCATGGTCCGGCAACATTGGGAGCGACTCTCAGGTTTTAAAAAACGGAGGGGGAGGGTGGAAGGAGGGAGTAAAACGAGGCAAAGAGAGAGGGTCAGGCGCATTGTTTTCTTACAGTCGGCGGCGATTGATTGATGATCTATTGCAATAGCCTAAACTTTTGTCCGACAGGGGAGGAGGTGACAATCGATCATGCACATCGAAAGCACGGCTCCACAACTTGAACTCGCGTGTTTAACGATGCACTCGACCACATCCTTATTCCTCTGTCTCCAACCCCGTAGAACGGACCTCTCTTCTTTTCCGGCGCGCCCACGGCGACGATTCGCTCGACTCCTCCCCCTTTAACCACCGCACCACGCAGCTCTGCGCCTTAGGAGGGGTCTTCATCCTCTTCTTCCTCTTCCTCCTCTCCATCTTCATCCAACCCCCTACGTCCGCCCCGCGGAACGACTACCCTGCCGGTCCCCCCGCCACTCGTGCGCGATCGCCCGTCCCCAAGAACCTCCAGCCTCTTCCTTCCAACAAAGGACAACAATGCATGGACCTTGCGTCTCAAAAAGCACCGGGAGGTCAGAAATTCATTCAAATACACAACCGTTGCAGCGGTGAAGTGATTTACCCTGGTACGCAATCGCTCTCCCGCCCTCCTGCCCGCCCTTCGTCCCTCCCTCCCTCCATTCGACGTCACCACCCATCATTCCTTCCCTCCCTCCCTCCTTTCCTCCCTCTCTCCCTTTATTCCCCAACAGCAATGATTGGCCAAGGCGGGGGCAGCGTCTTGCCCCGCTGGCTGGAATCTATTCAAGGAGGGACGGATGGAGGGCTGGAGGGCGAGGAGGAGAAAGGGTGGCGGTTCGAGCCGGGGGCCTGTCGAACACTCTTGGTGCCGGCAATCTTCCCGAGCGTGCGGCTGTGGGGTCGCACAGGATGCAATGGAACGTCTGTCCAGGACTTTAAATGCCAGACCGGGTACGTGCTCCCTCCATTGGTCCTTCCGTCCCTCCTTTCCTTCCTTCCTGCACTCCTTACCTCCTTTCCCATTCCCTCCCTTCATTCCCTCCCTTCCTTCCCTTCCCTTTTCCCTCCTGTCTACCACTCTCCCTCCTCTTCTCCCACAGCGACTGCGTCATAAACGGTGACCTTTCCTGCACGTCCGCAGGCGACGTTTCCTCCCTTTTTGAAGGCACTTTCCAAGGGTGGTGTCCGGCACCAAGCGCCCCGGCACAAGCAGGGATAGGTCCCGATTTTTACGACCTGAGCCTAGTGGACGGGTGAGGATGGCGTATTCATTTGTTTCCTTTCATTTGATTCCATCACAATTATGGCATTTTCACACACTGTGGATCCTTGTTATGTCCCTGAGTAGCGATAGAGCACTCGGTATCTCTAGAGCCACCTCAGCTTCCCCTCCCTCCCCGACCAAACCCGTCCCCATCCCTCCACCCGTGCCCACATCAAATCACTCCCTATCACTTGATTACACATGCTTACTCCCTCCCACCTATATACCCACCAGTGCTTTCCACCCGTATCCACATCCATCCCCACCTTCCCCACTAACCCCAACACATTGAAATTCCAATCCCCCGCACTAATTCAAACTCAAATCCCCCACCCTGTATTCAAATTCAAACGCCCAGGTACAACCTTCCCCTTGGCGTGGAGCTGGTTGGTGGCCACGACGTACCTCAGGTTTCCAAGGCCATGAACTGCATCAATGTAAGCAGCCTTTCCTCCCTCCCTCCCTCCCCCCTTCCGTCCTCCTCTTCCTCCCCTCCTTCCTGACAAGTCCATTCCTTAGTAATTTCCCTCCCTCCCCTTCCCTCCCTATCTCCCTCCCTCTCTCCCTTCCTCCGTCCAGCCCATCATTCGTTCCATGGGACCCGAGGACTGCCCCTTCGAGCTGCGTTCGTACAGCGACCGCCTCCCCGGCTGGAGCGTCCCGAGGGCCTCCATCACCGGCACCAGCATCCCAACATCTCCATGTTATTCCACGCCCCTTGATCCGACGTGTGAGCGGTAAGGAGGGAGGGAGGGAGGGAGGGACGGAGGAACAGAGGGACGGTGGATATCTTAAGTCCCCCCCTATCGATGGGCGAGTGTACATGGCTTGACCGTGTCTTGCGAGTGGGATCGTGGAGGTATATCCTCCCCGTGATTGCCTGCTTAAATGCCTTCGACGTCCAACATATGGAAGATGTGCTCTCACTCCCCCCTTCCCTCCTTCCCTCCCTCTTTCCCTTTCTCCTTTGTGGCTTGAGGCTCACTTGCTGGCGTGTATGTTCATGGACTTTTCGTTATTTATTCACTTGATTTGATCTAACCTGCGAGAGGGAAGCAAGCCCTGTCCCCTTTCCTCGCTCCCTCTTTCCCTTCCTCCCTTCTTCCTTTAGATAGATTTGCTCTCTCACCTCTACCTCCCCTCCCCCCCCCCCTCCCTCTCCCTCACAGTCAATTCAGCGGCTGCATGTCATTATGCAAGGCCTTCACAGAAGGCTGGCTCGGCTACTACATAGATACTGTCCAGGGACCGCGCGACCGGGTAGACCCTCTCATCACCCCCCTCAGCAGCCCGTCCTCCTTCCCACCCTCCTCCCCCACCTACCGCGAGCCGAGGCAAGTCCGATGGTCCTCGCAGTTCCTGCATGGCAACCAAACCAAGTGCGGGGTTGATGCGTGTAGAGGTAAGCCATTCCTTCCTCTTTCTTCTCCATTCTTTTTCCCCCCTGCTTCCCCTTCCTCCCTCTCCTTTCCCCTCCGGCAGCTGCTCGCGGTCCTGAAACCGCAAATATTTTTTAGAAAAGAGGAAAAAGAGTAAAGCAATATTTAATCCACATTTAATTTCATAAGATTGAATTTTAATCCTTCCTCTTTCTTCCCTCCACCCACCTATTTCAAGTGTGAGGTCATGAATGCGCTCAATTCCTCTTCCTCCCCCGCCCCCACCCTCTACCATAGACAACCTGGCCTATGGGGGTTACCGTCGCGGCGTATACGCCGCACAAGGGCACAAAATGACAGACCTCGTCTGCTGCGCCGGCAGCTTCTCCTGGTCGCCCTACCAGCCCAACAATTCCCCTGCTGGCTCCTACTCTATGGCGTGCCCCACGCTGGGTGCGGGGGATCCGTCGAGCCCGTATCACTCGTCCAAAGGCGGGAAAAGCCCGGATTTGGAATATCCCCAGAAAGGTATTGATATTCCATTCGATATTTTAAGGGTCTGGATCATGTATTGATTTGATTTTAGTCTGTTTATGTCCATTTTTTTTTCATTTTTTGGGTTATATCTTTCTCCCCTTTCTGTACATGTGACATGTGGTCAATCGAAGACCCTGTCCATGACTGAAGTGCATTTGCTTGAGATATCTTATCTCTTCCATCTCTCTCCCTCATACTTTTCTCACTCTCCCGCCCTCCCTCCTTCCTCCCTCAGACCAAGAAGTCCGCATGTCCTCCCCGTGGCCCGACTGGCCTCTTTCCACCATGGGCGGGAACTACGCCACGCAATACAAAGACCGCAATCCCTCAGTCTATGTCTGGTAAGCTTTCCCTCCCTCTCCTCCTCTCTCTTTTCCGTCCTCTCCACAGTTCTTTTCGACAAGTGTTCTCACTTACCCCTCCACCCCTTTCCCTTCCTTTGTTCCTCTCTTCTCCCCGTAAGGCAATATAATGATGGCGCCAACTCCCTCTATTTGTGCTGCGGCCAAAAAGACAAAGGTAGCCCACACTACAAGATCACTTTCTGTCCGGATGAGAATGGAAGGTAGATGGAGGGATGAATGGAGGGTGGGAGGGATGCTGCCTCACTGCCTGATTATGCTTCGTCATGATCGAAAGGGGATGTAGATGAAGGAAGGAAGGAAGGAAGGGAGGTATGGAGAGACGGATTGAAGGACGTAGGCTGAGAAGAAGAATGGAATAGGAAGAACATGAAGCACTCGTTTGGGATAGAACAGCTATTTTTGGAATGAAGGGTAGGAGGTAAAGTGGAGGAGGAGGGAAAGTCAAAATTAAAAAATACAATTCGAGAGCAGCCGAAGACAAAAAGAAGAAAATGAAATATCAGTACGTGCAACTGGTTTGTTCATTTTCCACACGATGACATATTCAATCCTCAATCCATCTATGTTGGGCATCACATTATTTTTCTCTCTTTAATAAATGGAGTGGTTTACTATTTTGTTTAATGCACTTACCGTAATTGTTATTTTGTTTTAAATTAATTTACTGATGTATTTTCCCCATCATTTTTATCGATGATTTTGTAACTCGTCCATTTAATATCTTTGTGACTCGTCCATTTAATATCTTTTTGAGGCAAGGATAAAGGTTGAAAACGTCAGGAGGAGGAGGAGAAAGTATGTGGGACTTAAAGGAAGCGCAGGGCGCATTGCACCACACTCGACGCTCGCTGATCTCGAACGTTGCAGCCGCGCGCACAGCGACAACGGCCTTGAAGCAGCGATGTCTCTGCAATTCAATGCCCGCACCACGCCAGTACCGACAGGACGCACGCACTCATGCTCCATTCGATCTCACCCACGACACATAGAGCGATATGTTTGCCCCCCTTTCCCTGACACTGGCGCGTCGCGCGGCCGCCGCTGCTCCTGCCTCCACATCGCTGATGATGCTGCGTCGACCTGCTCTTGCTCCTGCGGCTTCCGCTCCCCTCCGACGAGGAATCAGCTCGGGACAGCCAAAGAAAGGTACGTTGGCATTTTGGCAGGGGTAGGTGGGAAGGTGGCTGCGGTAGTGGCCGAGGGAAGGGGCGAAAGAGTGATGCGTCATGGGCCTTGCTTTTGGTGCAGGTGCTCTTGGCGAGTCGTCCACTTTCTGGGTACACAAGCAACCACCTATCCACAGCGCAGGCGTATATGTGAGTGCGTGCTACGTCGGGAGCATGTAGAAAAGATGGGACTCTGCTTTTATTAAAAAATCTTTCGCCATCTTTTCGCTCGCTCCCTCCCTCCCTTCCTCCCTTCATTTGCACCCATGCAGTGAACATCCAATCTCTCGTCGAAGCTGACTCCGGCACCATAGGGACCAAATTTTATCACTTGAGTAACACTACCCTCCTCGTCGCCGCCCCGCTCGCCTTCTTCCTCTCCCCCTCCATCCTATCATTTCCCTTGGATCTCTTTCTGGGAGTGGTATTCCCCTTACATGCGCACATTGGGTTTAATTACATTATATCTGACTATGTGCCCAAGGCTTCCAGGGCAGCGGCACGTTATGCCTTGATGGCTGTGACGGGCGTTACGATTTTAGGCCTGACGAAGATGAATTTGGAAGGGCCGGGTTTGACGGAGAGCTTCAAGAGCCTGTGGAGGGAGGAGAAGAAGTGAGCTGGGGGAGGGAGGAAATGAGGGAGGGCAGGAGAAAAAGGAGATGAAGATGTGGGAAAATAGATTTAATCTGGAGGGTGGGAGGATGGTATTGTAAGATGGAAAGGGGGGGTGGGGGGGGGGGTTATACATAGAGAGGGGGGATGGTGAATGTTTTGGTCAGACGAGTAGGGGGCCCTCGAGGGAGGAGGACGGTAAAGACGGGCAGTTTCCCGCGGGTAAATGCGGAGTGGAGGTAAAAGAGGGGAAGAAGAAATGTGGGATATGCTCGAGGGGGGGTTGGGAGTTGTCGATGTTGTGGTCGTTGGGAAGCATTCATTTTGATAACAGGTGGAAGAGGGAATGCCAACAGCAGTAAAGGATTGGGAGGAAGAGGGAGTGTGCTTGTGTGTGTGTGTGCGTGTGTGTGTGAGAAAGAGAGAGTAAGTTGAGCAGGGAGGACGTGGACGCAACACGAAGAAGCTGGCACGGATAAGGAAAATTTTATGGGGCAGGAAGACAAACGAAATGCACCGGGTCTCTCTGCCTTGGTTGAGAAGGGGGAAGGTTTTCTTTTGTTTCTACGTTGCGAATCTCTCTCTCCCTCTCCCTGTCGCTCTTTATTTTCTTCTTTCCCGTCCCCCCCCTTACCCCCTCTCTTTTCTCTGTGAGCGAGAAAGCGAAAAGGGGAAAGTGGAGCTGTGCGGTAAGTGATGGTGGCTGCTACTGCTGCGGCTACTGATACTGCTACGGCTTCTGCTGCAGCTGCTACTGGTGCTGGTGCTGCTGGTACTGCTGCAGCTGCAGCTGCTGCTGCTGCTGGTGCTGCTGTTTTGGCCGTCTCGTTCTGGTGTGTTTGCTGCATTCGCTGCTATTGCTGCCACGGATGCCGTCCTCGTTGTAGCTGCTACAGCTGCTAGATCTATTGCTGCTGCTGCTGCTGCTGCTGCTGCTGCTGCTGCTGCTGCTGCTGCTGCTGCTGCTGCTGCTGACTTATTGCTGATGCTGCTGCTGCTAGTCCTGCTGCTGCTGATGGTAGTGGTGGTACTGCTGCTGCTACTCATGCTTCGGCTGTTGATTGCAAGCTATTAAGCCAAGCAAATAAACACACCTCTTGTCTTCAGTAAGAGATAAAGTATGAGAAAACCCTCCTCTCTTGCCTTTTCTCCCCTCTTGCCTCCCACCCTCCCCCTCTACCTCCCCAATCTACGAAAACAATCCCTGCGACTCCGGTTCTTGACTCATGGTTAACCGCGTATTTACCTCCCCCGCCCTCCCTCCCCCCTTAACTCCCCCTCCACCCAGCACAGGCCCACTTCTCCTGAAGGCCGACGAATCGAAGCCAGGATAATCCCCCCCGCCCCCCTCTCTTCCTTCACCTACCTCCCCCATCGACCCCCCATAGCTCTCCTGGCTGAACCCGCCTCCTTCTTCTCTTCCCCCCCCTCCTACACCATACATCGACATCCCTCCCTCCGACATTTGACTGAAACTCTGCGACCCCATGCCAAGATTAAAATGCCCTCCATACCCCCCTCCTCCCCCACGGCCTCCCCCCCGGCCTCCTCCCACCGACATCGACCCCTGACTACTGGCCTCATATCCAAAACCTGCACTCCCCATCACCAAATGCCCCACCTCCCCTCCCGCCCGCCCTCCCTCATTCCCTCCCTCCCCAACTATCATCGCCGCCGCTGCCGCCTGGGCAGCCTCATACCTAGGATCGAAGCGGGAGTCCATTGGCGGGTACTGCTGTTGCTGCTGTTGCCCCCCTCCTTGCCCACCGCTATCCCTCCTTCGTGACCTCCCTCCCTCCCTCCCTCCCTGCTGCTTCTGGTTCATAAAATACTCTTGCATGGGCGCCACCCACGGAGGGAGCACTGGGCTGGCAGACTGCAGCGCCGAGAGTTGAGACACGTACAATTTCCGGTCTGTCGGTCGAATGCGAGGGGGAGGGAAGGAAAGCAACGTCGGCTGGAGGTTCAACAAAGGCCCTTCGACGACACAACCATTGTCTTTGTAGTGCGAGATGAGGGCGTGCCATAAGGGGACTCGCGCCAAAATTCGCGCGTTTCCGAGGACAATCATCCCGTATTTGGCACGGGTGAGCGCAACGTTCAGTCGGCGGGGGTCAGCAAGAAAGCCGATACCCTGGTGGTCGTTCGATCGGACGCACGACACAATGATGTAATCTTTCTCTCGGCCTTGGAACGAATCGACGCTGGCCACTTCGATTTCCTTGTAAAGCGCTTGCCGCAAGGGACCCGTGCGCGCCATGTGCAAGACTAAGTGCGCCCGCTGTCCCTGGTACGGTGTAATCACACCAATCTTCCCTGCGTTCACCCCGGCTTTCAACAGCGTGGTACACACACGCTCCACCCCCGAGGCTTCCCCTCTGTTCAAATACGAGGTGCCGGAGGAGGAAAGCTCTTCCGCACCCGTTTGGATCCAAAAGAACATGGGCCTACTGGGGACGGGCCAGGGGAAAGGAACGCGGTCGGAGGCCCGCTCGTCTTCGGTGATGCCGTTTTGAAGAGTGCCTGCAGGAGGAGTGGGAGAAGAGAAAAGAGAGGAAAGGGTGTCAAAAAATGATACATTTTAATTCCACCGCGGTAAAAAATGAGAGGATAGAGGCCATTGTAAACCTAGGCTCGATATTAGTGAAGAAAGCAGTCACGCATACAATTTTATAAGGAAGAAAGGATGGAAAAAAGGGACGGAGATTGGGAGAGAAAAAGAGTACTCACCTTCATAAAACATGTTTGACGGAAACGCGGACAAACAGGGATGCATACGATACTGCACTTGAAGCCGATGAGGACGAAGCCCCAAAATGATTAGCCGCTCAAACAACGATTGAGTTAAACCCGCTTTTGCCGCCTTCTTGCATGTAATCACAGGCGGCAACTGACAATGATCCCCAACCATAACCAGCTGCTTACATCCCATCACAATCGGAATCAGACATTCTGCCTCCATCGCTTGCGTCGCCTCATCGATCAATACCTGTCGAAACCGAAAGTTCTTCAACCGCGGGTCTCCCGCCCCAACACACGTGCAACAAATCACATCCGCAGCCTTCAAGACCTCCTTTCCCAACTTCCTCTTCAGCTGTCTAAATTTCGCTTCATCCTGCGGGACCAGCTCTCCTAACTCTGCCTTGAGCTGCTGCAGTTTCGACAGTTCCTCCTTCTCCGGCGTCGCCAACGTGGTGATCATGGTGTGCAAACACAAGTAATCGACTGAGGTATCCACCGACTCGCGCGACTTGGCTGCCAACCGCACGACTTTCAAGCCCGTTGCGTGAATCTTTTCGGTCAGGTGGTCCACCGCCACGTTCGAAGGCGCCACCACCAACACCTGCCCCACCCCCTGCTGGGCCAAATGGTAGACAAGCGACGCTGAGGTCACCGTCTTCCCCGTCCCCGGCGGACCTTGAATGAGCGATAAGGGCTTCTGCAACACGCTTTTAACCGCTTGAAGCTGCGAGTGATTCAGGTCCGGGAGCCCCGGCACGGAAAATTTCCGCGGAGGGGCCACGCGCAGCGTCTGAGGCTCCACGTCATGCCCCAATAGCTTATGGTACAGGTAGCCCGAGACTGAGGTATCATCGACAGCGAACGTTTTGAGCGCACCTTGCATCCTGTCGAAGCTGACCGATTTCCAGACAAATTCAATGGCGTACCCCTCGGTTATCTCCGTCGGACACCTGGGGTCCTGCATTTCCAGCGCCACCTCTCCATCCATCATCCTCAACACGTTGCCCACTCCTTCCCAGGGTTTGCCGCCATTCACACCGTGCAAGCGCGTGGTAAAACCATCAAGCTTCAGCCTCAACTCATCTCCGATTGTCAACCCCGAATCCTGCTCGTCACGTCTAAATTTGAAAGTAGCAACCTTACGTTTGCTCAAACCTATGTCCCAGGTCACGCTGACCCCCTCCTGGGTCTGCTGCTCCTTCATCTTCTTATCGTAGTCCGCTTCCATCTTCACCAAGGGTGCCAGCACATTCTGATAATGGTATCCGTCGTCATACTTCAGCAACACAGCCACCCCCTCCTCCTCCCCCTCGGCAGTCTGCCTTTCCAAGTCTTCCAAGGTCGCTTCTGGATTCTCCTTCCACAACTCCTCCAGCTTGTTAATTTGTCCCGCATTGATCTGACGCGCGCGCAGCTGCTCCTGTTCCGAAGGAACCTTGACAAGCCACGGCAAAAATGCGCGATCTTCAATGAGGGGCATCCATTGCCCAAGATCCCAGTCCATGTCCTTTAATGCCCCCATGTTTAAACACGGCTCCCGGCAAAGCAACACTACCACGGAGTCCGACTTAGCGGGGATAAAACCCAGGAGGAACGCGTTCCGGCACCCACAATTGTAGCACTCGAGGACCGTATCTCCTAGGGGACTCTCAGGGTGAAGGCAGACAGTCTTGTTCCTCGCCTTGACCAGATGCTGCACAATGTGCGACCCAGTCGTATTCCACCGGGAATTACAAAACCACTTATTGCTCTCGACGCACCGGACCACACATGCAGGATCATGAATGCCACAGTACCGACAAGCATACTCCGGTACACCCACCTCCCCTTCCTCCTCCTCGTCCTCCTCTCCGGCGCCCTCATCATTTTGCGAGTAAGTGTCCTCACCATAATGATTATCGTCCTGCCTCTCCTCGTCGCTACTCTCCAAGGTCCCTACGCCGTCGTCATGCTGGTGATACAGGCCGTTGCCACCACCGTCTTCTTCCTTAAGCCGCAGCCTCTCCATTTCCCCCGTCACGGCCTCCAATTCTCCTTGGCCTTGCTGCTGCTGCTGCTGCTTCCTTGCAGGCGGGGCCGACAGCGCCTTAGACCCCGCCGGTGTGGCACCCCAGTCCTGTGACAGCCCCGAGTAGCGATCGCCGGTCCCTCTTCCTCCTCCTCTACCGCGTAGCCCACCGCCACTGCCGCAGCCTCCGCCGCCGCTAAGGCCAAAACTATGGAGGGCATCCTCATCGTCGTCCAGTCCTTCAGTCTCAAACTCCAGGAAGTCATACTGCTGCCCAGGCGGATGTTTCGTCGACATGCTGCTGATAAGATCCCTGTGCAGTGCAGTGTGGAAGTACATTTTTTGATGGGATGTGAGGAGTTGTGAAAGAAGGAGTTCCTCTTTCAGAATGATTAAGACGAGGAGTCCGCGATGACGGCTTCACTCAGAATTGCTTTGCTTTGACCTCTCACAGACACACGCAACATCGCTTATAGCACAGACACAAACGCGAGAACAACAAGACCTGCAGCACTGTCATTATGGGGGACCGCGGTGCGACCTCGTATGCGTACTCGGGCGAGACGACTGAGTGGGAGGTGAGATGGGTGGGGATGAGGCTTGCTTGCTTACTTTCTTTTGTGAGGGGGCGGTAGCTCGACTGTTTGCACACCAAAGACATCTCCATGGCACGTATACATGGCCACGCAAGAAAGACAGAGCTGTAGCGGTGTCTATGTTTGTATGTGCTGGGTGATGACCGTTGCGTCGGTTGCCTGTTGCTTGATGCCGTCCGCCCTGCCTGATGCACCTCAAGACTCGTAAGACACAGGACTGCCACCACTCCTCCGCTCCCTCTAGAACTTCATCACGGACATCCTCACACCTTGACGGACTTGAAAATATAATTGCCCTTGTCGGGTCGCCGTTCTGCCCATGATGCTTGCTTGCTTCCTTCCTACTTCCTGCCCTCGCACACACATAAAGTATCCCACACCCACATCGTTTCCTCCCTCTCTCCCTCCCTTCTGTCAACTAAACAGGACATTCTTATGAAAAAAAATGTGGTAACACGGGAACAAGTCTTCGCTGCCAAGGGGCTCGACGATCGTGAGTTCGTCGACCCCTCTAAACCTTCACCTCCTGACGATCAGGAATGCGACAGCAAGGCCCATCCATTTGAAAACGCAACGTTAGAGGAATTGGATGAAGCCGACGGCGAGGATGATGGGGGTGCGTATGACGATGATAGTGCCATGGCAAAGTTTAGAGAGATGCGGTTAAAGGAATGGAAGGAGAAGCAGGCCCGGGAGAGGTATGGAGACGTAGTTGAGATTTGCAAAGACGACTGGATCCGAGAGGTGACCGAGGGAAGCAAGGGAGGAGGGGGGGAAGGGCAGTGGGTGGTGGTACATTTGTACCAGGACCGGGTTGAAGAGTGTCGGTTATTAGATGAGATTCTGAGGGAAGTGGCATTCAAATTTAAAAGTTTGAAAATATTGAAGATCTTGTCAACTTCCGCGGTGGAAAATTGGCCGGATCGGAACCTGCCAACCTTGTTTGTTTACAAAGACGGGGTGTTGAAGACGCAGATGCTGGGCTTGAAAAAGGTGGGAGGGAGGGGGACGAGGGCTAAGGATCTTGAGTGGTGGTTGGCCGAGGAGGGGATAGTGGAAACGGAGATGGAAGAGAACCCGCGGGAGGAGGAGGGGAGGGAGAGGAGGAGAGGGGGATTCAGGGAAATGGCTGGGGGCTTGCGGAGGGGGTACGCGGAGGATGACGAAGATGACGATTAGAGGTAGGGTGATGTAGAAAAAGGAAATTGAATCGTGACGAGAAAGCAAGACAAAAAAAGAGCTCTAGGAGAAGGGCGCACAAGATACCAAATTATGTTGTGTTTGCTTTGCACCTGGGGAGGAAGCGCAGATGGAAAGGAAGAGATTTGTGTGCCAGTAACTGAAAGAAAGTCATTTTCATTCAAAAAAACAAGAGAAGAAATGGCTCGAAGGACGTTGGGGAAAGAAACAGAAGTGTTCAATTTCTCCAGCATCGTTTTTCCGCACGTCCCTGCCCATGCTTTTCGAAAATACGTCTCCAAAACCCCATCCGGCTTCCGTAGCATTCATGATCATCTTCCCATTGTCATGATTTTTTGGAGTGCATATCCATGCATTCATTTCCCTGTCTCGTATCACACACAGACACCCACTTAAATCTACCAATTACAAAAGAACTACGAATACATACATACACACACAACTCGTATTCACACTGTTGATAAACTGCGGTTGGTGCTGGTGCTGATGCTGGTGCTGATACTGATGCTGCTGGCGCTGTTGCTGCTGCTGCTGCTGCTGCTGCTGCTGCTGCTGCTGCGGCTGCTACTGCTCTTGTTGCAGCTGCCGACTCCCATCTGCTCTTGGACAGATGGTGTTTGCTCCAGGCGCAACAGTGACGATCAGGGATACATTGATGGAGGGAGGAGGGGAGGAGACACACTTTAGGTCCCTCGACCCACCCAGCAATGCCCCTCCTCCTGCTTTTCTAACAGTACTTTTTTCTCACTATCACGCAGGATACCGAACTCTCAACACCGTATCATTCGGGAGGGAGAGAGGGAGGGAATACAAAAAGGAAGGAATGCTCCTCGCGACCCAGCACTTGGGGAGGAGTGGATATACGGAGGGAAGCAGGGAAAGAGAGGGCGTCTCTGCAGCCCTAGGAGTGAAGGGAGGAAAGGGTCTCGACCCCCAGGCCCTATTGGTTTCTTTCTACCTACCCCGCATCATCATGTAGTACCATACCAATAAGATAGTGCCCATGAACACCGACAGCAGCGCCAGCGACTTTGCACGTCTCGAAGCGAGGTACGCGTGCATGTACTGCCCCCGGGCGTAGGACACACGGACTTGCCGGCTATTGAATATTGCGATGAGGGAGATGGGCCAACAGCACAGGCAGGAGCAGATGGCCAGGGGCATGTAATCTGTTGGGTTGAGGGAGGGAAGGTGGGTGAGTCAGAGAGGCATAGAGGTGAAGCAACTGTCATTTTTCATAGCGGCAGAAATCAATCATCAGAAATTCAATTATTCATGAGTAAATGAATAAATTAATAAAAATGATTTACCATTTGAAAAAGATTGTTAAAAACCAAACTTCGGCAAACATAAATACACGATCATTTGGAGGGAGAGAATAGAAAACTCAGCTTTAGAAGATGACAAAATCTCGTCAGCGTCCTCGCAAGAAGAAGATCCGACTGTTGAGCTTGATAAAGTTAAGAATGTCGTTCATCACTGTTTTCTTCCCTCTCTTCTTTCACACCCACATTGATAAATGAAAAATTATGAAATGAATAAACGGATAAATTAATAAAGTATAGAAAGGCTTTACCAGATCATCACTTTTATGAGCTGTAACTGCTGCTGTGCAAGGGAAGATCACACAAGATTGCCGGCGGGAAAACATCAACTATGACCAGCGGGCATGAATCTCAGGTAATATTCAGCGCCCTTGAGAACAAGGCAAGCCTGACGCAGTCAGAAGAAGAGACAAACTCACTGATGTCCTGACATAACCGGGCCAAGAGACATCTTTCTCGATGTGCATGCCAAGCCTCGTTCAGCTTGCAGCGATAAGCCTTGCACCTGGCAATGAATCAACTAGACGCGAATATACATATACATATACACATACAAATACAGGTGGTACTTTTCCAACATTCATGCCACAGTGCTCGCGCACATGTGAGCGCGCCTAAATTCACAGAGACAAAGACACATACACCTACACAAACACGCAACAAAAGAAAGACCCACCTGGGGGAGCGGGGGGCACTTGTCCTCCATGAGACGCCATGTATTCAGCCAGCGTCGTTTCATCTATCACAACATCTTGTGGCAGCTGCTGCTGTTGTTGTTGCTGCTGCTGCTGGTGCATGTATGGATGTATGTAGCCCGGTTGTGGCGGTGGAGTATGGGTAACGGGACGAGCTATGGTGTAGGCGGCAGGGATTGAGCCTTGTTGACTGGTGTTACCCGGTGGGATCTGAGGCCCAGACAAGACTGTGGCCTCCGGGATATCGTTCATGTTTTGTGGCGGCTGCATTGTTGGTCGCTGCAGGAAGGGTGGGGTAGGGTGATGGTGAGAAGAGCGAGCATAATGAGATCGTGGGGGGACACCAAACTCTTTAGCTATGCTCCAGGATCCCCAAGCTATCCAGACTTAGACTTTACGTCTGCTTATTGAGGGTGCTTGTGTGTTTAATGATTGTGGGTAGAGTGGACAAACGCTTGCGAGTGAGGTCAGAGACAACGATGATGACGATGACGGCTAGATTTCTGTCCGTTCCACACCGAACCCATCGTCCACAAAAGGACTGTGCGTAGCATCTTTTATAGAACCCTGTCGCCCGTGCAGCCCACTCCCGACGCTGATTCTTTTGTAGCTGCTCCTGCTTTTGGCACGACTGATTTGACAGCAAAGGACAACGTATAATCGAACCAGAGAGCTTCGCCTGCACATTTTGCTCTGAGAAAACTCTCATCTCTTTAAACCAGGAGACAAAAGGAAAGAGAAGATGAGAGGATCTCTTTTCACATTCTCTTCATCATAATACTTGCTTCTCATTTCTTGTTTCAGAATATATGGCTTTCTTCATCTTTCTTCCTTTTTTCTTTATGTCTCCTTGATCTCAACACTCTGCCTTCCCCTCCCTGTACATGAATCTAATTCATAAATCAATTTGCTTTCCCTTTATTCGCTCTGTCGTTTTCGTTCTCAGCTACGTCTGCATTTTCGCTTTTTTTACTCTTCTTAATGTCCAATCCATTTTATTTTTCTCTAAACCACCTCCCTCATCTCTTCGTCCTCTTTTCCCCCCCTCTTTTCAATCCCATCTCCACCATTCTCCCCTCCTTCCATGTATCCCCCCTCGACTACCCGACACACCAGTACGTCCTCCCCCAAAATCAACTCCTGTGAACCCCCC
>Ga0160420_100110_pt1 | contig 48463 bp, 48 predicted proteins | sample CelAP2metagpilot_FD_108197 | JGI IMG/M metagenome (GOLD analysis project Ga0160420, IMG submission 108197) | Phycosphere-associated microbial communities from algal ponds in Kailua-Kona, Hawaii, USA - Cellana AP2-5-5 metagenome pilot | ecosystem: Engineered > Artificial ecosystem > Aquaculture >...
GGGGGGGGGGGGGGGGGGGGGGGGGGGGGGGGGGGGGGGGGGGGGGGGGGGGGGAGGGGGGGGGGGGGGGGGGGGGGGGGGGGGGGGAGAGGGCGGGGGGGGGGGGGCGGGGACGTGGCGGAGGGCGACGTAATTAGATGCATAAACTGGAGAAGGGAGAGAGGAGGGGAGAGAGCAGGGGAAGAGACGGAAGAAGAGAAAAGTCCAGTAGATCCTTGTTTCGTGGGTTAACGAAATGCTGAAGTATATATTGTGAGGGACACGAATAGGGGAAGGGAGGGAGGAGAGCAGAGAGAGATAGGGAGATACAGAGATGATGAGAGAATGAGGATCAAAAATCGCAACGGAAGCAAAATGACACCAGCAGTGGAGAGGGACAAAGGGTAGGGAAAGCGAAAGGTATAAAGGCAACGGGACACGGGTCGGGAAAGCGAAAGGTATAAAGGCAACGGGACACGGGTCAAGAGGCAGACAAAGCAGACACATGTATGAGCGTGCGGTAACAACGACTAAGAAGATTATTTTTGCGACGGATCGACGAGAGTCGGTGAGTGAGAGAGTGTATGTGTGAGTGTGTCTGTGTTGGTGTTGGGTCTGCATGTGTGTGTGTGTGTGTGTGTGTGTATGTGTTTAGAGTGGGTGTCTGAGAATAGTTAGAGGATGAAAAAGATAATGAGAGGCACCACCTTCTTGATTCTGGAAAGGAGAATCCCAAGAGGTACTCAACGGGATTAGAATGACACGCTTCCAGCTCTACTTTTTATCTTCCTCTTCTCCTTTTTCTCCATTGTGATAATAACACGACGATATCAACGAGAAAACAGTGACTGACTTTTGTTTGAGGAATATCCAAGGGGCTTTCTGCAGGATAGCTGGAAGAAGCGAAAGTTGTCTTTGGCCATTTTTTTCTCTCACGTTCTTTCCTACCCGAGCTAAAATTCATCATCTTCAGACGACCCAGACTTGGTATTTAACTTCTTTTCATTTAATTTTTCATTCAACATCTACGAATGTGCCGTTTTTTATCTGTCCTGACGTCAACTTCTCACGTCAACTTGATCTTTAACATAGAATGCCCCGTCAAAGAGCTCGTTTGTAAAAATATTTCCACTGTATGTACAGTACCTTTGACATGCATTCGGCTTTCTCCTTCTTTTTGTCCTCGTATTTCCATTTGTCTCCAGTTGATTGCCCTGGTCGTACTACAGGTGCTGCTACAGACGACTTCTATCTCACATTTAGAATCCTTCCCTTTCCCTCCCTCCTCCGCTTATCTCCGCCGCCCACTCCTCAGCTCTTCCAGGACTGCTGCTCCATTTACATAAGAAACGGAAGAAACGGAAGAAGCGGAAAGAGTATGGTTGCGGCTACTATTGGTGCCCTTGGGAACGAAGCTGAGTGAGAACGCTGAGTGCTGTTGCTGCGGCAACTGCTGCTGTTGTTGTAAGAGTTTGAGTGTTTCCATCTGGTGGTAGAGGAGAAACTGCTGGAGCTGATTTTGCTGCTGCTGCTGCTGCTGTTGCTGCTGCTGGTAGGGCTGGTTGTGCATGTCCGACTTCTGCTGCTCGAGGCGATTTTGGGAATATTGCTGCTGCTGTTGTCCGAATGTCGACACTGAAGCAGGAACGGGAAGGGATGAGGGCTCTGGTGTACCTGCCCCCAGACGAGACTCCGCATTCCCATCATCTCTTAAAGAGGAGGCAGCACCTGCGGCAGTATGCTGATGACGATAAATCGGGATCGATTCAACGCCTAACAAAGAGCCACCACTACCACCTCCCATCCCGCCTCCCCCTCCTCCTCCTCCTCCTCCCTCACTACTCCCGTCACGTGCCTGCAAATTAATATGCAACGTATCTCCCCGAAAATCCATCCCCGCCGCCGGCTGCTGCTGCTGCTGTTGCTGCTGTAATTGTAACTGAGGCTGTTGCCGCTGTTGGAGGCGTATGGCCTGCTCCATCTGCTGGTGAAGATGTTCCTGCAGTTGGTCTGAACGCCGCTGCTGTTGCTGGTGCTGATACGGGTGCTGTTGCTGGTGCTGCTGGTACCAGTACTGTTCTTGTTCAGGAGGGCATCTATATATCGCCAGAGGCGATGGTGCCCCGTCCTGCAAAAGGAAGAGAGGGATGGGTAGGTCGGACGTGCCTCGGGAGCCAGGAAGAACTGGGAGTGCCAGACCAGCCAAAGTATCTCTCTTCTTCCTCCTGCTGTTACTATTGCTGTTGTTGCTACTGCTGGTACCACTAAGATGCTTGTTGACTCCTGTTGATGCTGTGACGACTCCTTCCATTTTCCGTCCTCGTTTTCCCCTCCCTACCATCACTAGTCCACTTGCGGGGCCTGCAGCTGTGGCTCCAACCCATCCTTCGTCCCTTCCTCCCCCACTTCCTATAACACCACCATTCACTGAGCCTGCTACTGCCACTGTTGGCGCTGCTTCTGATTCTTCCTTTATTTGCGTGCTATCCTCCAACCACCTTCCATTCTCCTCCTCCTTCGTCTTCACCTTTTCCTCCTCCCACTCCATCCGCTCCATGCTTCTCGTCTCGATACGCTTCCTTTTTTTATGCTTCCTGCCACGGGATATTTTAACCGTAGAGGTCTTGCCCAGCCCGCCCCCTCCTTCCTCCGCCCTTTTTCGCTCCGCCAGCTTTTCCAAGCGGCGCAGGGCACAGTTCCTGATTGAAGGGGAGTGAGGAGGAAGGAGTGGGCGATGAGTTAGATACATGGTTGGTATATAAAGAAGGAAATGAAGGGGTGAGGACACCACATTTATATCTTTCAAGAGAGGGAGAGAGACCAGAGGTAGCATGGGGCATACATATATCTCGGCCGTCTTCCTCCCTTCCTTCCTTACTCCCTCCCTCCTTCCATCCCTCCCTCCATTCCCCCCATGCACCAAGCATAGCTCACTTACCAATGATTCTTGACTGCATTATCTGTCCTTCCTGGCAGAAGCTTCGAGATCTCCATCCACCGATTGCCTAACATGGCGTGGGCTCGGAGAAGCGTCTCCTCCTCTTCCTTCGTCCAGCCCTCCTGCTTGATGTTCGGGTCGAGCTGATTGAACCACCGCTCGCGACACTGTTGGAGTGGGAACAGTGAGGATTTTATGGTAGTGGGGGCATTTAGAGAGACAGTCGAGATGAAGAGCTACTGCCTTCTTAAACTATGTGGATCTTGCTGACGGAGAGCATTTTGAACCCCGCCCACCACAGTCCCAACGTCTGGAATCAAGAGCTGCTATGGCGAAATCTTGTGAGCGGTGCAATACAAGGGTGACGCTAAATGCATGTATCGCCGCCGCTGTTGGCCGAGGATTCGAAGACATAACAAGTGTTGTTTTTAAAGAACAGGAGAGAATATTCGTACCTGTTTGGGGTTGCGGTTGGGAAGCTCACGCGAGACCAGGGTCCAGCTGCTCGTCCCGTGCTGCTGGACTAGTGCTTGTATCCGTTGGTCTTCTGCTTGTGTCCATTTCGTTGCAATTCTCCTCCGCGTGGACGAATTCATGAAGGCGGATGCTGCCGCTGCTGCTGCCTCACCTAACAGCGGTGGTCCACCCACGACCTTTCCAAGCAAGTAGGAAAGCTTGTCAATGGCCTCTGTTTCTCTCGCCATATCTATATGTCAAGATTGGTGATTGATTTGGTTTGTAAGCGCGATTAAGGGATCAATGTGTCGAGGGCGAAGAGTCCGCGACGACTGTTTTGTCCGCCCCGGAAAGAAAGTCAGAAATTGATTCCGGAAGGGCCAAGGAGACCAGGAGGGGCATACCAAGCCGCTTAGAATGTTCTAGGACGCTCGACGGGATCAAGACCGTGACACGCATGCAACTGGGTCTCAAGTCTCGGACCACATGGCCACACTACGAACAAGACCAGAGTAAACTCTGATCGCCCACCAGAGTCGTGCGCTTGGCTTCTTCAGCACGCTCGTGCCCGAGGAACACTAGCAGCAGATAAACCACAAAGAATGACGCCTCGTAGCATTCCGGCACCCAGACTTTACCACATGATTTCATGCATTTAATCGCCTGTCTACGGCAGGTTTCCCTGTTCGAATCGGCGTTCGCAGCATCAAGAGAAGTGCACGAACGTCCCCCGATGCGAGCGCTGTTTATTTTGCGGAGTAGTACTTCTTCGGCCGTTATAATTAGCGCAGCTGTCGTATCTGCCGACAACTTATCGAGTTCACGACACTTCAGCTATATGACCCCAGAGGCCCGAGGGGAGCCACGCTGCGTGTTATTCCATTGAAAATTGTGTAAAGTAGACCCGAAATTCATATGTTTCAAAATTTGTTCACTTCTGTAGTCCCGCGATGTCAGTTGGTGGATGTCTTCATCTCTGACTGTATCCAGAGTGTTTGTCGTGAACTAGCCAGCGTCCAGTCTTTTCTATTCAGTTCTGCCGAGCCAAAATCTGAATCGTCTTTCTGTGCCCCTGCCACCCGGACGCCTCTGCCCCACATCATCTTGTCCTCCATGTTTCTCTTTCCTACCACAGGCAGCCGTTAAAGCATGACCTCCACCCCCGTCGCCGCCACCCCCTGCTCCACCGAAGAACAAGACATTGTCGACGGGCTTATCACCTTCTTGAACGAGGCGTGGACATCGTTCCACGCCGTGCACGCCTCTGCCATGCGCTTGCGGGCGGCCGGCTTCATCGAGCTGCAGGAGGGGGCCCCCTGGTCATTGGCTGCAGGGGGCAAATACTTTTTTACCCGGAACATGACGACCATCGTGGCCTTCGCTGTGGGCAGGCACTTCAATCCAGCGCAGCAGCAAAGTGTGAGTGGCTTTACCATTATTGGCGCTCACACAGATTCACCGTGTCCGAAGCTCAAGCCTGTGTCCAAACTTACTAAGAGTGGGTACCTCGCTTTGAGTGTGGTAGGGTACGGCGGGGGGCTCTGGCACACGTGGTTCGATCGCGACTTGACCTTGGCCGGGCGCGTCTTGGTGCGGCGACCTGATGGGCGGACGACGGCGAAATTGGTACGGATTGATCGACCTATCCTACGCATTCCCAACCTGGCGATACATCTGCAGTCGGATGAGGAACGTCGTGGGTTTGCTCCGAACCTACAGACACAGTTTCCTCCCATGCTCGCTTCGGAAGTGAAGGCGCAGCTGCTGGCAGCGGCGACGACAGCTGCAGCAACGACGGCGGATGAAAAAAAGAAGAAGGAAGAGAAAGTTGGGGACAAGGAGGAGAAAGGCGGTGTGGAGAGCAAGAAGCTAAAGACAGAGCCGCAGTGGGCGTCTCCGGATCAGCAGCATCACCCGTTGCTCTTGCAGCTTCTGGCGGAGGAATTGGGGGTGTCGGTAGAAAGTATCGTGGACATGGAGATGCAGCTGTGTGACATCCAGCCCAGTGTCGTGGGTGGGGCATTGCATGAGTTCATTTTCAGCGGAAGGTTGGATAACCTCGCTTCGTCTTACCAGGCATTGACGGCATTGATTCACAGTTGCCAAGCCCCGGGGGCACTCGACGAGGAGGTGAATGTTCGATTGGTTGCCTTGTTTGACCACGAAGAGATTGGGAGTATGTCTGCCCAAGGTGCAGCATCTTCATTGCTGCCTGAAGTTCTGCGCCGCATCACTGCTACAGTCATCGGTGCCCCTACAGGAGGAGCAGCTGCTTTGGAGGACGCCCTCGCGCAGGCCCTCCGTCGGTCCTTCATCGTTTCTGCGGATATGGCTCATGCCCTGCACCCTAATTATGACAGCAAGCACGATCCAGGATTGGCGCCCAAAATGCATGGCGGGTTGGTTCTCAAACATAATGTGAATCAACGCTACGCCACAAATGCCGTGACTGCTCACGTGTTCCGAGAATTGGGCCGACGGTTCGCGAAGGTGCCTTTCCAAGAGTTTGCTGTGAAGGCTGACTCGAGGTGTGGGAGCACGATCGGGCCTTTGGTGGCGGGATTGACGGGGGTGTTGACGGTGGATGTCGGGAGTCCACAATGGGCGATGCACAGTGTGAGAGAGACGATGGCGACCAGTGATGTCTGGTATGGGTTTTTGCACTTCAAGGCTGTCTTGGAAAGCTTTCCGGTGGTTGCCAAGGAGTGTGCGGAGGCAATGGAGAGGTAGGTAGAGAAGGAGAGTTGTGGAGGAGGAGGATGGGGCAACGGGACGATGGAAGAAAAAGAAATGGTAGAAGAGAAAAAGCTGTGGGCTTCATGGTTGCCCAGGTTTTCTTTTGGTTAATTTCCCTTTTATTCCAAGTGTATCGCGGTGATGGTGGTGGTTTTTATTGTCAGGGGAGTAAGGGGTGGCACGATTGCGCTTTTCTTTTCCTTTCTCTCTATCATTGAAAGCTTTGCATATACATACACACACGCTAAGACCTGTCCTCTCTTTCTTTCGCCTTTTCATCCTCATTTGTAAGGCATGCTATATCTCTTTTTTGCTTTTTCCAGATAAGAAGAATGCATGTGCAAGGGTAGAACACAAATCCTCTGTCATTTCTGCTCCTCTCATCTCTCCCACTCTCATCGCCTCGTCCTCATACCAGTCGCCATTACTCTTTTTCTCTCTTCTTTTCTTTTTCTCTCGTTGTTCGCTTCCATTTCATACACGTCTTGGCCCGGGTTAGATCGCCGTCGAGTGTAACCGTCGACAAACATTCACATCACCGCCCATGCCTCTTCCTTTCTTCCTTTCTTCCTCCGTCCCGCTCTCCCTCCTTTCTTCCCTCATTCCTTCCCTTAATTGTTCGAAAACAAAAATCGTAGATCATCAACTGTGAGCCTCGCCAACGACGCCGCATCCCCTCCCACCGTTGAGTCGAACACCAGCTGTTTCTTCTCCTGCAGTTTCAGAATCCGTTCTTCGATCGTGTTCTCCAAAATAAAGCGGGTGGCGAAGATGGGTTTGTATTGCCCAATACGATGAGTGCGGTCGATGGCTTGCATTTCAGCGGCGGGATTCCACCATGGATCTATTTAAAGGAAGAAAAGGAAAGAAACAAGAGGAAAAAGTGAGGAAAAGTAAGTTATACGCAACGCGTCTTGTTAGGAAAGGAAAAGTAAAGGAAAATAAACGTTTCAACCACACCCCTTTCCTCCCTCCCTACTTGTCATATATTCCAACCCTCATGTACATACCCATCAAGAAAATGTGATTCGCATGCGTAAGATTCAGTGCCACGCCACCGGCTTTGAGACTGATAAGAAGTACTTTGACGTCGGGATCTTCCTTGAAGGCCGTGAGTACCTTGTCTCGCGCACCCACACTCATGTGCCCTGAGAGTTTGTGGCACTGATTGTGTTTGAGAAAAAAAGGAATGGAAAAAATGAGAAAAAGAATGGGTACTGATTACATACGTGCGAGTGGAATATTGGGATGAAGGAAGGTAATCTCTATCGCAAGCAATCAGACATCCATCCCATTCCATCTCTTCCTCCCTTCCTCTCTCGCTATCTCGTACCCTCCCTCCCCCCCCTCAGTCACCTTCGTCCCATCTGCCGTCATCCGCCACATAATTAAGTCCAGCATATTCACAAACTGGGAGAAGACAATCGCCTTCGCCGACGGGTCCCTCGCTTGCATTGAATGCAGCTCCTCCAGCAGGGCCTCGAGCTTAGTACTGGTCTGGAAGTTCTCCAGCTGTATCCGGTGAAGGATGCTCTTTCGATCTAAGCCTTGCAGCTGATGGAAAAAAGGGAGAAGGCGGAGAAAAGGTGAGGGAGAGAAAGCAATATCAGAGGCTGACACATGCAGCCCTCGCGCCGAGCACAACCACATATCTTCTATCCTCGCAAAAGCAAAATATCACCGGCTTTCCCAAAAAATTTCTAAACCCAAAAAGTCAACATACCTTCAGCTTGCCTGCAACAACAACGGTACCCGCCGCATTCGCATTTGCTGCACCATTGCTGCGACTGCCACCGCAGCTGCTGCTGCCATCGTCATTGCTCTGCCGCGTGCGCCGACCGCTGCCGCCCTGTGCCTCATCCTCCTCCTTTTGCTGCCCTTCTTTTTCCGACAGGTCCACGGTCAAGGGTTGGGAGCATTCCGGACACTTGGTTGCCCCACCGAGGGAGGTCTCGAGGTATTCTGTCACGCAAAGTCTATGAAAACAGAGTTATAAAAAGGGGGAGAAGAGAAAAAGGAAAGGAACAAAAGAAAGGAAAGACAATGTGAGAATTTAGTTTTATTACTGGGGGCCAAATACCTTTTCCGTGTGTATTCGATCCCCCCTTTTCAACCTCACTCTACCATTTATGGGCGTTTCTGCTCATCTTTCTCTCTTCCTGTCTTACCTTTCCCCGACTTCTTACCTGCAAAAACCACATCCACACTCGGCCCGGACCAGATTCTCAATCCCTTCGTGGCAGAGTCCACATTCCTCCTCCTCCTCCTCCTCGAGCGTTGCCCCATCTCGCATAGGAGTAGGACCAGCCGTTCCACCCTCGGAGCCTGTATAGTGATGGAAAAGGAGGGAATAAATAAATTTGAGAAACGGTTCCAGGAAAAAGAGCCAAGTTGGAAACAGAGCGAGTGCAAAAGGGAGGGATAGATACGTGCATTTCCTGCGTTTTGAACATGCAAGCCCTTCAAACGCGTTCGGTTCTAATAGCTCCAAAAAAAGTCATACATACCAGTGTTGGTGCGAGAGTGGGAGTGAATGACAAGGTACGGGTGGTCGACGGCCTGACGCAATCGAATAAGGATATCGAAGATATGCGCGTAGTTGTTCAGAACCGTGCCATTCTGCAAATACGTGTTGAACTGCGCTTGGGACTGGGTATAGAGCGCCTGGTAAAAATCTTCTTCGCGTTCGTCCATCGGGTCGTGCCGAAGCTTGATAAGGCGTGGCGGGAGCATAATGTCCTCGGACCTGTAACAGTATAAAGTCAATGTGTGCGTGTTGATAATTGCAACAGCTTATGCAAAGTCCCAAAGCTAAACTATTAACTTGCGCAACTACCACCCCTACTGCTATGACATACCGCGTCTCTTTGGTGCGCCGCAACAGGATTGGATCCAATATCTCGTTCTTGAGCGTCAAAAACGCCTTACGACCTTCCCCAATATAACCCGCGCTGTGATTGAATGTGTTTTGGATTATGTTATGTGGGTTTCCATGTAGGAGTTCATGGGAAAGCATTGAGCGCTCGAGAATCAATGGTCAGGCAACGGCATGTAATCTTCAAGTTGAAGAGAAATACCGCAAAACATACCGTTGGATGGGATTGAGGATATTGCGGTTGAAGTGTGCGTAATGCCACATAGGCGTGTGTCCGCAGCACTCGCAGGAATCCCAGTTCGGCCCGAACCTGTAGTTGAGGGACTTGCACTCGCAGCCCTTCATTCTGTTTGAGAGGGGTAAGATGTGCGTGTGTTTGTGAGAAAGCAGTTGGGTGCAACAATAAAAAAGCTACTGCGAATAAATTTTTACCTGCAGAAGTAAAAGGCATGCGGATCCATGCGCAAGAAGCGGACCAAGGAATAGAGCTCACCCACACGATTCTGGAGCGGAGTACCCGAGAGGCACCACTTGTTGAGCGAGGTGAGCGCAAAGACAGCCTTGGCAGTGCTAGTAGAGCGGGTCTTGATGTAGTGCGCTTCATCCAATATAATTCGGAACCACGACAACTACGATAAATGTGAAAATGTTTGTGTCCATGTAAAAAGTCGAATTGACTAGATTCACACCTCTTTGATAAACACAGTCAAACCTACCTCATGGATGATAGAGCGCACTGTCTTAGCGCGAGGCCGGGCGTCCTCCACGTCGGAGCTCTCAGAGCTGCTACTGCCGACATAGCTGTCACTCTCGAAGTCGTCGCCCCCGCCCATACCGTTTCCCCCCCATTTAGCCGCGAGTGATTTTTTGACACCGCGACCGCCTAGGTAGAGAGTGTTTATGAAGGGATGCATTAAAGTCGACTTTATACACATAAAATAAGAAAGCACCTCAGTAATCGCTCAAACACTTTCACGGCCAGGCTCTGATTCGGTCTCTTTCTCACCTCGCCGATCTCCACCACGCCCTCGTTCACGCCCTCGTCCCCTGCGCGACGAGATCGGTCCTTCTTTCCCGCCTGTACCCCTCCTGGCGTCGAGCTCCCCAGCCTTTTTATTCACGGCCTTGTTGCGGGCAGTTGGTGCCTCATCTTCCCCTTCACTGCTGCTGCTCGTAATGCTCTTCTCACTCTCACTCACTTTCGACGCAGATCCGACATGTATCACCTCCTTTTCCTTTTTCTTTCCCACCTTGGAAGCAGCTGCGCCACCTGCTTGAGCTAGTGCAGTGCGCTTACGCTTGCCACCGCCGCTCCCGTCACCTCCGCCACCCGACTTCTCACCCATTGCCTCGGCCATGAGCTCTTTGTTCTTTGCCTTGATCAAAGCGTACTTATCTTTGCCAGCGCCTCCTGTCCTTCCACTACGCATGGCGGTACTTGTATCCCGCCCGCGACTCCGCCGCGACATTGTCACCGAGATCGCAGCACTACCCTTCTTCTTTGCATGTCCCGCGTCGCTACTTCCCTCCCCATTATTATCCTCACTATTGCTTTCGCTGTCAAAGTCAGAGGCGTCGGACTCTGTCTCGTCCTCGTCCTTCAAGCCCCGCTCCCGCCGCATCTTTTTCGAAAGGCTACCCACCTAGAAGAGTGCGGAAAAGGCAGACGAAGGGAATAGTAAGATCAGCGAGCACACTGTTAGCCGTATCTACTAGTTTACACTGAGTTCTATCCTCTTCCTTGCATCCTCCATATCCAAACCTCGCTTCTTACCTTGACGGTTCGGCCCTTGCGCTGCGTGCGAGCCTGGGCAGCTGTCAGCGCAGCGCCCTCCCCACAAAAGTACTTCTTGTGAATGACTAGCTTGTCCGGGTAAAAGCGTTTGCCGCACTCCCCACATTTGACCTGAAGGGGTTAGGGGGGAAATGAGACGCGGAATGGTGCTCAATTTTAGTTTGGCTTCTTATCACGAGCCGAACATGACCAAAACATAATACTTACCAGGGGGAAAAAAATATTAGCAAGCCCAACGACACGTACCTTCTCAGGAGACATCATCTTGCGAAACTCCGACTCCACAATGCTGTATGTTGTCAGCACTACATCCGCCTTCTGCAGCACTGCTTTCACGTCCTCGCGGCTCGAACCGTGATACACCAACACTGACAAGCTTCCATCCAGCGTAAAACGCGCTATCTCCGACTGCCATTGCAATAAGGCAACCAGCGGACACACCACCAAGGTCCCTGCGCGCATGCTAGAGTTCGGAATGCGCCCATGCGACTCCTCTTGTTTGGACCAAGCTGCGATATGCGTCTTGGACGGGCGGTTTGCGAGCATGAGTGCAATGGCTTGAATTGTTTTGCCCATACCCCTAAAGGTAAGGTATCCGAAAGAAAACAGGAAAAGGGAGAGGTGAGCGTTCTGCGGTTAGAGACACCAAAGAGACGACAGACAGAAGAAATGAAAAAAAATAGGGGCTTTATGACCCCTGTTCCTGCCCCGTGACCACAACACGTACATCTCGTCTGCCAAGATTCCCCCATGGTATTCGACCTGCTCCTGGTTATACATCCATCCTAAGCCTTCTTTCTGGTACGGCAAGATGGGCAAAACCAACGTCTCAGGGGGCTCGCGCTGCGTGGTCCATTCTTTGCGCACTAGCTCTGCAGGGTCAATGGGCTTGGCGTCCTCGTCCACCTCGTCGCGGGACTGCTCCACCCGCGCCTTGACCAACGCCTGCTGCTCTGCGTTCAAGTACTCATACCCTTCAATGTCCTCCTCGGTCTCCAAATAGTCAGCAAAGATTGTGCACGGCAAGTGCTGCCAGCGTGTGACGATACCAAAGCGGCCCGCGCTCATCTCACACCCGATTCGGATCTAGGATCAGGGGCGGGAGAGATGGACAAGTGTAAAGGAAGGAATGAACACACAATCGACATATGTACGAACAATACGCTACAGCCAGGACCCAAAGCATATTCGTCGAGAGATGAAGTTCTGAAAGCAAGAGTGGTGGATAGACAGACAAACGACAAACCAAAATTCATGAGCGCAAAGAGCGATGAACATTGAGATAACCCTCAAAGTGAACGCACACTACCACATACCTCATCCTTGGGAATCTTCGAACTACACTTCTTGCACGTCGCCTGTGATATGTTCAGTGTGGTAGACAACAAATTCTATCAAAACTACAAAATTATCATTGCAAATTAATTGCAGGCCACCACCAAATCCATGATCATACCTTTCCGTTGGATTCCTCCACCTTGTACACAATCTTCTGGTTCGGCGGCGGCAGGCCCTTGGGTGCCCCACAGTCTCCCCCACCCCCACCACGGCCATGATTGCGGCTTCGCCCTTGGCCACGCCCCATTCCACCACCCCCGCGCTTGCTGGGCTGTGCCTTGCTGACTGTAATCCTGGCCTTGGCCTTCCCCTTACGCGGCCCATCGTCGTCAGAGGAGTCCACCTCTGAAGACGACGAGGATGATTGCTCTGTGATGGTAGCCTCATCGTCATCAGGCTGAAAGTCGCTGTCTTCTTCATCGTCAGACAGAGACTTTCGCTTCTTGGAGGCCGAGGCTGCCGCGGCTGGACTCCCTGTGTGTGGAGGTGGTGTTGGGAGGCATGAGGGAAAGGCCGTGGAGGAAGCAGAATCCTCGTCAAGAAATCAGAAAAAGGAAACCAGGAAAATATTCCTGCTTCCAACCTTTTTACGCATGAGTAGCATCAGGACGAGGCAGTCTACGCGAAGATTGACAAGACCTGGAAAAGACTCTTCAACCACCGCCGTGCCTTCTCGACCTCCCATCCCCGCGCAATGCCCTGGGGTCGCGACAGGAATGATGCGACACCGTGCCTGTCCCAAGAGCTCCCTGCATGACCAAGCTCTCCCTCTTTGTCTTCTACCCATACCTTTTTTTGCCATTTCTAGACGCGTCCCCTATGGTACCATGAAAAACGCAAGAACGCAAGCCCTAACAGCGATAGGAAGAGAAGGAAGGCTGCTTCCTTAATTGGCTTTGCTGTCTGTGTAAATAACTGTATAATGTGGATTATAGGCGTTCGTCACTCATACGCTCTAAGTCTCAATCACAGTTGCCCATCAAATGCTATCACAAACTCATACACCCGTCTCTGAATCAGACCTCAGCAGAAAGCACTTCTCAAGCTATTGCGTATCCTTGCAGAGGTCCGTTGGTGGGTCAGCTCATCGGCGATCAATTGACGGTGGTTCTCTAACAGGCTGAAGTTGCTTGTTTTGCGGTTGTTACATTTCCCTACACACCTAATAGAAGGCGGTGTAGTGTAAAGGGTAACCCGAGGCATGCACTGTACAATTAAAAAAATGCATGTTTTGCCCTCACGTCAACTCAAAATCTCATGGGCCCATCACGCAAACAGACGACGCCCATGCCTTGCTTACCCTCCCAAGCAGTAACACGAACTTGACATCATTCCTATACATTCTACCTTTAGCAACCATCTAGTAAACCATGCATTGCCCACACTATCTACATTGTCTTCTGCGTGTAGCATCCCCATGTGAAATCAGGTTTTGCGGCTATTGGCCTCATTCCAGCAGGCGCGCTGCCTCCGCCAGACTTCAGTTCCCACGTATACATGCGCACCGACGAGGTCACTCCGTACCTTGAAAGCGTTACACCAGAGAGCCCAACAGCTCCCATGTGCCATCCTTGTCTCATCATTTGTCCTTTTCCCCTGTCTATCCCTTATTTCAATCTACAACAACAGACAGAACCACGCGTCATCAGGAAAGACCCATCGTCGCACCCATGGAGCACACACAACCCCAACAAGTGCAAGATAAATCCCCAAATTCCTGTGAAGGAAGCAATCAGATCGATGTTGTCCAAGGACAACAGGATGTGGGGCAAATAGAGAATGATTTGACCGCCCTGTTGCGGCGGGCCATGTTAGAGACTGGTAAGGACCCCAGCATGCTGCTGCCGGCCGCCGGGATGCCGACGCCCAAGCAACAGCACCTGCAGCCCTCCCAGAGACCAGCTCGCCAGGCATCGGCCTCATCACAAACACAACAAACCGACGAGGAAGTGTGTGGGAAGAACCGACGGGCCTGGACCGATAAGGAGGACGAGTGCATCTTGGAGCTGGTTTACGAGCACGGCACGCGGAGCTGGACAGCGATTGCTCAAGGACTGGCCATCAGGGCGCCGGGAATGGATCGTACGGGCAAGCAATGTCGCACGCGATGGTTGAATCATTTAGACCCGGCCATCAACAAGTCCCCTTGGACGCCGCAGGAGGAAATGATCGTGCAAGAGGCGCAGCAACGCCTTGGGAATCGGTGGGCGGAAATTGCCAAACTCATCCCGGGCCGGACAGATAACAGCATCAAAAATTACTACTACTCGACGATGCGAAAGAACATGCGTCGAGCTGCCAAGCAATTCGTAGACAGTGGATTGAGAGAATCTGCGGCGGCAAAAGGGGCGGGGGAGATTGCTGCAGCAGGTGGCGGTCGTGGGGAAGCAGGAGCAAGAGCAGGAGCAGGAGCAGCAGAATGGTCGGGGGTCTCTGCAGATGGTGAGGCTAAGTCGCAGGACCCGCAACAACAGAAACGAGGTGCTAAATTTGGAGCCCACGGTGCGACGAAGCGAGCGAAAGCGAGCATGAACAAGGAGGTGAGAGAGGAACAGCAGGATGCCGCGACCAGTTGCAGTAGTCGCCGCATAAATAGCAAGAGCACTACGAGCAGCCCCCATGCGCTGCACCGCGGTATGATAGATGATGCGCTACCTTCCCTAGCTACTCTGGCTGTTCCTCAATTTAATTATCTAGGAGGACATACCTTCATTCAGGATGCCATTGCTGCGGCCGGGATGGGTGGTTACCCTGGAGGAGAATCCCCGTACCTCTCCTCCTCATCCTCCTCCTCGACCTTCACGACTCAGCAGCAGCAGCAGCAGCAGCAGCAGCAGCAGTGGCAGCTGCAACAGCAGCAAGAGCAAATACAGCAGTATTTGCTCTATCGGCAGATGGAGCAGCTGTATCAGCAGCAACTTCAGCACCAGCACCAGATCCACCAACAACAACAGGAACATCACGGCTTCAACCCTCTCCCTCCCGCTGGCGCCACCCCTTTCGACCCACAACCACCCTTCCAGACCTCAAACGAGGGCGTTAGTAATAATATGGACCTCGCCACAAAAATCAGTGAACTAATGGCGAGTTTTTCTACTTCTTCCTCTTCTTCTCCTCCTCTTCCTACATCGGGCCCCTATCCCTCCTCTGCCTCTGCTTCTGCCCCCTCTTCCTCCGCCGCCTACACAGGCTTACCAACCACTTCCGCACTACTAGCAGGGATGGACTACTCGGGGCGTTCTGCTACCGTCGCTGCGGCTGCTGCCGCTGTCGCTGCTGCTGCTGCTGCTGGAGGATCTTGCTCTCCACAAACCTACCTTTTCCCTCCGTCTTCACACCGGCCTCCTTCTGCTGCTGGTGCTCCTGTATATTTTGATGATTGCTTTGATGGAAGCAGCACACCGCTGCACCTCCATGGCAGGAATGACTTCATGCATGCCGCGCATTCCTTTGGTCCTTCCTCTCAACACCACCATAATCATTGCCAACAACAACAGCAGCAGCAGCATCAACAGCAACAACAAAAACAACAACACCAATAGTTTGTGTCTATATGTGTGTCTGTGTCTATGACCGTATGTCAATTTGTGGAGAGATACGTGCTCCATAATCTCCTCCACCACCCCCTCTTCCTTCTCCACCACCACCTCCTCCTCCTTCTCCTCCACCTCCTCATCTTTTTCGCTCTACACACATATCCCAACCACCAACTACCACCACCATCTCTTCCAACCCAACATTGACCGCTTTAAATATTTATTTCATCTCGAGAAAGCAGAAAATGAAATCTCAGAATCCCCTCCCAATGAAACAAAAGACAAGGAAAAAGATGACGACGAAGAATACGGCAATCATGCTGGGGTAAAGCACCAAAATAGAAGGACAACCAGCTGGCAGCGCCACAAAGTTGGTATCTAAATTGCAATAGCAACAACCAAGAATAAGAAGAAAAGGACGAAGACAGGAGGTTGAGTTGGAGGATGAAGACGAAAAAACGCAAACAAAGAAAATGTTTTTTGCTGCACATCACCTCCTCTTCTTCCTTTTCCCCTTCCTATACCATTAGCTGCCTCTTCGATTTTCCTATTTAAGCGAAAAAGAAAGAGCTTTACGCGCGGTTTCGGCTCTAGCTGTTGATGTGGTGGAGTTTCAACCCCTTATAAATATTGGCGTGCTTTTACGAATGAGAGGTCCCTCTTTCGTCAGTGAGAGATTTCGAAAGAGCGCTTGGTTTCTATTTTCCTTTCCTTGTTGTATACTTCTCGTCGAATTTCGGAGGTGTGCTTTGTCCCTCCTCTTTTTTCCTTTCCCTGATCCTTTTTCGCTTCTGCCTACTCCTTTCCTTCCCTCCCTCCTTCCATTACCTGTGTTCCGTCTCCCCCAATACTTCTCCCGTTTGTGTTAATCCTTCACCAAATCCCCCGGCCCATCTGCCATCACCCGCCGCTTATGCCTTAAATAATTCTTCCGTACATTCGGGGGCATCTTCTTAATCTCCTTCTCCTCCATCCAATCGGCAAACGACCACCCTTTCACCTCCCACACCTTCCCCTCTACTAGCTCCTCCTTCTCCTCCTCCTGCAACCCTTCCCACCTCCCCTTCCCTACCATCCGACAAGCCATGTATGCCTCCTCCGCCGTCGACAAGGGCAGCCCCCGATAGGTGTGATTGAACCACCACTTGACTTGAAATAGCCCTCCCTGCAAAACAAACAGGGGCAGCCTCGCCAGTTTCACCGCCAAAACATCCCCCCACTCCCACTTTCGATAATTCCCTTGTATGTCCATCTCTGACACAATCGCCTTCACAGCAGCCACAAATTCAGGATCTTCCTCCTTGCCTCCTCCACCACCACTACTGCTGCTACTGCTGCTACTGCTGTTCCCGCCACTCCCTCCTTGCGCTCCTTTATTCTTCCTTTTGCCCACCTTGCCACTCGGAGTCGGGATCCCTGCCCCTCCTCCTCCTCCTCCTCCTTCCTCCCCTGCCTTACTACTACTGTTGGCCATCTTCTTGGCCTTAACCTGCTCTAGTGCCCTCCTTCTAATCTCCATCGTCTCCCTCGACCCCCCTTCGTGCAGGCCCTTGTTTCGGATCGCGGCCGAGGCAAGCATCTCACACGCATACTTATAGTTATTTTGCTGAATCACGGGACCCATTATAGAGAAGACAAACAACAAAAACAGAATGACGGCAAGCGTGTTACTCTTCGGGTAGTATTGCTGGAGATAGTAATGCCCGTATTTCTCCACATAAAATGTTTGATTTCCCAGGCAGGTGTTGTAAAGTGTCCGTTGCTCCTCATCACCCACCACCTGGTAGGCCTTGTTCAGGGCTTGGAAAATCTTGGGGTTTCCACCCTTGTCGGGATGATGGACGAGGCTGAGCTGACGGAAGGCGCGGCGAATAGCGGAGGGCTCGGCTTCCTTTTGGGCAGGGAGGGAGCGTGGTGGGAGGGAGGAAGGAGGGAAAGGGATACTGTTGAGAGAATAAGAGACGGAAGACCTCCCGGACATCATACAAGTGAGGTGTCCGTCGCGCACCAGTTTGAAATCAGAGAGATGCGCGCGCACACACACGACGAAGGAATGACAGCAGCATCATCACCCTTCAGACAGGAGCTGAAACTCACCTGCGGCACCCCAAGCACGTCATAGCAATTTTCCTTGCCACAGAAGATGTTGTGGTAATCCTTCAGAGACTGGAGACCCTGAAAAAGTGACAAGAGGAGGAGGCCTAGGAAGAGGCGGCGGCTCGAGGGAGGGGCCATTCGTTATAGAAGTTGCTCCTTTGCGGGTTAGTTTATAAATTTATTGGGAGCTGGCCCGGGCGACAGCAAATGCGACTTCAATAATGCGGTGGGCTACGGGGAGTGTGTGGGAGCGTGTGTGGTATCAGAGGCTGGGTGGATAATTAATGTGAATGACAGGAAACAAAGCAAAGGAGACGGCCAGCCGCACAGACCGCGCCGTTGGTTATTCGCCTCCCCACCCCTCCTCTTCCTTCGCAGCCATGTCCGCCTGACCAAATGAATTATGGGCACAAACCCACACTGTCCACACAGCACCTCGACAGGAAAGTTCTTTCGTCAAACGAGCGACTTTCTGGAAGCGGTGCAGTTTCCCTGTGGCCTTGCTTCCATCGTCTATCGTCCACCCAAGCAGCAGCAGCAGCAGCAGCAGCAGTAGCAGCAGCAGCAGCCGCTGCCGCATTAGCAGCACTAGCCTCGACCATACAGAACCTTATTACTCTGTCATTCCTCCCTTACACGGCACGCCTTTACGAATGGCATTGAGCTTTTACGGTACGTTCTCTCCTACCCCCCTTCTTTGGCCCCTTGTTGTCCTGTCCGTCGTCCTTGTCCCCTGAACGCCTTTCCTGCTCCTCTTCCAGGTGCCAAGGTGAAGGTCGGTCAACCGGCCAGCTGGAAAACTCCCCAAGGATACGTTTGCACACTCAGCAACGTGGCCTTGGAGGTCGAAAGCAACAAAACTGATGGCCTCGATGGGATCGGCGTGCCGCATCGCGTGTATTTAACCACGAAGGACTGGGAAGACAAAGAAATGAAATGCCTGATTGCTTCCTTGCGGGCTCGGCAGACCGAGCAGATTCATTTAGAGGTGGTGTTAGGGTGGGATAGCCCCTTTGAATTATCGGTGGAGGGAGGGAAGGGCGTTGTGCATATCACGGGATTCGTGCAGCCAGGACCGTCGTTTGGAGGGGATGAGGATGAGGATGAGGATGACGAGGATTTGGGGGCGTTGCTCGAAGACGAAGACGAAGAGGATGATGATGATGATGACGATGATGATGGTGAAGATGAAGAAGAAGAAGAAGAAGAAGAAGAAGAAGAAGAAGAAGAAGAAGAAGAAGAAGAAGAAGAAGAAGAAGAAGAAGAAGAAGAAGAAGAAGAAGAAGAAGATGGTGATGAAGAGGAGGAAGAAAGCGTGGCCGGTGAGGAGGAGGAGGGAGAGGATGAAGAAGAGGAGGGGGAGGGGGAGGCGCTCGACGCGTTGAAAAGGAAGGCCGAAAGTAGCAGCGAAGATGAGGAGGAGGACGAAGGGGAGGAGATGGAAGACGCGGACTTGCTCAAATTGAAAGGTCTGCAGAAGCGCATAGCAGCAGCTGCTGCTGCGAATCCCAAGAAAAAGGAGAAAATGGGGGGAAAGAAGGTGAGTAATAGTAGCGGCAGCAGCAGCAGCAGTGAGGACGAGGGGGGGGAGGTGGAGACGAAGTTGCCGAAATCAAGACTTCCACCGAAGCTTGCGGCGAGAAAAAAGCAGGGGGAAGGTGGGAAGAAGGGAAGCATCAGCAGCAGCGGCAGCAGCAGTACGACTGGAGGAGAGAGCGATGATGAAGAGGGGAAGGATGGGAGAGATACAATGGATGTGGAGGGAGGAGATGGGGATATGGTCAAAAACGTTTCGTCAAAGAAGCAATTTGGAGTAGGAGTAGGAGGAGGAGGAGGAGGAGGAGGATTAGAGGGAGGGAACAAGCGCAAGCTTCCTATCCCTAGCCCTAGTGGCTCCCCGCACAATGGCGGTGGAGGAAGAGAAGGGAAAGGTGGAGGGGAAAGGGGCTCACCTGGAGGGTGGGGGGGGCATGGAGGAGAAGGAGGAGGTCGAAGAGGAAGAGTAGGAGGGAGAGGGGTGGGGGCAGGAGAGTTTGAGAGAGGGAGGGGTGGAGGACGAGGGGGAGGACGAGGACGAGGGAGGGAGGGGTTTGGTAAGAGGCAGAGGAATTAGAAATTGATAATGAGCGGGGGGGAGTGAGGGAGGGCAGGGAAGGTGCAGAGGAGTATATTGATTAGAGATAGCAATAGCATAAGATGACCGAGGAGGAGAAGGAGAAGGTAATTAGCAACAGGTCGGCTGTACGGCCAATATTTTTCTAGAGTGGTATACATATATTTTCTCGGGAGAAGGAAGAAGGATTAGTAGAAGGTAGAAAAGAAGAAGGTGGCGCCTTTAGTGGCTTAGTTTAATTCGGAAAGACGCGCTTTTGCGTGTATTTGTTTAATTCTGTGTGTCTGTCTGTCTCTCTGTCTCTCTGTCTCTGTGACTCTCTATGTGTTGTGTCTGTGTGTGTGTCTGTCTGTGTGTGTCTGTTTGTGTCTGTGACTGTGTGTGTGTTCCTTCGTGATTGTGTTTGTGTCTGTGTCTACATATCTGTCTGTCTGATAGTGGGATAGGTAGGAGGAAGAGAAAAAGAACAGGGAGGAGATAGGGACAACAGCCAATATTTTGCTTATAGAAAACATTTCAACAGACACCTTTTGCCCAGGCATGCACAGAAAGCCAAAGCATCGTGTCCATGCCTTCGTTCTTATTCTTCTCATAATTGGAGGGCCTACAGATTCTTAATTTCAGTATTTAAATCTTACTTTTCTAAAAAATGGGTAGGAACGGAATTAGAGTGTGAGCCGGCCTCTTCCTGCCCTTGTGTTTGTGCTTGTGCACGCTTTTATTCTTTTTGTCATTGTTCTTCTTTTCTTTTTAGATATTCAATGACCTTAATCTCCTTCTCCTTCTTTTATTCTCCTACTCGTCGGAAGAAAGTTTCTAATATACAAAATTTACCTTTCTCATTTACCATTTACTCACTGCAGTCGCACACATCCCTCCCTCACTCCCTCCCTCCCTCCCTCCCTCTTATCCAGCCTGCACACCAAGAGATCCGCTACATCTGTCTCTTCCTCTTCCCCGTTTCCCTTCCCGTCCCCATACCATGCTTCCCACCCTCAAGGAGCTTCCCAACCTCCCTCCCTCCATCCCTCCTTCTCTCCGTTTCTACGCCCGCCCCAGAAAATGAGGAGCCAGCAATTTGTTCATCTTGAATCCATGACAGCTATCCACCCCCAAGATCCTCTTAAAAGTCTCGTCACACAAAATATTCATACGGTTCTGTGAAGATGTGGAAGAAGAGGGAGGAGGATGTTAAGAGGCATTTGAGACAAGTTTAAAAAAGGGAAAGACAAAGGCAACATACATATAAAGCTCCAAATACATAATATAAGCACGTAAAACCATTTTATTCCCACATCTATTCAAACCTAAGAAACACCGAAGGATGCTTCTCGCGTGTGATTGGCTTCGCCCGCTATACTCCCATAACCCTTTCGCACGTCGCATGACACATACATGACACGCGTCAAAAAGAAACAACCTCCAGCGCCCCCAAAATCTATGCCACAAATCCACGTACCTTGTATAATTTACCACAATCATAATATAATAATAACATAAACAATTATAGTATAACACAGACCAAAAACCTACCGAAGGGTCCTGCATGTCATTCGCCTTGATATGCTCCCAGAGCTTCTTCACCACCTCATTTCTACTCGCCGTCTCCTTCCCAATCAACGCTTGAAGCTCCTTCGAAATTTTCTCTTGGGGAAATCCTCTCCCTCCTCCCTGCTTAGCTGGCGCCCCATTCCTGTCTTCTTTCTTGACATTCGTTTTCGTCCTGACTGATGTCGCCGCTGCTGCAGCCTTTTTCTTATTCTTCTCCGTTTTGGCCTTAGCCGCCGAGCTCGCCTTCCTCTTACGCGAGTCGCCCTCGTCATCCGAGTCGAACTCATTCTCTCCATCATCCTCGTCGTCCTCATCTTCTTCTTTCTCCCTATCGTCATGCCTTACATGCTTATTGATTGCCTTGGGCATCTTAAACATATTTATCTTCTCCACCCCTCCAAACAAACTCTTCAAAACCGGGTCACACAAAATCACACGTCGATCCGCCGGGTTCTGCAAATCTTTCTCCTTGATATAATCCCACACATGCTTCGTCACCTGTGGGCGCGACATGTATCCCCTCCCTAAGAACGCTGTCATTTCCTCCGACCATGCCTGCTCCTTATTGTAACCCCCGCCCTTCTTCTTGGCTACGGGCATATCTTCCTCCTCCTTGCCCTCCTCCACCTCACGCTTCGCCTTTTTCATCTTGGGTTTTATCTCTTCTATTTCCTTGTCGCTCTCGCTGCTGTTATCATCGTGGCTCTCGTCGTCGCTCGAGTGTTGGGGGACCAGATCGACTTCCCTCTTGATTGCCGCCTTGGTAGCCGCCTTCTCTTGAGTCTCTTGTGCCGCGATTTCTTCCTCTCGCTCGACCAAGACGCGGATGGTGATCTCTTTGATGATATTTTTCTGTTCGGTCAGCCCGCATCCGAACTGGCTTTCGAGCTATGTGGGTTCGTTAGGGGCGCGTTATGGTGTGATGTGGTGTGTGGTGGCTCCAGGATTCAGAGATCGGTCTACAAAATTACGAGGTTCAAATAATGAAGGCAAACAGGACGATGCCCCCCCCCTTCCCACCGATATCTATACTCCCACTCTACGTACCTGCTCTCGGAGCGTGCGCTGCGTCACATCCTCCAGCTTGGCCGTAGCCAATATGACGCGGATCGCCGCTTCCAGGTCCTGGGCAGTTGCCATAGGGCTGAATGGGCGAGGCGGAGGGGCTTTGGACTTAGGGCACGCCTAGATAGAAGACGCTCGGTCCTGCGCTTGCCGTGATAGTGGTGGCGGTGGTGTGAATAGGAGGCGAGAAAGCTGGGTTTAGAGCGTGCGTGCGGTGGGGAGCACAACCCTGCGAGCTCGATTCATCTAAGCTCCCACAACTGCCGAGCGAGGCAGCCAGGGGCGCATCACTCCTTCCACGAGCGGACGTGTATGCAACCATGCTTTTGACTGAATGAAATCATGTCCTCCCCTTCACCAACAGGAGGAGCATCATCTCATCTTCCGACAATCGAAATTTTGGAGCCTTTTTCAAAGGCCGTTGCAAGACGCTTGCGGCTCCAACCTCTCCAACCCCTTTGCTTTCTTTCCTCATCGGCCCACCGCGTGGCAGGCAGCAGCAGCGTACGCACAATGGCGTGGGCCCAATCATCTCAACCGCCCAACAAGAACAAGAAGAAGCCTGCGGGATGCATCGAGGAAACAGGCACGGTGCAGCGATTGCTAGCGGACAACAATCCTTGGGTCAAGGTATGGAATGAGGACGCGGAGGGGGAGGATGTCGACACAGAGATCGTCTTTAGCCCCCAAGGCCGGTATGCCGCTGTCAGCTTGCAAGGAGGCGGGGTACTCATTTGGGACTTGAGCACGTTGCCTCACACTGCGCTGCAGCTGGATGTGCCGGCGCACATGCCTGTGCGGACATGCGCTGCGGCGATCACCCGCCAGCTGAGCAACAATCGAATTCGAAATCGAGGAGGAGGGGGGCGCAGCAATGCGAGCAACAAAAACAAGGATCGAGGAGACGAAGAGATAGATTACGTAATTGCAGGATTGTCTTGGTCCAGTCAGGCGGACAAACTTTTGGTGACCTACCATCAACAAGGCGGAAGCCCATCGTCGTATTTGTGTAAATGGAACATTCCGACGGCGGAAGTCGAGGCGCATTATCACTGTCCAGGGCAGCTTACTGGTCCTGCTCAAATCTCACCGGTCGATGAGGCCTTGTGTGCGTATTTTGTGGGGGGGTCTTCATGTCTACGGTTGCAGCGTTTGGGTGAAGGAGGAGAGGTGCGGGAGAAGGGTTTGAGCAGCAGCAGCAGCAGCAGCAGCAGCAGCAGCAGCAGCAGCAACGCCGAAGGCAGCAGCGCTAACACCACCGCTACCGCCGCTACTGAGGACCCACGTCTGGGTTTGTGCCTTTTCAGCACCGACGGTCAGGCTCTGTACTGTGTGTGCGTGCGTGATCGAAGGGTGCTCAAGCTCGACGTGTCGACCCTCCAAGAAGAGGGTCGAAGCCCTGACATGCTTCTGCCGGGACAACGAGTCTTAGTTCAAAAACTTCGTTTGTCTCCCGATGGCCGTTGCCTGTTTGTCTTTACCAACCGGGCGGCTCATTTGATCGAAACGGAAGGGATGCGGGCAGCAGAGCCTTTGGGGGATTTCGGAGCGATAAAGGTGGAATGGGGTTGCTGGAGTGTGGGGCCGGCTAGGAATCAGCAGCAGCAGCAGGACCAGCGGCAATTGGTTGTAGTGGGTGTACCATGTCCGTTTAATGGGGACAGCGTACAAGAGGGCTTGTTCGTCTGGCGGGTTCACGGCCTGGATGGTACGACTGCTGCTGATGCTGCTGCTGCTGATGCTGCTGCTTCCACTGCGGGCCAGACAAAGGACGGGGAAAAGAGCGAGGACGAGGACGACGAGGAAGGAGATGAGGAAGATGAGTCTAACACCGGTCTACCCCTTGTGGATCCCTCTCCTGACATCCTACCGGGTTTCATTCAAGGTCTCCAAGCTCTGGAGATTTGTCCGAGGCGCGCTCTCTTGCTGGGGGCGGATTGCCACGGAGGATTGTTCGTGCAGAGTGAGAGGTTCACGACCGGCTTCCCAGGGCCCATGTATGCGCCAGGGTACACGATCTTGGGGAATAACCGGACATACCTCGAAAGGGAGGAAGAGCTGGACAAGGTGGTAGTACCCGAGGGAGGGGATGGAAAAGGAACGGAGGAAGAAGCGGATAGTGAGGCTGCGGTCCCTGATGAGGAAGGGGAAGTGGATGTGGTGGTGGGGTTGGAGGTAGGACGGAGGGGGGGGGGAGATGCGATGATGCTTCAGATTCAACCCAGACCCATATACGTGAATCGGTGTCTGAGCGAGCACCTGGCATTTCCACTAGTCCCATTCAGCGGTGGGATCCACAGGAAGAGAAAATTGCACGAGAAGCAGGGATGGGGGGAGAGAGGGAGGGGAGAAGAAGAGGAAAAAGAGGAGGGAGAGGCCCTTCCGACGGGTTTCGGGGAGTATTTGCCCATGCCCCAGGCGCTTGTCACGTTGGCACGGAAGAAGCGCAAGGCCGAGCAAACTGCGAAGGAGAAAGAGGGAGGAAAGGAGGGAGGGAGGGGAGGACTAAGCGTGTCGAGTCAACGATTTAGGGCGGTTGAGACATGGGCAGCCAAGGGGAGGACTATGATAAAGCACGCCCTGGCACGAGAATTGGCAGAGAGTGAGGGGAAGAGTGAGACAGCAGCAGCAGCAGCAGCAGCAGCAGAAAAGGGGGGAGAAAAAGCTAAAGCAAAGGAGGCGGCGGCGGCCAACGCGGCCAAAATAGCGGCGGCACCGACACGGCAGGAGCTGCAGCAGGAGCAGGAGCAGCAGCGTGAGCAGCAGCATGGGCAACAGTAGTAACAGCAACAACAGCAGCAGCATCAGCAGCAGCAGCAGCAGCAGTAACAGCAGCGTTCACAAAAGCAGCAGCAATAACTAGAGCAGAAGAAGCAGCATCTTAAGGAGCAGCAAATGATGCAAGAGGAGGAGGAGGAGCAGCAGCAGCGGCGGCAGTACCGGCACATCCCATTGCATAATCGTTCGCGGGCGCATCAGTCTCCTTAGCAGGCGCAGACAGCAGAATCACCAGCTTGGCCAGAACGGCTGCCGCTGCCCGGCTACCGCTGCGACTACTGTGGCTGCTGCTACCAATGATGTAGAGGCATGGCTCAAGGCTTGAGCTGAAAAAGGGAAACAGTGGGTGGATGGCTACAAAGATATCATCAAATGAAAAGGTATCGCCTCAACCTGGCAATAAAGGATAGAAAAATAAAAAAGTATGTATATCTTGGACATCAGATGCAGCAAATTCTTGCACAGCTCGTAGCCAACACATCGTTTGACATCTTTTCCCCTCAAGTTTTTGTACGTCTCTTAATTCACATATGGTTTGTGAATCATGGTTGGAGAAAGAGGACGAGGGAAGGGGCAAAAGACAGAACATTTTCGAAATAACACTGCTAAGGTTTACTGCGGCGGAATAGAAGGCAGACCCAACAGCTGATTCTGCCACCTCGGCGCCGCCCCCGCCCGCGCCGCCACCCGCGCACTCCACTCAATCCAGTTGAAGTGCGAAATATAATCACCCGCCCTCGCTGGAATAGACGCCGCCCAGCCTGCCAGATCGCCCCCGAAATGGAGAAAGTCGTTCCCGTCCCACTTTTGGTAGTCCTCGAATATCGGGTTAGTCAACTCATCCTCCAACAAGAAGATAAGGGTGACGATACCGATCCCCACAAGGGCAAACCCAAAAGACTTTAGCCCCCGCCCCGCCGACGAGAATTTGACGTCCCCCCTGGTCCATGTCCCGAACCAATACTCAGGCGTAAAACGAATCGGCCGCTCTTCCTTGTTCAGAAACTCGTCAACCCATTGTTGTTTGGCCAGCTCTTTGGGGGTCAAATTAATCGGGGTCGGGTCATACGTGCCCCTCTCATACATGTCTTGAAGCCTTTTCTCAACCTCCGCCGTCCAGGCCTCCCCCGACAAGGGCTCCGTCTCTGGTGGTATCACGCCCATATCACTGTCTATCGCCTCTTCCTGTCCACGGGTCAGCTTGGGCAGGTCCTCCAGCACTTTGGGGAGCCCTTGCTCGCTTTCTCCCTCCCTATCTTGCTGGTCTCCTGGCTTTTCCGAGATCCGTGCATACAGCCGACTGCTTGGTTTACTGCTTGTTAGAAAGCATGCAGCGGGTCGTCGCTGATGTGCTTGGGCAGGAGACTGACGTTGGTGCATTGCTCTGCTGCCAGGTGTCGGCACGAAGAATGCTTGCGCTTGTTGAGCCACCAAGGCCACAACCAGGCCTAAAACCGCAGTCGTCGCCACAATTCGCCCTATCTGCCGTCCACTGCTATTACTGCTGCTGCTTCGCGGCTGCATGGTCGATGTCTTGATGCACCCAGGGCAGAGAAAGGGGACGAGACACGTTTTACTGCAACCTGTGATGATGTGGGGCGTGGTGAGTGAACAGAGCCTGAATCTGGGCAAGAGGGTGGGCATAACCAAGATGACAAACAAACAAATCCACATTATGTTCATGCACAGCGGGAGGGTTTAAGTCAGAAAGACATAACAAAAAGCACAACCAACAAGACGGCCTATAGATATTCTTCGTAAGCTTCACATAAGGATCATGATGAGGAATTTGCCGATTTTGCTTACATGTGAGCGGCTGCATTGCTTCCTCTTGGGAAAACCTCTCGCACTCACGTTACCCTGAATCCGCATACTTCACACACAGATAGAGGCACCACGACATACCTTGACGCTTCGTTGCCCTCTGTGCTCATGGCCAGGCTCTATGGTACGTCCTTTTCCTTTCCCATAAATACCCCTCATCTAAGAGTCCGACCTCCCCACCCCCAACCCAACCACCACTCAATACTTCTTCCCATTCCTCCTCCTAGTCGGCGGCCTACGCCGGGATGTGAAAGCCGAAGAAATCAAGGAGAGTTTTGGGCGGGCCACAGGAAGGGCGGGTCCCGGGGCAATCACCGAGGTGGAGATGCCCTCCGATTTCCTAGGGCGCCCGAGGGGGTTTGCATACGTCAATGTGGCAGACGCCGAGAGCGCGGTCCGATGCATCAAGCTATATAATAAGACGGTGTGGCGTGGTGGGCGATTGATGGTGGAGATGGCGGGGGAGACTTATATGGCTCGGTTGCAGCGAGAGTGGGCGGAGGCCAGGGGGGAGTGGAAGCAGGAGAAGATGGAGGAGGAGCAGGAAGAGATCATGCAAGTGGCACCACCCACGCAGGAAGGAGAGGAAGAGAAGGGAGAAGAGCAACAACTCACTAAAGGAGAAACTGTAGCGTTCGCTCCCGTGAACGAGAAATCCTTTCGGTACTTGCGCATTCGAAAACGAGCGGGTGAAAAGGCCGTGGTAGTAGACACGTTGCCCGTCCTGTTAACCGGGGAGGCCATGGGACAGGGGAGAAAACGCCCAAGACGTCGAGGAGTCAAAGTTGTAACATTTAACAGGGCGGCCACGGAGGGGGAGAAGTCTCTGAGAGAGATCTGGGCGGGGGTGGCGGCTGCAGCGCTTTTGCCCCAGGTAGTTCCACGTGCTGCTGTCGCGACTGCTCCTGCTTGTGCTGTGCCTCAGGCTGCAGCTTCTGGTGTTACTCAAATGAAGGAGGATAAATGTATCGACGTGAGAGAGGAAGAGGAGGAGGAAGAGGAGGAGGAAGAGGAGGAGGAGGAAGTAGTAGATGTGGGGTTGATTCACAACGGGAACAAAGAGAGTGAGTGGAAAGGGCAGGAGAAAGAAGAAATAGATGAGCAACATAAGGTAATGGAAACAGAAGACAGAAGTGAGGGGGGAGAGGAAGAATTGGTTGTAAAGGAGGAGGAGGAGGAGGAGGAGGAGAAGGAGCAGGAGAAGGAGCAGGAGGAAAGGGAGGAAGCGGAGAAAGTGGAAGGGAAGGGCGTTATGAATGTAGCAAATTTGCTTGAGGAAGATGGGGAAGATGTTGAATTTAGTTGGGGGGAGGGCGAAGAGGTCGAGGGGGAAAGAGGGGGAAGGGAGGAGGAGGAGGAGGAGGAGGAAGAGGAAGACGGAGAAGAATGGCACGTGGGAGAAGTAGGCGTTGAAAGTGAAGAGGAGGAGGAAGAGGATGAGGATGAGGAGAAGGAGGGCGCAGTGTTGGAGGACGGGGGGCTGCCTCCTTATTTGGAGAAGGCGGCTGACATGCGCAGCGACAACGATGACGATAACGATAATGATCCCGTTTTGTCTTTTAAAGACACATCAGTGGCAGCAGCAGTGGTAGTAGCAGCAGCAGCAACAAAAACCACAAAGGGAAATGAGGAGGAGGAGGAGGCGGAGGAAGCGGTGGAACAACGTCGCCAGGAGGAGGAGCGGAACCGCCTCATCATGTCGCAAGTCCTCTCATCTTTAGAAGAAGAAAATGCCTTAGTCGTCAAGAAGGAAATCCGTCGAGCCGAAAACCTCAAGGCACGGGAACAGAGGGATGCAGCTGGCCTTCCCTCCATCCCTCGTTACGACCCGACAAGTGACGCAGCCGCCGAATTCGAAGTAGGAAGAGAGGGAGAAGTCGCTGCTGCTGCTGCTGCTGCTGCTGCTTCTTCTTCTTCTCATCCTCCTCCTGTAGCAACGGCCGTTAGGAAGGGGGAAAAGGAGCTACCAGCAGTAGAGGCGGATGTCAGGGCATTGACGAGCATCTATCGCCATTTTCGCGCGGAGGAAGGGCAGGAACCGCTGCCGATCGGGGCGCAGGAATCGGTGCCGTTTACATTCGGGTTTGAATTTGGATTTGACGCTGCTGCTGCCCCTGCCCCTGCCCCTGCTTCTGCTTCTACTCCTTCTACTGCTGCTGCTGGTTGTGGTGAGGAGGAGGAGGAATGGATAGATGACAGTTTTAGTTGTGGTGTCCCTCCTGCTGCTACGGTGATGACAGCATCAACAGCAGCAACAGTAGAGCGACCAGAAGTGAAGACGGCAAAGAAGAAGGAGAAGAAGAAAAAGGATGTCCCTACACGGGAGGAAGAAGAAGAACGTGAGGAGGCCGTTGAACCCGTAGGGGAGGAGGAGGAGGGGGGAAAGGGCGAAGAAGGGAGGGAGGAAGGCAGGCGGAACCTCGAAGCTGCTGCTGCTCGGATGCTGACGTGGCAGGGCCCGGAGAGGGTGTCGGTGCTGTGGCCGACATTAGAGGAGCTTAAGACAACGGCAATGGCTTTTTTTGGGGGAGGGGGAGGAGGAGGAGGAGGGAAGGAGGGGAGAAATTATTGTAGTCAGAATGCGGCTGATGGCAGGGATGGTCAGCACCAGAGTGGAGGAAGAGGGGAAGGAAGAAGAAAAGGAAGAGACGAAGGAGGAAGAGAAGGAGGAGGAGGGAGGCAGGAAGTGGATGAGGGGTGGAAGAAGGAGAGGCATAACTTGGCGCAGGATTTTAAAAGGAAACGACGCAATGCTCTGAAGGGGGGGAGTCGACCTAACAAAGGATGATGAAACCTCCCCCTTCCTCCTCCTCCTTCTCCTTTCCTCCCCCCGTCACATGCCATTTTCCTCTATCATTTAAGAGATGAAAAAGGCAACGATCATAAATGCGATCAATGTAAAACTGAAACTATAAAAGGAGACCAAAGCCAATTCCTAACGATCACAATTCATTATAGATAGAATAAAGAGAGAAGCACATCACTAGATATAGAAGACAAAGGAAAAGTACGCGACCTACTTGAACCATAGGTTCAGTTAGTGGGAGCTGAGTATAAATTGCCCCCCCCAGACACCACGATTAAAAATCAAATCGAGGTATTCCTTTGCCTTGTGAACGGAAAAGCAAACCGCCATACGTCCCATGCCCCTTTACTTTCCGAGTCCTACTATTTTGTTGTCACGCTTACTGATTCCAAGTTATGTAAGTCTACACATGAATGGTTTCGGTTAGGGTTGTTCATTTCTTGTTAGTCGTTTATAACCCCCCTCTAAATTACATTCCTCACTAAGCTTCTTATTTCTTACCCCACCCTAAATTACATTCCTCACTTAGCTTCAAATCCTTCATCTCCTCCTCGGGCACCCAAGCAACCACACTTCGTCCCTCCCTCCCTCCCTCATCCCCTGTCTCCCTTTCTCCCCTCTCTAATCTCCCATCTCCTCCCCCCTAATACCCCATCTCCTTCACCAACGCCGCATAGGACGCCAAGTCCTCCCCCCCTGTCCCTCCCTTTCCCCTCCCCCCATCCTCCTCCCCTCCCTCTTCCTTCCCTTTTCCTCCCGGCACGGCCAGCACCAACAGTCCACACATCAAATCACGGACACCGCGGACTTGCCTCAGATCCTCACCATCCCAATTTGCGTTTGTCAATAGCTCCAACACCTTCTCTTGAGCCTCAGGCCGGGAGGCAAGTAGATGATCCTGCAACAAAAACTTCGTATACAATTGCTCCGCTGCGGCCTTTCGGACTCGAGGAAAACGATGCCCGAGTAAAAGCAAAACAAGACGCAAAGCAGCCGCGCCTGAATGGACAGATTCTTGGTGAGGGTGAAAGGAGAGAGGAGAGAGGAGGTGCAAGGCAACGTTGAGGCAGGCGAGCATTTTTTTAAAGTCGCGACAGCCGTTCAATTCCCGGCTGAGCCGATCGACAAACCCCCAGGCGAGTCCCATCGGTTCCTCCCTCTCTCCCTCCTTCCCCCCTACGTTTCCTACACCTTCCGCCCCTCCATCATCTCCCCTCTCCCTGATCTCCTCCGCCGCAAATACTCCCTTTTGGTAGAATAAATCCACGGAGCGGAGCAAAGGCCAGACGACTCGATCCTCCCCAACGTTGGCATCAAATAGTTCCAGCATGCTAACTCCTAGTTTACCCACCAAATTCACGCCACCTTTTCCTTCGTACGTTCCCTCCTCCACCTTCTGCCGCTGCTGCTGCGCCCACTCCACCACTGCCCCCAAGCTCGCCTTCACCACCGACTCTGTCAATCCTCCAATGCTCACGACCATCCCCGCAAGCACCTCCCTGTGGTATTGCTCGATCTCCAAGAGGCGGACGACGCGGGGGAAGATCTCAGACGGAGCTCCGCCTCGGAATGTTTTTTTTTCGTTTTCCTGCTTCCTCTGGATGATGTAGCAGTTGCTGCTGGTGGTGCTACTATTGTTCTTGTTATCAAAGAGCGACACGAGCAACGGGTATGCAGCCGCATCATGGGCGAGGGGCAGGAGCTGAAGGAGGGCATTGCCCGCGCACTCACGTACAGCATCAAGTTTCTCACAGAGCTGCTTCAAGACAGCAGAGATGATCTTTGTCATCAAAACATGGTCTATCAGTAAGGACGAGAAAGCTGCTGCTCCTGCTGCTTCTCCTACATTCTCCCCATCTTCATTACCAATGATCATCGAATCCGCTGCTCCTGTCCTCTCATTTCCTATCTCCTTTGTCCCTCTCTCCTTCTTCCCCAAAGGCTGACACGTCGGCCGTGACAACAGCCCTAACCCAGGTCCATACGGAAAGAAGGAAAATCCGGCTTGCCCTTCCTCGAACTGCACCATACACACTTCCCCCTCACATCTCACCTCCCTCACAATCCCCTCACCATAAGCAGTGACGACCCTCTCTCCGATATATATCTTCCCATCCTCCCTCCTTCCTTCCCTCCCTTCCTCCCTCACCACCCTTACAACCGACGCCAATCCCTGCAAAGCCGCCATCCGAACCCAAGACCCTATGTCCCCCCTCTTGTCCATGGCATAATCCCCCAAACTCCTCAATAAAATCCCAAGCACCTGCTGGACCTGCTCTCGGTTCATCCACCCCTCCCTCCCTTCCTTCCGTCTTCCTTGCACTCCTAACGTTTGTGTCATCTCCACCAAAGTCCACAGGGCATTCCGCCTTGTCTCTGCATCAGGCTCGTCACCGACCTTCCTCTCCTCCCTCGACAACTCGTCCAAAAGCCCCAATATCGAATCAAGAGAGGGAAGGAGGAGCCGCGCCGGCAATACTCCGAGAGCCCGAACAAACCCCCTGGTCACTGCTACGTTGTCACCTTTCTCGACCAGCCCTAGATACTTGTCTACCACCCTGGCCTGCAGCCTTGCTGAAGGCGTGGACGGAGGCCTTTCCACCCCTCCTCCTCCTCGTCCTCTTTCTCCACAACCATCGCCACCACCACCACCGAAATAGCTGCGGGTAAACGCACGCACTGCTGCCACTGCTCTTTCCTGCACCTGCTCCACCGGATGCCTCAAATTCTCGTCAATAGAGTCCAACAACCTCAACTGCCGTTTCACACCCAGGGTCACAGGGGCCAAGGCCACACACTCGATCAGCCGACACGCCGCCCCCCTCACATACTCCCCTCCCCTCCCTCGGTACAACCTCGCTTGCTCGAGACGCGGCACCACTTCTACCACCCCCCTCCCCACCTCCCCCCCTAACCCCAAAAAAGGCAAAGCAGCCAGGCCCAACACCACCTCAGCCATCCCCAAAAGCGCTCCATGCCTTCTATGCAAGTCCACAGCATCCACCTCCTGCAACAAGAAAGGCAATACCTCCTCACTCATGTACGCAGGGGCCAGCCTCACCAGCTTCCCCAACGCCACACTCGTTAATTTTCGGACGGAGCAGTCCCAATGCCGCAGCTTTACGCCCGCCAAATGGTCTATCGCCACCCGCGTATATGGGCCGAATCGTGCTACAGCCGGAGCCACCTCCAAAAAAGCGACTTGCCGGTTGCCCAGGGTGAAGTAATCCGCCACTGTCAATATGTCGATCCCATAGGGGAAATTCTCATGGCCTTGTCGCCCCACATTCTCTTGAAATGCCGCCGAGGCCGCCCGTCGACAATTGATTTCGCGGTCGAACAAGGAAGTCATCAACATGCCTTCCGCGAGGCGGGGTACATGTTCACGCATGACCAAGGGAGAATACGCCCGTGCGAAGGCCCAGCACACGTAGCAGGCTGCATCCCTCACATGCGCCCCTACGCTCGTGTGACCTCTCCGCACATCATACTGTAGCCCCTTGGCCACCACCGGCACTACCTCCCCCAACCTACCCGGCAGCAACAACCCCCTCCTTGCCAACTCGGCCAAGGCCAGACATCCACCATGCCAAGCCGAATCCGATGCACCCTCCGCGAAACCCATCAAAACGCTTGCCACCACCTCATCCGCGTAGTCCAGAGGCAGCCGACTCGTAATCCTCCCTATCCCCTTCGCCGCCGACCAGCGTACAATCGTATCTCGGTCCCTCAACCCGCCCAAAATTTCCTCCACGATTTCTTCCAAATCCTCCGATATCTCCCCATCCTCCTCCTCATTCTCCTTCTCCTGCTCCTGTACTGTTGCTACTGCTCCTCCTCCTTCTCCTCCTTCTTCTCCCTTTGCCTTCTTCAGATTATCCAACAAGGAGCGATGACCCCTCTGATAGCGCCAGGCTGCCACTCGCGGGGGTAAATAGGCGAGGCCAATGCGTTGCAATAATTTCATTTTTAATTTTCGATTAAGTGTTTGGGAGCCAAAATCCCGCGGGTCCAACCGCGCGAGGCAGTGAAGGAGGGAGGGGAGGAAGGAGAGGAGGTTTTGACGATGCCCGGCTTTGAGTAGCACAGCAAGGGTTTGCAACACGCCCAGTAATAGGAAAGTGTCGCTCTGATGAGACCTTCCTTCTGCTCCTCCTGCTCCTCCTGCTCCTCCTGCTCCTCCTGCTCCTCCTCCAGCTCTCCTCTCCCCTCCCTCTTCCGAATCCTCCCCCTCCTCCCCAGACGACGTTAAAATCCCCTCTGCCCAGGTTAAAAATTTGGCAAGTTGCTGCGCTTCCATATCTGGACGTTTCAGTAGACCAGCGAGGCAGACTGCAGCTGCCTCGCGGGTGGGACCAGCGTCTCTCAGGTACTCTACCGCTAAATCACACAACGCGCCTACGAGTGTTACACCGTTATTTTCCAGGCCGGAATCAATGGAGCAGATATCGAAGGGGACGAGGACCAACATGCTGAGCCAGAGGAGGAGCCCGTAGCGGGTTTGCCATCTTTCGTGGTGTTGCCGGTCTTGGGATTGGAGGGCATGGAGGACCGGTTCCAGGTCTGTGGCTTCGTGAGGAAAGAATTTAACGATTGTTTTGTACCCTCGCAGGCGACAAAGGATGTAGACAAAGGCGAACAAACCGTGGAGTTGAGGTTGTTCGAAGACTTGGAAGGGGAAGGACAGGGGAGAGGAGGTGCAGCAGGAGGAGGAGCAGGACGAAGAGGAGGAGCGGCGCTGCTGGTGGGGTTGGTGTTGACTGTGCCACTCCATGATAATGACGCGTGCCCGTCCCATCGTCAAGACAAGCATAGTTTCCAATGCTGGATCCAGCAAGGTGCTTTGTTCTTGGTACTTATCGAGCACTTTTTGCAGCCATTCCAACTCTCCAGTAATCGACTCGGGCGGCGTCGGCCCAGCCAAGACTTCGAGGCGGCGCAGCACTTCAGCCTGCTCGACGAAGTGGGTGGACTCGCACGATGCTTCTTCATAATCGCATTCCCCACCGCCTTCAGTGCGTGTGGAATCGTCCATTCTAGCCTGTAGTGTGGTGAGTGTATGAGTTTGGAGTGAGTTTTGGTGCAGAACGAAGCGGTGGGAGGTCGGCTGGTGGTGACAGCGAGTCGGCGAACACCCCAACCCACCACGTTCGTCGGTGGGTATAGGTGAATTAAAGCCGCGAAGTGATGCTTGTGAGTGTCGATGGACGTGCGTGCTCGATGAGAAACGAGGAAAAAAAAGAGTAGCGGTCTGCAAGGAGGAGAATGAGAAAGCATCGGCCTGAAAGGAAGCAATCCGAAAAGAATCATGTCAGACTCTTTTGTCTTGGCCCAGATTTCACTACTCCATGCCACCTACAACCCTTTCTTTGCATCCACACAAACAAAACCACGACCAGGGCCCGCACATAGGAGATGAATTCTCATAATGCGGCCCTGCTCCCGCCTCCGCCACTACCACCATCACCACCACCACCATCCGCCTCCTGGCTGCTCGATGCCCGGCGTGAGATCGATGCCAAGGCCAAGCCGCCCGGGTCGCTGGGTCTGCTGGAGGACTGGGCTGTCAAAATTTCCAATATTCAACAAACCCTTCAACCGCATATTACCGCGGCCCGCCTCTTGATCTTCGCAGGTGATGTTGGGATTCATAAATGTAGAAGGGCATATCTACCCAGACAGCAACAAGGGGTGAAATATTGTGCTACCAGCTTCTAAGACAGCCTCAACCAACATATACATAGGCGACCACGGCATCACAATTTCAAATCCTTCAGTGTCAGCGTACCCCCGCGAGGTCACTCTTCCCATCTTCACGGACATCGCCAAGGGCACGGGAGCAAGTGCTATCCTCAGCCGAGGCAACAGCTGCGAGCTTAATATCATTGACGTGGGCATGGATACACCAGAGACTGAAGCCCAAGGACCTTCTGCTGCTGCTAGTGGAGCGCCTCATCTCACCGTGACCCACGCCAAAGTCCGTCGAAATTCCCGCGACATGACATTAGGGCCAGCGCTGTCCCCGGAGGAAAGAAAGGCGGCGGAAGAGGTGGGGGCTGATGCTGTGCGACGGTATATTGCTGGACATGCCTTGTACCATCACCATCATAAGACATTAGACGAGAGCACCACAGCCACCACTCATTCGCGGCTCGCTGTTTGCATCGGTGAACTCGGAATCGGTAATACCACAGCAGCCGCCGCCTTAGTCGCGGCATTGACAGGAGAGCCCGCAGCATCAGTTACGGGAAGGGGCACAGGTCTAGGGTTTGAAGGCATGTGCTTGAAAGTGAAAGTTATCGAGAAAGCACTGACTGTCAATAGCAAATTAATCCAGAGTCATGACCCTTCTCAAATTTTAGAAGCTGTCGGAGGCCTCGAGCTTGCTGCCATGGTTGGCGCATATCTAGAAGCTGGACGACACCGCATGCCTATCTTGGTGGACGGGTTCGTCTCAGGAGCTGCTGCTTTGGTTGCTCTCCACCGGCACCCGCCCTTGGCCACGTTCTTATTCTGGACGCACCAGTCTGACGAGAAAGGCGCAGCCGTCCTACTCCAAGCAGCAGCAACCAAAACACGCGAGGCAGGCGAGCCAGTTTATCCACCGCCACTGAAGATGAATTTGAGGTTGGGGGAAGGAACAGGGGCTTTATTGGCATTGCCATTGTTGAGGTCTGCGTGTGCGATTATGCGGGAGATGGTGACGATGACTTCGGTGGTCAAAAGTGGGAGCAGCAGCAGCTGTAGCAGCAGCAGTGAGAGGGACGGAAATCCCAGTCTGTAATGTCTTCGAAAAAAGAGGTTTTAAAGAATAGTAATGTAATTGATAAAGTGCAATCAATATAGGAACAAACGAACAAAATACACCTGACAGGACTTGGTGCTTTCTTATCTTTCATCATCTGTCTCCAACCTGGTGCACTCACCTCATACCTATCTATCTTCCCTTATCTATGTAGACGTGGGATAAACGCAGTTCAACTATACATTTCTCATTCCTATCACTCAGCACTGGTCAACCATCGTAAAATCAATCAAGGGCCGTGAAGTCAAAATGGGCAGCAAGGCCATGCCCAGCAGCACTACCAGCGGACTCGGATTGGCCTGTGCAGCCTTCATGTCCGCACTTAGAAGAAGGTAGATCAGCAACTCACATATCTGAATGGTCGCCCCTAGATAATCACCGATCACACCACCAATAATCAAATTGCCGTAATACGATGACGCAATCGTGACGACAAGCACCACTAGGTACACATGCAGGGCCTGCTCCAAAGGGAGCAACACCAGAGGTACGGCAATTGAGACCAATGTACCAGCAAAAAGACGGGGTAGGGTCAAGAGCTTCTGAGAGTCTGCAAACCAATTGTACAAACCCCGCTTGGCACTTTGCTCGTCTTGGACGTAGTGACAAAAGTAGATCAAGGGGAGTACCGTCCAGCGGGAGACTGTGTGTGCGACCAGTAATGCGACACTCGCAGGAGAAAGGGTCAAGAAAGGCAAGAACGACACTTGAGTTACCATGCCTGCATCCGTCACCGGCAACAAACACTCCAAGCTCTTCAACTTCATCCCAATCACCAATATCATACCCACCAACGCATAAGTCCCCACGCGCGTGTCAGTCATAATGCGCAAAATTTGCAGCCTCCCCCATCCCCCACCAAAAGCATCCAGCGAATCCGCCAGCCCATCCTCATGAAACGCCCCCGTAATCCATACCGCCGCCATGGTCGAAACGGCCGCAGCGATGTAAGGGGACCATAGCACCGCCGCGGCCTCAAGCCAGACGGCGGCCCAGATGCCAATTATTAGCCCCAAGAAAGGAAAGTGCATCATACTTCGCATGAGGTAGGCGGGATGGTGGTCAGCTTCACACCACCGAGGCGTATGTAGGCGTGTCAGGAAAATTACAGCCGTGAAAAAGACGCGCTTCTCTCCGCGTAAAAAAGGCATATCAAGATACGTGTCAGTGTCCTCGCTTGTGCCAGCGCCTCGGTCTTCGATCTCTTGCTTGGAAATGACGGACTGGGAATGATCATTCAAATTAAGGCTTTTGGTGCCGCTGCTTGCCGTGCTACTCCGAGTCAAGGGCCCACCGCGCTTGTTGGGGGCCATGCTGTGAAAGGGAATGTGTTGGAGGAAAGATATAAAGGGGCGTGAGTGATCGGGTGCATCACCGGCAGTGGAATGGCAAGGTTTATGAAGAGATAGCAGGTAGTGCTTGGTTGTGCCACACTCTGTGTCAGATTTCTGCTTGTATAGCTCAGCAGGGTAATGAGACATAATGACTACGTTGTGGTGGGCCGCGCCTATGGCGACAGGGAACCATGGCAATCAAGAGGCAGGCAGTGTAACTTGTGACTTGAGAGGTTGGCACGGCCTCCAGCGGGAGCGAGCGACCCAAGCTGTAAATATGCCTTATGACCGCACACCCGTGGACATAGGTCAAGTTTTCAGCTTTTCGATGCAGCCCCTAGCCGGTGGGCTTCCCCCTTCTCCGACGGCTATCCTTGCTTGCCTCTTGCTCGCGTTGGTCGTGGAGAGCTGTTGTTGCTTTCCTCCCAACAGACGCACTTGATAATCAAATCCAAGGTACTTCAACGTCCAAGTGTCTTCGAAACCAGTAGTATGTATACCGACCCACAACAAAACAAAAAAGAAACTTCAAAAACACCCACGACCGAAAGTGCACATAACCGGGGAGTACAAATGCGCTGAGTAAGACTTGAGTGGAGAGATAGACAGCGGACGCTCGATCGAGAGAGAACATGAACCGGCAAGCGCCTCCTTGAGTCTCAGATTTCCTTTTTGCGATTTGTTCTGGGGTGCTGCTTTAGACCCCTCTATGACTGCGACCTGCTGAGCGCATCCGTCGGACCTTTGTATGTAGGCGACTTAATGTTTCCTTCCGCATTGTCTGTGCTGATGCTCTAGTGGTCTACAATGCCAAGCCAAGCGCATCCCCACTCTCACCCGTGGCCACACAGAGCTTGTATCCTTCATCTTGCAGTTGTTGTTGCTGGGTGCAGCACTGAAAGCGAGCGGTCCTTTTCGTTTCGGCTGCTGCTCTAATAGCGCACTGTCCTGCGTACTCCGCAGCGCTCTCTTTCCAATCCATCCACGCGCCTCTGTCCTTCTCGCGGCTCTGGTTGTGCCTGTGTCCTTCCCACACATGCCCTGCTCACTGTTCTTACTCTCGCCCCTTTCCCACTGCTACTTGAATAGGAAGCCACCATGAAGTCCGCCCTCTTTGTGTCCTCCCTCCTTATGGGGGCCCAAGCGTTCACGCCCACGCTGCCCCTCAACAACGCCTTTGTCCAACGCCAGGCTGCCCGCGCCGAGCCGGCCCGTGCCGCCCGTGGACGAGGAGGTGAGTCAGTGCGAGGGCGGGGACAGTATAGTGAAACGCAAAGATATTCGCGTAAGGGAACAAAAAGGGCAAGTCGGGATGCAAGGGTCGTATAGAAACATGACATCATCACCATCATGTTGCACTCACCCTAATTTACTGCCCGGTCGTGCCTTACTTGTGACACAGTAGAAAACAACTCAAGCCATTCTCCCCACCACCCACCGTCCCACTTCCCCTTTTTCCTCACTCGCCTTCCGTATGAACATGTTAGCACAGAGATTCTCAATCCTACCACTCCCTCACATCACCAGCGCCCTTATGTTCCTCACCCAAGTTCGGACACCACAAATGACTCACCATTTCACTGCGATCCCTTCCCCGCAGGGCGGGTTCAGACATGATCAACAACATCAATACGTTCCCCTTGCTTCCTAGCTCGCTCTATAGGAGCAGAATATTCACACCAATCACTCACTTCACCACCTTCTCACTCTCTTTGTCCTCCCCTCCCAAACAGACATGGACATGAAGTACCGCGTGGTGGTGGTGGGCGGTGGCCCCTCGGGCTCCTGCGCTGCCGAGGAGATGGCGAAGGACAAGAATATCGAGACCATCCTCCTAGAGCGCAAGATGGACAACGCCAAGCCCTGCGGTGGTGCTATCCCCCTCTGCATGGTGTCCGAGTTTGATCTGCCCCCTGAGATCATCGACCGAAAGGTCCGCAAGATGAAGATGATCAGCCCGACCAACCGCGAGGTGGACATTGGGCAGACGCTGAAGCCCAATGAGTACATCGGTATGACCCGCCGCGAAGTTCTGGACGGATTCCTGCGTCAACGTGCTGTGAACAACGGCGCGACGGCCATCAACGGCCTGGTTACCAAGGTGGAGCTCCCCACCACCGAGGGCGGGCGCTACAAGATTCACTACTCCAACTTCGAGAAGGGAACGGGCGCTGCTGGTGTCCCGGAGATGATCGAGGCCGATGTGATCATTGGTGCTGATGGTGCCAACTCCCGCGTGGCCAAGGCGATCGACGCCGGCGAGTACAACTACGCGATTGCCTTCCAGGAGCGCATCAAGATCTCAGAGGAGAAGATGCAGTTCTATGAGGAACTGGCGGAGATGTATGTGGGCGATGACGTGTCCCCTGATTTCTATGCGTGGGTCTTCCCCAAGTATGACCATGTGGGTGTCGGGACAGGGACGGTGATCAACCGACCTGCCATCAAGATGTACCAGAAGGCCATCCGCGACCGTGCCGGTGACAAGATTGCCAACGGGAAGATCATCAAGGTGGAGGCTCACCCTATCCCCGAGCATCCCCGCCCCAGGCGCGTGGTGGGCCGTGTAGCTCTCATTGGCGATGCTGCTGGTTATGTGACCAAATGCTCGGGGGAGGGAATTTACTTTGCCGCCAAGTCCGGCCGTATGGCCGCGGCGTCCATCAGGGAGTTGATGGCAGGGGGGACAAGGCTACCGACGGAGAAGGAGATCAAGGACACGTACATTAAGGATTACGACCGACTTTATGGTCCTACATACACGGTGCTGGACATCTTGCAGAAGGTGTTTTACTCGTCTAACGCAGCCAGGGAGGCGTTCGTGGAGTTGTGCGAGAGTGAGTACGTGCAGAAGGTGACCTTCGACTCCTACCTGTACAAGCGTGTACAGGGCAACAACCCGGTGGAGGACATCAAGCTGTTGTTCAAGACCATTGGTGCCTTGATGCGTGGCAATGCCTTGGCTCCCCCTGACAAGCCGGTCTACAACCCGGTGGAGAGCTTGAAACGGTTGTAAGCGGGTCGGACGAGGAAAGGAGGGAGGAAGGAAGGAAAGAAGGAAGGACATGGTGGTACGTGGAGGAAATAAATAAGGAACCTGCTTGATGCATTGTAATGTGTCTGGTCAACCCTGTCAGGTATCCGAAGCGTCTGTAAAATGGTGCTTATGGAATGATTAAAGGAATGGAGTTTTGATAAGGTGGGGAGACGGGTTTGTTTTGTATGTGTGTTGTGCTTGTTTTTTTGAGTGGAGGACATCAGGAACGGCAGGGGATCAAGCGAGCGTGCGTGCGTAGAGGTAGAAGAAGAGACCCACGCCGGCACCAGCAATTCAGGGATACATACCCCAGAGCACCAATCGATTTTTCAACCCAGTGGAGGTCTCAGGAAGGAGAACAAATTCAATGCAAGCGATAAGAGAAAAAGCCATGAAATGATACCACTCCGGCGATTAAAGATATGTGAAAGGGTGGTTCACAAGGGACTATAGATAGATTACAAAGGGGAAATGAAAAGGAGGAGGAGAAAGAACAAGAGGAGAGGGAAGGGGTTAACGGTATGAAAGTGAAAACCAAGGGACGGACGGCCTGAAGTAGCCGTGTCGCCCCCCCCCCCCCCGCTGTCTAGATAGAGAACACACAAGCCATATCATGAAGGAGGAGAGAAAACATAAAGAAAAATTTAAGAGAACACAGAAGACGACAACACACAACAGCCAGGTCCGCCATTTCACCCCCAGAATTGCCTCGTTCTCTTCCTTTTCCTCCTGTACCAACATTGAAACATGTGTAATTTGCCACAAAGTTCAATAAGGAAAGTCAAGAGACAAGACACAGGAAGGGAACCAACACCCCTTCACTCACATAAATGAAAAGAAGAAAACGAGAGCGCTTCCCGAGCACCACCTCTCGATATGATGTCCTCGGTATGACATAATTTATTCATTTCCCTTGTCGCAGGGCTTCGGGCACATGGCCAGCGTCGTGGTATATTTCTCAAGCATTTCAATCTATACATTTCGTCTTTGTCTTCAGCTTTAAGCGCATAAATAGATATATCAAAGAGCATCATATATCTGCTTCTGGGGCCAAACACGCAACATCAAATGAGCACTTTCTCCTTCCTCCCCGTCCTCTTCGTTTCTCACGCCCTCTTTCTCTCTCTTTATCCTCCCTTGGTGCACGCGCCAGCTGAGGACGACGCCACCCATCACCAGAAGGAGACTGCTCAAGATTAGGAAACACGTCCACGTACTCACGGATCCCACCGTCGTCGTCGACGAGGAGGAGGATGAGGAGTAAGAGGAAGGGAGAGAAGAGGAGGAAAGCGGAGATAAATGCTTTCTGTCCGCGCCAATCTGCCAAAGAGTCGCTTGCTCTCTTTCTTCTTTCATCTCGAGTAAAGCAGAAGCAGCAGCAGTAGTTACAGGAGCAGCAGCAGCAACAACCATCAACCCTCCCCTTCTCTCATCCATTTGCAGCGCACATCCTACTCTTTCCCGCCTCCTTCCAGAAGCAGCGGCAGCAGCAGCAGCAGCAGCAGCAGCGCCGGTTAAAGGACGCGGTGGCGGATAAAATGGAAGGTCGTCCTCAGGGTGCCAAGGGTGGGTGCTCCCTGCTATTGGCGACAAAGCAGAAGCAGCAGGATCAGCAGGAGCGACAGCTGTATCCCCTTTTCTCCTACAGCAGGTAACATTCGCAAACCAGGCCACGTTGCTATTCTTCATCCGCTCCCCCTCTTCCTCCGTCTTTTCCTTCTCTTCTTGAATCTGGATTATCATGTTTTTGGCTCGTGTGCAGACACAGCACCAATCTTGAAATCCCCCGGGACAGGAAAGGGCGGCTTGATGGAGGTACTTGAAGAGAGGGTCGTAGCGAAGTTGGGCGTTGAGGGCAGCTGTTGATGCATCGTCGTCGTCATTGTTGTCGTCGCCTTCCTCAGTCCCATTGGTGGCAGTGTCACCAATAGAAGCAGCAGTTGCAGCGGCGTCAGCATTGGTCGTGGTGGTGCTGCTACTGTAGGGTAATGCTGCTGCTATTGTTGTTGGTGGTGGTGGTGATGGTGGTGATGGTGGTGGTGGTGTTGCTGCTGCTGCTGCTGCTGCTGCTGCTGCTGCTGCTGCTGCTGCTGCTGTTGCTGCTGGCGGTGGTGGTGGTGCTAGCTCTTCTTGCATACGATGCTGCCGGTGCTCTTCATGCGTTACGCTCCCGTCCCCATGCTTAGGCTTCATCTTTTCTTTCCTCCCTCCCTCCTTCCTCCCTCCTTTCTTACCAATCTCATTCGTCTTCTTCCTCCCAGATACTTCTCCTGCTTCTCCTTCTCCACCTTTCATCTGTTGCTGCTGCAACACCACCTCAAAGGAAAATCCATACCCCATCTGTGCCTTCTCACAGCACTCCGCAGTTCCCCCACCCCCTCCTCCTCCTCCTACCGCTCGGAGCGTGTAGCCCTCTCTTAGGCACCACTGAAGTGTTTCCCGTAATTTTTGGAATCTTTTCTTCCCCTCCATTGCATCACTTGGGATGTTCTCGGCGTCGAGCTCTTGGCCGCATAGGATGGTGACAGGAGGGTGAGGTGGAGGAGGCGGAGGAAGAGAAGTGAGGGAAGAAGGAGGAGGCCTTGAGGTCTTCTCGTTTGCTTCTTCTGGGGGCGACGACATAGGTCGTTCTTTTCGTTTTTGTTGTTGTTGCTGCTGCTGCTGCTGCTGCTGCTGCTTATTGACCGCATCAAGTTCGTTATTATGATTGAAGTTAAGAGTGCCGCATCCACCCCCACCACCGACAGACGTCCAATTCCCCAGACGACAGAACGGCCATAGCAGCTCCGTGTGCTTGTCCTTCCCAGCGTTTCCACTTTTGCTGTTGCTGCTGTTGCTGCTGTTGCTGCTGCTACTACTGCTGCTTTTCGTATTAATTGCTCCTCCGTCCTTGCTTGTGCTTAAGGCATATCGAAATTGTGCACCTCCTCCTCCACCACCACCCACTGAGAAAGTCACCCCCTCCCCTCCAGGCACCAGCCTTCCCTCTACCCCTCCTCCTCCTCCCCCACCAGCCATCACCAAAAGTATGTCCTCACAAAACACCTGGAAGCCAGCCCCGCTTCCTCCACCCACTTCAATTCGCACCCCTTCCTCCCTCCCTTCCTCCTCGCCTGCATCGTCTGCGGGAGAAACTCCCCGAAAAAGGGAGGCATTCATATTCCGTCTGACAAAGGCATGTGCAGGGACCCAACCAAACAATGCAGTCTCTTGCAGTAGCCTCGAGGGAGAAGATGACAACAATGATGAAGGGAATGAGGAGGAAGAGGAGGTGGAGGACGGTACTGACAAGGGCTCTCCATCTAGTAACCTCACCAAGTACTCGCCCACGCGCTTGGCCCCCACAGTAGCCTCAGCTTCGACCAAGCCTCCACATGGCAGTCGTGGGCTGTCCCCGCACTGTAAGTGGGCCTCGGTGGCGGCTGTACTGGCCGCGGCGACTTCTCCGGCTGAGGGAGTGGAGTGATGAAAGGCATAGGAAAAGGAGAGGGAGGCGGGGTCATGGGAGGACGAGGAAGAGGAGGAAGATGAGAAGGGGTCAGCCACAGACGTCAGCCACGACGCCACGACGGCAACGAAATGCTGGGCACTGCAGTTCATGGCTTGTAGGGCTGGAGAGGAGAGAGCGGGGGCGGGCTTTGTGAAGAGGAGGAGGAGGAGGAGGAGGAGGAGGACGGGTAGTGTGCAGGGGATTTGAAGTCGACAAGGCATAATTGGACGATTGATAGCCAGCAGATTTGATCATTGAAAATAGGCACTCCTCATCGTAGTCGCCCTGTGGGATGGGATGTACGGTGCGAGGTTAGGCCATGTCACTTCGCCGGACGAGTGCGCCGAGTCGCTGTGATGGCGTGGTTGGTGGCTTGCCTGCCATTTGTGCGTTGAGCAGCGAACACACATGTTCCCCCACCTTCTCCATAAGCACCTACACAATACAGGCATGGTATGACTTGCAGTGTTGAGAAACTGCAGCCGGCATGTGTGATCAGTCAATATATGGGACTGGAAAGGAGACTTTCGGACCTCCCCAACCAAGTCCTTCTCCTACCCTTTTTTCTTGACCACACTACGAAGTAATCACGCCAAGGACACCGCGCCGCGGGGACGGATGACCTATTCTACAGGATGCCGTGTGCCTTTTCTCGGCGGGCGCAGCCAGGGCTTGTATTTGGATGCGGCACTCTCCCTTACCACAGCCTTGCCCTACCGTAGCCCTCCCCTCCCCATCCCGGCCTGTGTGGATTTGTCCTAGATTCTGATGCGCTGGGTACTTATTTTTGGGTCGATGACGAGGCGGAGGGTGATGATGGGGATGCTTTGGACTTGTCCATAAAAGTGGTCGACCTGCCTGATTCCACTGGTTTTGACGTGGGTGTGACAAGAACTGAGATCACTTCGTCCTCGGACGTAAGCGTGGTTGATGCGCGTTTTTAATTTCAGTCGTTGGCGGCGACCTGTTGCATGAGAGGATTGACAAGGCGGCTGATGCTGCTGACCATGAGGCTTTGGAACCATTGGACCTGACGGTGGTGGTGGCCGAAGAGACGGTCACGGCCCGGGGTGGCGTGTTGGACGACGTGGGGATTTCAAGTGACAACGAGGACACCACTGACCTCCCTGAGGGCGGCGAGATGCAATTGCACTTTGTCTATGGTGATACGCTTTTTTTGATATGATAGGAAGAACTATCCGTGAATACAGCAAGGACAAAACCAACTTCGATTCGCAACAGCAGCACAATGTGGGGTAATTTTGACCTTTCATCTCTCACCCCCTCCATCCCTTCACACATCCCATTCTTTCCTTACAGCAAGGCAGATAACGACACACATCCAGCTCGTCTTCATAGCCATGGCAGAAGGCAGCAGCGTTGTCCGCACCTTTGACGAGGAAATGAAATACATACACCGGGAGACACCCACCCGCTTTCGAATCGACAAGGGCTGTGTTCCCAACATGCGTGTAGAAGGCGCGTTTTACGTTAATTCAAAATTAGAACAACTGATGTTTGACGAGCTCAAGCAGCATATCACCGCGGGGGGGGTCGGTGGGTTCTTGCCTGCAGTGAAGCAGATAGCGAATGTGGCTGCCTTGCCCGGGATTGTGGGCCGGGTAAGGAGGAGAGGGATGGAGGGAGGGAAGGAGGGAAGGAAGAATAAAGGAAGGGAGGTACGGAGGGGTATTTGCAAGTGGATACTGTACCCGGCTAATTTTATAAGTTTCTGATAGAAACGCAAGCAAAACAATAACTTCTTAGAAATCTTGTGGCTTTCACAATTCCCTTATATTTACCACCCCACCCTCCCTCCCTCCCTCCCTCCCTCTCCAGTCCATCGGTCTCCCCGACGTCCACTCAGGGTACGGTTTTGCTATCGGGAATGTGGCCGCCTTCGACATGTCCGATCCCGAGGCAATTGTCTCTCCGGGTGGTGTGGGGTTTGACATCAATTGTGGCGTCCGTCTAATTAGGACGAATTTAAACGAGAAGGACATAGCGCCTCTGAAGGAGGAATTGACGCAGTCGTTGTTCGATCATATACCGGTAGGGGTGGGGAGTAAGGGGGTTATACCGACCTCAGCTGGGGATTTGGAGGCAGCGTTAGAGATGGGCATGGATTGGAGCCTGAGGGAGGGGTATGCATGGGCCGAGGACAAGGAGCACTGCGAGGAGTACGGAAGGATGCTGCAGGCCGATCCGACCAAAGTAGGGGCAAGGGCAAAGAAGAGGGGGCTGCCGCAGCTGGGCACGCTTGGGGCGGGTAATCACTACGCGGAGATTCAGGTGGTGGAGGAGATAGACGACGAGAGGGCGGCAGCAAGGATGGGGATCGATCAGATCGGGCAGGTATGTATCATGATTCATTCGGGGAGTAGGGGGTTGGGACACCAGGTCGCAACAGACGCATTAGTAGAGATGGAGCGGGCTATGGCCAGGGATGGCATTCACACGAATGATCGGCAGTTGGCCTGTGCGCGGATTCAAAGCAAGGAGGGCCAGAATTACTTGGCGGCTATGGCGGCGGCTGCGAATTTTGCATGGGTGAATAGGAGTAGTATGACATTTTTAACGAGGCAGGCATTCGCAAAGATGTTTAAGACCAGCCCGGATGACTTAGATATGCACGTGATATATGATGTGTCACATAACATTGCCAAGGTGGAGGAGCACATGTTTCAGGGGAAGCCCAAGAGGCTGTTGGTGCATAGGAAAGGGTCCACGAGGGCCTTCCCGCCGCATCACCCACTGATTCCGGTAGATTATCAGTTCACGGGTCAGCCAGTTCTGATTGGAGGGACGATGGGGACGTGTAGTTATGTGCTGACTGGCACAGATCAAGGAATGGAGGAGACATTTGGGAGTACTTGTCACGGGGCGGGGCGGGCGCAGAGTCGGAATAAAAGCCGTAAGAATTTGGAGTACACGGAAGTGCTGGACGCGTTGGCAAAGAAAGGAATAAGCATTCGTGTGGCAAGCCCGAAGTTGGTCATGGAGGAGGCGCCAGAATCGTACAAGGATGTAACGCAGGTGGTGGATACGTGCCATGATGCCGGGGTAAGTCGGAAGGCGATCAGGTTGCGCCCGATTGCAGTAGTCAAGGGATAAGGGAGGGTTCCGGAAAGTTGGAGGAGGAGAAAGGTGGGATAGGTTGAGTTGATAGCTTAAACAGCCTGCTTCGGCGTTCGCCATACAAGGCCTCACCGAGGGTACATTCAAAAGAAAAAAGACAAGACGAGACAAGACCCTGAAACTGAAGAAAGATAAGAAAGCATTGAAACATTAGACAAATAAAAGACATGCTTGACGTAAATGTCGCAGCGATGGTGCGGTTGGGGTGAAATTCGGGGACATAGTTCTTTTCTGTCGTAGCTATATCCTACAAACCTAGAACTTCGCATGCAACCTAAACCTAATTATTCCCTTTAGGCTTTGGTGGGTACCTTCAAAGGTCGACACTCGGGTGCAGCCGAGGCAGTGCAATCAGAATAGGAGAGTAACACCGGTGGAGCGTGGAGCACGGACGGGGGCATAGGGCACATACAACGCGAGGGTCGAAGAAAACGAGCCCTGGCAAAATCATCCGATGCAGCTGGCATTTCGTGTGCCCTCCTCAACTCAAACTCGCCACCCCCCCCAAAACCATATCAAACTCTACAGGCCCGTCGTCTCCAGTAGTGTGTGTGTCCTTGTCGTGCCAGCACTGTTGGAGCTATGCACGAAGGCGGTCACCACAAATCAAACCAGGCTCATCGCCACATGATCCATACGGGGCGACATGAGCAGCAGCAGCAGCAACAACAACAACAACAACAACAACAACAACAACAACAACAACAACAACAACAACAACAACAACAACAACAACAACAACAACAACAACAACAACAACAACAACAACAAC